>Ga0209596_1000838_pt1 | contig 27551 bp, 21 predicted proteins | sample M_130807_MF_Meta_FD_187314 | JGI IMG/M metagenome (GOLD analysis project Ga0209596, IMG submission 187314) | Freshwater microbial communities from Lake Montjoie, Canada to study carbon cycling - M_130807_MF_MetaG (SPAdes) (version 2) | ecosystem: Environmental > Aquatic > Freshwater > Lake... | reverse complement strand
GCAACTTCACTCAACAAAGCGCCCAAGACTTGGCCAACGTGCTCAAGTTCGGTGCGCTTCCGGTGGCCTTTGACATAGCGCAGATTGATTCGGTCTCTGCCACGTTGGGCGCTGACCAGCTCACCGCTGGATTGATCGCTGGTGGCTTGGGCCTGCTCTTGGTCATCCTCTATCTGTTGGTGTACTACCGAGCGCTTGGGCTGGTTTCGGTTGCCAGCCTTTTGGTAGCCGCTTACCTCGCCTATGTTTCGTTTGTCTTGTTGGGGCGCACGATCGGCTTCACCTTGACGCTGGCGGGTGTGGCTGGTGCCATCGTGGCCATCGGTATTACGGCGGACTCGTTCATCGTGTACTTCGAACGCATTCGTGACGAGGTGCGAGACAACAAGTCGCTCCGCGTCGCTGCTGAGTCTGGTTGGCTTCGGGCCCGCCGAACGATCTTGGCTGCGGACTTTGTGTCACTTCTAGCCGCCGGAGTCTTGTACTTCGTCTCGGTTGGAAACGTACGAGGCTTCGCTTTCGTTCTCGGGTTGACCACCATCATTGACATCGTTGTGGTGTTCTTCTTTACCCGACCGCTCATCGCTATCTTGGTTAACAAGTCCTTCTTTGCCCGTGGGGGACGGTTCTCGGGGGTCGATCCGGTCCGCTTAGGTGCGGCCTCGGCTCAGGTTGAGAGCTCGAAGGTCACTGCTACCGCCACCTCTGAGGAGTTCTGATGTCCCGCATCGCAGATTTGGGTAACAGCCTGTACCGCGGTGAGGTGCAGTTTGACTTCATCGCCCGTCGTCGTCGCTGGTATGCCATCAGTGGCTTGCTCGTGATCATTTGTGGTTTGAGCTTGGCCGTGAAGGGTCTGAACTTCGGTGTGGAATTCACCGGCGGAACCGTATTTACCGTGCAGGCAGAGGATGGAACCGTAGAACAGGTTCGATCCACTGTTGATGCCGCGGGAGCCAAAGAGGTAGTCGTACAGCGGGTTAATAGCGACAGATTCAGGGTTCAGACCGAAGCACTTAGTGAGGCGGAACGCAACAAGATTGCTTTGGCGCTCGCTAAGACGCTTGATGTTAAAGAAGACACGATTGGCATCCAGTTTGTTGGGCCGTCCTGGGGTTCAGAGATCACCCAGAAGGCCGTGACTGGCTTGTTGATTTTCTTGGTTCTCGTGGTGATCTTCTTGACGATTTACTTTGAGTTCAAGATGGCCATGGCTGCGCTGGTTGCGCTGGTGCACGACGTCTTGCTCACCATTGGCGTCTACTCAATTCTTGGAATTGAGGTCACCCCGGCTACCGTCATCGGCATCTTGACCATCCTCGGTTACTCGCTGTACGACACAGTCGTGGTGTTCGACAAGGTGCGCGAGAACACCGCTGGCCTGGTGGGCAGTGGCCGTATGACCTATAGCCAAGCCGCCAACTTGGCCGTTAACCAAACCTTGGTGCGTTCGATCAACACCTCGGTGGTGGCGTTGCTACCCGTGCTGGCCATCTTGATTGGTGCAGTCGGACTCTTGGGTGCTGGCACCTTGCAGGAGTTGGGTGTCGCCCTCTTTGTCGGAATCGCGGCTGGAACTTACAGCTCGATCTTTATCGCTACCCCGATCTTGGCTGACTTGAAGGAGCGTGAGCCAGAGATGAAGTCGCTGGCTCGTCGTGTGGAGCAACGTCAATCGGGTGGTGGAAAGTCGTCGAAGAAGGCGTCGGCCGCCACGAGTACCGATGAGACCGTTGAAGTGACGGCATCAGCCGGCGTTTCATCGACGTCACCGGCCAAGCGTCAACAGCCCTCAAAGAAGAACAAGGGCAAGCGTCGCTAGTTGCTGGTCGCCGTTGGTTTGATCTTCTCCTAGACTGAGTGAAAGCACGCAGTAAACGGAGGTGGCAATGGCTGAAGACTCCGTTGTTGCGCCCGGTGCTGAATCATCTTCGCGCCTGACCCGGCTGACCCGTCGAGGTCGACTAGGTGTCACTTCCCCTGAACTTGAGGGTGTCTCACGTTCGTTGCGTGAGCATCACCCCAAGGCTGATCAACGCGACCTGCAGTTGGCCTTTGATATCGCTGATGTCAGCCATCGCGGTCAAATGCGCAAGTCCGGTGAGGCCTACATCACGCACCCGGTTGAGGTGACCGAGATTCTGGCGGATCTAGGGATGCCCGTTCCGGTGTTGGTGGCTGCGTTGCTCCACGACACGGTGGAGGACACGTCGTATTCGCTGGAGGAATTGCGTGAAACCTTCGGCGATGAAGTGGCCGAACTCGTTGACGGCGTGACCAAACTGGACAAACTTAAATACGGCAACGCTGCCCAGGCCGAAACCGTACGCAAGATGGTCGTGGCGATGGCTCGCGATATTCGAGTCTTGGTCATCAAGTTGGCGGACCGACTTCACAACATGCGTACCCTTTCGGTGCTTGATGTTGATCGGCAGGAAGCGAAGGCAAAAGAGACGCTGGAAATCTATGCGCCCTTGGCCCATCGCCTGGGTATGAATGCCATTAAATGGGAACTTGAGGACTTGGCCTTTGCCACGCTATACCCGAAAATGTTTGATGAAATTAAAGACTTAGTAGACGAACGGGCTCCTGAGCGCGATAGCTATCTCGCCGATGTCATCGGGCAGGTTAGTCATGATTTGGCTGATCAGGGAATTAAGGCGATGGTGACGGGTCGACCAAAGCATCTGTATTCGGTGTATCAAAAGATGATCGTTCGAGGCCGCGACTTCACGGACATCTATGACCTCGTCGGGGTCCGTATTTTGGTGGAGGACCTGCGCGATTGCTACGGCGCTCTCGGGGCGATTCATGCGCGGTGGAATCCGGTGCCAGGTCGGTTCAAGGACTACATCGCCATGCCTAAGTTCAACATGTATGAATCCCTGCACACCACGGTGATGGGGCCTTCCGGCAAGCCGGTTGAACTGCAAATCCGCACCTACGCCATGCATCGTCGCGCCGAATACGGCATCGCCTCGCACTGGAAGTACAAAGAAGATGCCACCGGCCGCACCACGGGTATTCGTGACTCGGGAGATCTGTACTGGCTCAAACAACTGCTGGACTGGCAGCAGGAAACTGCTGACCCCAGTGAATTCTTGGATGGCTTGCGCTACGACTTGAGTACTGCCGAGGTTTTTGTCTACACGCCGAAGGGCGATGTGTTGGCTTTGCCGGCCGGTTCGACTTCTGTGGATATGGCCTACGCGGTCCACACCGAAGTGGGTCACCGCTGTATTGGAGCCAGAGTCAACGGCCGACTCGTGCCGTTGGAGTCGAAACTAGAAAACGGCGACGTCGTCGAAGTATTCACATCCAAGGGAGAGGGTGCCGGCCCATCGTTGGATTGGTTGAACTTTGTCGGCAGTACTCGGGCGCGCAATCGCATTAAGGCTTGGTACTCCAAGGAGCGCCGCGAAGAGGCTGCCGAAGTTGGTCGCGATGAATTAGCCAAGGCCTTGCGCAAAGTGGGCTTGCCTTTGCGGGTGATGACCGGCGATGGCCTCGCGGCAGTGGCGCATGAACTGCACAGCGAGGACATCCACGCCCTGTTTGTTGCCATAGGCGAGCACAGAATCTCCGCTGAGGCGGTGGTAGATCGGCTCGTAACGCAGATGGGCGGCTCGCAGGCCTTGGCCGAAGACATTGCCGACTCTGACACCTCGGTTGCCGCCATGCGCTTTGGCCGCGAACGCGGCGACTCAGGAGTCGTGGTTTTGGGAGCTGGGGAGGTGTGGTCCAAGCTGGCCCGCTGCTGCACGCCTGTCCCAGGCGATGAGATTGTCGGTTTTGTCACCAGGGGCAGTGGGGTATCGGTGCACCGATCCGACTGCGTCAATGTCGAAGCGTTGGCCGATCAGGAAGATCGCTTCGTCGAGGTGCAGTGGGCTCCTACTGCGCAGTCCATGTTCTTGGTCAATATTCAAATTGAAGCACTGGATCGCTCGCGGTTGCTCTCCGATGTGACCAGGGCGCTGTCTGATCAACATGTCAACATCTTGTCTGCATCAGTGAGTACGTCAAAGGATCGAATCGCGATGAGCCGGTTCACCTTTGAAATGGCTGACCCCATGCACCTGGATCACGTCTTGCGAGCCGTACGCGGTGTGGGAGGAGTGTTTGACGTGTACCGCGTTACTGGCTGAACTCAGCCAGTGCGCTTTGTGCCTGCAGGAGCCATTCTTGACGGGCAGTGATGGATTCATTGGCCTGGTCAACGCCACGCTGATCACCCTTAGCTGAAGCAGCGTCTCGCTGCTTCTCCAGCTTGGCAATCACGCCCAGTAGCTGATCGACGGCGTCTTGAGATCGAGCTCGGGCTGCAGGGTCTTGGCGCTTCCACAGTTCTTGTTCAGCATTGCGAACGGCGTCTTCGACCTTCTTTAGGCGCTGTTCAATCTTGGCCTTGTCATCGCGGGGAACGTGGCCGATCGCTTCCCACGCCTTGCTGATCTCGCGCAGAGCCGCTTTGGCACTGCCAATATCGGTGATGGGCAATAGGGATTCAGCCGTGATGGCCAATTCCTGCTTAGCTGCCAAGTTGGCTGCGTGCTCGATGCCTTGTTCGGCGTCCTTCTCGTTCTTGCGAGCGAAGAAGGCATCCTGTGCGGCCTTGAAACGCTGCCAGAGCATCTCGTCGTCGCCCTTGCCCGCACGGCCGGCGGCCTTCCACTGTGCCATCAGGTCCCGGTAGCGGCGCGAGGTCTCGGCCAGGTCGGTGCTGGTGGTCAACGCTTCGGCCTCATCGGCCAATCGCGCCTTGATGACCTTGGCTTTTTCGCGTTCAACGTCCAAGGCGGCAAAGTGTGAGCGGCGAGCGCGGTCGAACGTGGTGCGGGCAGCGCTAAAGCGCTTCCACATGGCCTGCTCTGCCGAACGATCAACGCGCGGAGCGTTCTTCCATTCCTCGAGCAAATCGCGGAAGCGATCACCAGATGCTTTCCATGTGGTGCTCGTGCCCAGCTTTTCGGCTTCGACAACGAGTGCTTCACGATTGGCCAGAGCCTTTGCCTTGTCAGCCTTGCGTTCTTCTTTGACGGCTTCCTTGCGCTGGTCGACTAGTGCTACTGCTGCATCAAGGCGGCGATCTAACGTGGCAAGGTCACCTACGGCTGCACCAGCGGCAACTTGTTCCTTTAACCGCGCAATGGTTCCCAGTGCGGTTTCCGGGTCAACTCCGCCGGCCTTGAGGCGCTTTTCCAGCAGGGTGACTTCAGCGTTAAGTCCATCAAAGCGCCGTTGGTAGAAACTTAAGCCTTCCTCAGGGGGACCGGCTTGCCATGAAGCAATCAGGCGTTCTTCGTCTGCGACGCGGACGTATACGTTGCCGGCGTCATCGACGCGGCCCCAGTCTTGGCTGCTCATGGTGTCCTTACGGCTCGTTGCTTACTAGATGGAAGTGCTCAATGTAGCCAACTTTGGTCTGCCTATTGGGGGAGTTGGTATTTCTCGAAAGAATTAATCTTGGACATCACGAGCTGTTGGACCGGGGGGCCGTCCGTTTTGCCGCCCTTTACGCCTGCGGCAGCAACTTTGTCCACGATCTCCATGCCTTTGGTGACTGTCCCGATGACCGAGTAATTAGGCGGAAGCGGGGAGTCCTTGTAGATGATGAAGAACTGGCTGCCGTTGGTGTCGGGGCCACTGTTGGCCATGGCCACCGTCAGGCGGGGGTAGATCACGCTTCCATTACCAGCGTCCTTAAGGCCGGGATTCATGTTTTCGTCAATCACGGTGTAGCCCGGACCGCCAGTGCCGGTACCCGTTGGGTCACCACACTGCAAAACGAAAATTCCGGAGGTGGTCAAGCGATGGCAGGGGCTGTTGTCGAAGTAGCCCTCAACGTTCTTGACCCCACTCTTTTCATCTCCAGGAATGCGCTGTACGGGTGCACCGGTGTTGGCCAAGAAGATCATATTCTTGGTCAAAGTCGGGGCGTTAGCTTCAAATTCGACTTCGATGTCGCCACAGTTGGTCTTGAGGAACATTCCCAACGTCTTGTCTTTAGCGAGTTGAATTTGCTCGTAGCCAGGGTTGTACTTCTTGGCCTTGGTCGAAATAGTTTTGACTTGCTTACAGTCAGCCACAGTTGGTTTGTCGCCCGTGGTTGACGTGGAGTTAGAGGAGGTGTCCGTGCTGGCGGTGTCAGAGGACGAGGACGATCGGCTCATGGCCTTGGAAATGCCAATTCCGCCAAGGATGACGACTAAGACCACAGCGCCGATGATGACGATGCGACTCTTGCGCTCGCTGGCAGATGCCTGCTTTGAAGCCTCGAGTTGTTCAAGTTCACGCTTGAGCTTGTTCTCGGCGCGCTCGCGATCCTTGCTAGTCATGTTTCCTCCATCTATCCAGTAGTCCATCCAACCCGCGAAGACGAGAGGGCGGACCAAGAGCCACGGTGGAGTCTAGAGCCGCGTGGGGCGGCTGTGAATCCTTGGTGCCTCGCTAGGCTTCACTAGTCCAGACGAATCTGCGCCTCGGAGGGTTCCCGTGTTCGTAGCCGGCTTTCCAGCCGCTGCCTTTGGCACCAACTGCTATGTCCTGGCTAGCGGCCCCGGTCAAGAGTGTGTGGTCGTGGACCCAGGCACCGATGTGGGACCCCAGTTGGACGAGATCATCGCTGAAAACCGCCTGAAGCCGGTCGCTGTGCTGCTCACGCACGGACACATAGACCACACATTTTCGGTGACTCCCGTCTGTGGTGCGCGCGGGATTCCGGCGTGGATTCACCCGGGTGATCGGCACTTGTTGGTTGACCCGATGTCTGGGCTATCGGCCGAGACCAAGCAGTTCTTTGGTGGTCGATTGGAGTGGAGTGAGCCGGATGACATCAAGGAGCTCGTGGATGGCGCGGTTATGGACATCGCTGGCATGCACATCACGGTTGACCACGCCCCTGGACACACTCAGGGATCGGTGATGTTTCGACCAGCGATGGATGCAGGCGCTGACCCGCTGTTGATTTCAGGGGATGTGCTTTTTCGTGAAGGTATTGGGCGCACCGACCTGCCTGGTGGATCACCTGAATTAATGCAACAAAGTTTGAACGCCAAGTGCTTGTCGCTAGCTGACAACACGGTGGTGCTGCCAGGACATGGGGACTCCACCACCATCGGTTACGAGCGCACGCACAATCCGTTCATTGATGGTGCTCCATCTCCTGCAAGGGGTCTGTAGTGGCCGAGAACTTGCGCTCACCCAAGGGCACCTTTGACCTCTTGCCACCACACAGTGACGCGTTCTTGCGCGTGCGTGAAATCATGGGGCAACACGCACAACGTGCCGGCTACGGCTACATCGAAACCCCAACGTTTGAAGACACCGCCCTGTTCGTGCGCGGCGTGGGTGCGTCCACGGATGTTGTGGCCAAGGAGATGTATTCCTTCACCAGCAAGGGTGATGACCAACTCACGTTGCGACCGGAGGGAACCGCGTCAGTGATGCGAGCCATCCTCGAGCACGGGCTGCACAAGGGCGCCCTGCCGCTCAAGCTCTGGTACTCCGGTTCGTTCTATCGCTATGAGCGACCGCAGGCCGGACGGTATCGCCACTTTTCGCAGGTAGGAGCTGAGGCGGTTGGCAGTGATGACCCGGCCCTGGATGCTGAACTGATCATCACGGCGATGGACATCTTTTCTGCCCTGGGGCTTAAGCGCGTGACGTTGTTATTGAACTCGTTGGGTGACGACACTGACCGCCCGGCTTATCGTCGGGCACTCGTTGCATTCTTGGACACCCTCGAGCTGGATGAAGCCACCCGCGAGCGCGTCAAGCTCAATCCGTTGCGGGTACTGGACGACAAGCGTGACGAGGTACAGGTGCAACTTGTCGATGCGCCGGTCATGGCTGATTTCTTGTCTGAGGCCAATCAAGAGCACTACGACACCGTTCGGTCGTTGTTGCGAACTGCTGGCGTGGAGTGGATCGAATCTGCTCACCTAGTGCGTGGCTTGGACTACTACACCCGCACTGCCTTTGAGTTTGTGCACGACGGCCTGGGTTCGCAATCGGCTGTTGGTGGCGGTGGTCGTTATGACGGGCTAGCCACATCAATTGGTGGTCCCGACATTCCTGCCGTGGGTTGGGCGCTGGGTGTGGACCGGACGATCTTGGCGATGCAAGCCGAGGGCTTGCTCACTGAAAGCTCCTCGTCAGTCGACGTTTTTGCTGTTCCCATCGGCGCGGAGTGCGCGGCCGTGGCCTTTGACCTGGTGACCCAACTGCGGCGGGCTGGGGTCTCGGCCGACCTGGCCGTTGATGGGCGGGGCCTGAAGGGCGCTATGAAGGCTGCTGATCGCAGCGGTGCGGCGCTGGCCCTAGTGATCGGGGAGCGCGACTTGGCTGATGGAGCGGTGCAACTGAAGACCATGGAAACCGGCGAACAGGTGTCGGTTCCACTCGCACAAGTGGTCAGTGATGTCATTAACACTCTTATGTTGAGCAAAGATGGAAGGAACCAGCAGTGATTCGCACCCGCGAAGCCGGATCGATTCGCGCCACCGACGAGGGAACCAACGTCGTGTTGGCTGGCTGGATTGCTCGTCGCCGAGACCACGGTGGCGTGGCATTTTTTGATGTGCGGGATGCTTCCGGAATTGTGCAAGTCGTCATCCACGACGCCGATGTGGCGCACGACCTGAAGAACGAGACCTGTGTGCAAATCACTGGCACCGTTAGCATTCGTCCACCCGGCAATGAAAATGCTGACCTTCCCACTGGTGCGATTGAGCTCGTTGCCGACGACGTAGTCGTGCTCTCCACCTCGGCGCCGTTGCCGTTTCAAATTGATGACCAAACCGAAGTGGGCGAAGAAGCGCGCCTGAAGTGGCGGTACCTCGATCTGCGTCGCAGCGGCCCTGCCAAGGCCCTGCGGATGCGTAGCGAAGCCAACCGCATTGCCCGTGAAGTGCTGCAAAAGCACAATTTCGTTGAGATCGAAACCCCGACCCTGACCGCATCAACGCCAGAAGGCGCCCGAGACTTTTTGGTTCCCGCTCGCCTCAAGCCCGGTACTTGGTACGCCCTGCCACAGTCTCCGCAGTTGTTTAAGCAACTCCTGATGGTGGCTGGGATGGAGCGTTACTACCAGATCGCTCGTTGTTACCGTGACGAAGACTTCCGCGCCGACCGTCAGCCGGAGTTCACTCAGCTCGATATTGAAATGTCGTTCGTTGAACAAGACGACATCATCGCTTTAGGTGAAGAAGTCGTTCGTGCGTTGTGGCAAGGAACGATCAACCACACCATTGGTGACATTCCCCGCATGACCTATGCGGACTCGATGGAGAAGTACGGAACCGACAAGCCGGACCTGCGCTTTGAATTAGAACTCACCGACTTAACGCAGTACTTCTCGGCTACTGAGTTTCGCGTGTTCCAGGCCGAACATGTTGGCGCTGTGGTTATGCCCGGTGGAGCTAGTCAACCGCGCCGCCAGTTCGATGCCTGGCAGGAATGGGCTAAGCAACGGGGTGCTCGAGGTCTGGCCTATGTCAGTTTTGATGAAAGCGGCGAACTCACCGGTCCGGTAGCCAAGAACCTAACCGATCAAGAGCGCGAAGGACTTATGGCCGCTGTTGGCGCGAAGCCAGGTGACTGCGCGTTCTTTGCTGCCGGTAAGCGCTCAGAAGCCTTGGGCTTACTGGGTGCGGCTCGACTGGAAATTGGTAACCGCTGCGCATTGATCGACCACAGTCAGTGGTCCTTCGTCTGGGTCGTTGACGCGCCGATGTTTGAAGCGATCACCGATGACGATGGCAACGATGGCTGGACTGCGGTTCACCATCCCTTTACCGCTCCCAATGCCGATTGGGCAGACACGTTCACGCAACAACCGGGCGAAGCACTTGCTTGGGCCTACGACATTGTCTGCAACGGTAATGAAATCGGTGGCGGATCGATCCGTATTCACCAAGGCAAAATGCAGGCTGACGTCTTTAATGTTTTGGGTATCACCTCGGAAGAAGCCGAAAGTAAATTTGGCTTCTTGCTGGAAGCCTTTAAGTACGGCCCGCCTCCGCACGGCGGTATTGCCTTGGGTTGGGACCGGATTTGCATGCTTCTGGCAGGTGCTAACTCATTGCGTGAAGTCATTGCCTTCCCCAAGACCGGTGGGGGACATGACCCACTTACTGGCGCGCCAACGGTGATTACGCCTCGTCAAAGGCTGGAAGCCGGCATTGACGCGAAGCCTGAGCTAAACCAGGAGTAATCGCAGTGGTAGCCCAGTTTGTTGTACACCGTGCGGGCTGCATCGTTGTCGGCATGCATGCCCAGCGTCACGATCGGGAATTCCGTTAACAGTTGCTGGGTCAGCCAGCCGGTAACGGCCAGCGCCAAGCCTTGTCCGCGATGGTCGGGGTGAGTGGCCACGGAGGCTAGGTGCGGCTTACCTGCGATGCGCATGGTTTCGGCCGCGCACGAAACCACTGTCCCCGAAGAATCCACGATGCCCGCCCATCGCGTCGCCAGGGGATTTTCCGGTCCTGCCCAGTGAGTGGGCGAAGCCAGGTTGAGGAGTTCTTTGATCTGCGATGCGACGCCCTCTTGGCTGACATCAAGCCACTGCACCTTTGCAAAGAGTGGCGTGGGTGTCGGCGAGGTGTCGGTCCACCACCAATCCCACGGTGCGCCCTGACCATTGTGGGCCCAGGAGATCTGACGTAGATCGAGAAATGTGCGCAGTGATTCATGCGCGGCTCGAGGGATCGTGCACCCAGACAGTTCGCCACCATCAGGCACGCTGGGGTAATCAGCCAAGCAAGCAGACATCAAAGCAACACTGGCAGCCGGTTGGCCGACCACTGTGGCCCACGGTTGATCGCGCATGTTGGATGAATCCTTAACAAAGCACAACGCCACAATCTCGCCCGCCTGCGTTGCCGAGTAGGCGCTGAGGAGTTCACCCGCCGCAAGTTCGCATGACAGGTAGGGCTGACCTGCTGGCCAGGCCACAACGGAGTCCGGATCCTGGACGGTTCGGATGTCTAATTCAGGCGTGCTCATACCTACTAGTGTGACGGCAATGTCCTCCGACGACCTGTTCAGTGCCGCAGCCGATGCTCGTGTCCGGCTGCCGTTGGCCGCGCGAATGCGTCCCCGAACCTTGGACGAGGTGGCGGGGCAGTCGCGTGCGACCGCAGTCGGCAGCCCCTTACGTCGGTTGGTAGAGCCCATCGCCCAACAGGGCGTGACGCCGGCTTCGGTAGTGCTGTGGGGACCGCCTGGATGTGGCAAAACAACGATCGCTTCGATTGTTGCTAACGCTCCTGGTCGTCGTTTTATTGAACTGTCTGCTGTCTCGGCGGGGATTAAGGACGTTCGGGCTGCCATTGATTCGGCTCGCCATTACCTGGGAGCCGACGGCTCGGAAACCGTGTTGTTTGTTGATGAGGTGCACCGGTTTTCCAAAACGCAACAAGATGCGTTGTTGCCCGCGGTGGAAAACCGATGGGTCACGCTGATTGCCGCCACGACAGAGAATCCAGCCTTTTCGGTGGTCACCCCCTTACTGTCGCGATCATTAGTGGTCACGCTCGAGCCGCTCACCGACGACGTGGTGTCGCAGGTACTCCAGGGCGCCATCGTGGATGAGCGCGGTCTGCGCAATGCACTGACGGTGGACGATGAAGCCTTGAGTCAGTTGGTGCGGTTGGCCTCGGGTGATGCGCGTCGAGCTCTTACTGCACTGGAGGCTTCTGCAGGCGCGGCTCAGGATCGCGGTTCGGCGGTCATTGAGCACGCCGATGTGGAACGGGCTGTTGATCGTGCCCTGGCGCACTACGACCGAGCTGGCGACCAGCATTACGACGTCATCAGTGCCTTCATTAAGTCCATCCGCGGTTCAGATGTTGATGCTGCTTTGCATTACCTCGCGCGCATGGTCGATGCGGGCGAAGACCCACGCTTTATTGCTCGACGGCTGGTGATTTCGGCGGCTGAAGACATTGGCATGGCGGATCCACAAGCATTAGTCATCGCGGTTGCGGCCGCGGAAGCGGTGGCGTTCATCGGCATGCCAGAAGGTCGCATCCCACTAGCCGAAGCCGTGATCGCATTAGCAACTGCTCCGAAATCCAATGCAGCCATTGTTGCTATTGATCAGGCACTCGCGGATGTGCAAGCAGGGAAGGGTGGTCCGGTCCCACCGCATTTGCGTGACAACCATGGCCCAGCAATTCCTGGCGCTGCCGACTACGTCTACCCGCATAACCTGCCCGAGCGCATCGCAGCTCAGCAGTATCTGCCCGATGCGCTGCTGGAAACGCGCTATTACGAGCCCGGAGCAATTGGAGCCGAAGGTGCGATTGCAGAGCGCCTTGCCCGAATTCGTCAGATTCTCGATTCCGCGCCGCGTCCGCCCAAACAGCCCTGAACGAGCCGGTAGGCTCTAGCAACGCCTAAACGGGCGCTTGTTTAGACCTGAGTGGGAAAGGGTGCGTCCGTACCGATGGACTCCGCCGAGATCGCGCGTCGCTGGTTGGGCTTTTTTGAACAGCGTCAGCACACCGTGGTTCCGTCTGCCTCTTTGATTGCTGACGACCCCACTTTGCTGTTGGTCAACGCCGGCATGGTCCCGTTCAAGCCCTATTTCTTGGGTGAGCTTGCGCCCCCTTGGCCTCGCGCCGCTAGCGTTCAAAAAGTCGTGCGCACTCTCGACATTGAAGAAGTCGGCCGGACCACGCGGCACGCGTCCTTTTTCCAAATGTGTGGAAACTTTTCCTTTGGCGATTACTTCAAAGAAGGCGCGATTCCGATGGCCTGGGAATTGCTCACCAGCTCGGTTGCTGATGGGGGATATGGGTTACCGGAAAGCAAACTATGGGTCACGGTGTACGACGATGACGATGAAGCCGCTGATTTGTGGCACAACGTGGTCGGCGTTCCGCGTGATCGCATCCAGCGTCGAGGTATGGCCGACAACTTCTGGTCCATGGGGGTTCCAGGACCTTGTGGTCCGTGCTCAGAGATTTATTACGACCGCGGTCCGCAATACGGCAAGGAGGGTGGCCCCGTCGTTGACGAGGACCGCTACCTCGAAGTGTGGAACTTGGTCTTTATGCAGTTCCAGCGTGGCGAAGGACAAGGCAAAGACGACTTCCCGATCTTGGGTGATTTGCCCGCCAAGAGCATCGACACCGGTTTAGGCCTTGAGCGCATGGCCGCCTTGCTACAAGGCGTGGAAAACATCTATGAGATCGACACCACGGGCGCCATTATTCAGCGAGCCAGTGAGCTCGCCGGGCTGAAGTACGGCACCAACGAAGAGGCTGATGTGCGACTTCGCGTTGTCGGTGACCACGCCCGCACCACGGTGATGTTGATCGGCGACGGTGTCTTGCCCGGTAACGAGGGCCGTGGGTACGTGCTGCGACGCATCATGCGTCGGGTGGTGCGTTCCATGCGCCTGTTAGGTGCCAACGATCAGACGATGTCTGAGCTCGTCACGCGCACTATTGAGGTGATGGGTGCGCAATACCCCGAACTACGTGATGGCGCCGAGCGAATCCTTTCGGTTGCTCAAGCTGAAGAAGATGCTTTTGCACAAACATTGCGAACCGGAACCACAATTCTTGATACCGCTGTTAAGCAGGCCAAGGACAGTGGTGAAAGCCAATTAGCCGGCGACGAAGTCTTTGCGCTGCACGACACTTATGGCTTCCCTTTTGACTTGACCCTCGAAATGGCCGCTGAACAAGGCTTGAGCGTGGACGAGGCCGGTTTCCGGTCGTTGATGGGCGGCCAACGCGAACGTGCCAAGGCGGATGCTCGTAGTAAGAAGACCGGTCACGCCGATGTTACCCGCTACCGCACATTGCTCGATGCTGGCGGACCGGTGCTCTTCACCGGCTACGACGAAGTGATCACGGATAGCACTGTGCGCGGCCTGTTGGTCGATGGAGAAGCAGTGCAATCGGCTTCACAAGGGCAACTCGTTGACCTGATCTTGGACAGCACGCCGTTTTACGCTGAGTCCGGTGGGCAACTATCCGATGCTGGCTTCATCACGCTGGCAGATGGCACCACGGTGCGCATCGATGATGTGCAAACTCCACTTCCCGGGTTGGTTGTGCACCGAGGCGAAATCCTGACCGGTGCGGTGGAAGCAGGGATGGCTGCCGCTGGTTCGGTTGACATTGAGCGCCGCCGAGCGATCTCGCGTGCACACACCGCCACTCACCTAGTGCACAAGGCCTTCCGCGAGATCTTGGGGGAAAGCGCCACTCAGGCTGGATCGGAGAATGCGCCGGGTCGATTCCGCTTTGACTTTGCCTCGACCAGTGCAATTCCAGAATCAGTTATGAACGATGTGCAAGACCGAGTCAACGATGTGCTGGCTGCAGACTTGGCGGTCACCGCTGAAGTCATGACTCAGGATCACGCCCGTTCCATTGGGGCGATGGCATTGTTCGGCGAAAAGTATGGCGAGCACGTGCGCGTGGTCTCGGTAGGGGACTGGGCCCGCGAACTGTGCGGTGGAACCCACGCTGCGCGTTCAAGTCAGGTCGGCGTGATCTCGCTCTTGGGTGAGGCATCCATTGGCTCGGGTGTTCGTCGCGTCGAAGCACTGGTCGGAGCCGATGCTTATTCCTTCCTGGCCCGCGAACATCTGTTGTTGCAGCAGGTATCTCGACTTGTCAAAGCCCGACCGGAAGAACTGCCAGATCGCATTGGAACGATTTTGGATCGCATGAAGGATGCCGAGCGCGATATTGCCAAGTTGCGCGCTGAGCGACTGAAGGCGGACACGGCATCACTGAGCGATCAAGCAGTCGATGTCAACGGCGTTTCGGTGTTAGCGGTGCGTGCCCCAGATGGAACATCGGCCGCTGAAGTACGACAGGTCGCGATGGATGCGCGCGGATCGTTCCAGGGGGCCGCGGCGATCGTTGTCGTGATGGGTGTGAGCGACGACAAGGTTTCTGCCGTCGCGGCTGCGACTCCGGCGGCCAATGAGCGGGGAATTTCCGCCGCCACCATCTTGCAGGCTATCCTCGAGCCCATGGCTGGGCGTGGTGGCGGTAAAGCCGATGTGGCCCAAGGCGGTAGCGGCCAGGTCGAAGGTCTGGATGAGGCCTTGGCCAGCGTTGTCACGGCCGTCGCGGCTGTTTAGAGCGGAACCGGCCATGCGACCAGGCGCTCGAATCGGCATTGATGTGGGGTCGGTGCGCATCGGCGTTGCTTCGTCGGATCGTGACGGGTTGCTGGCCACTCCTGTTGAGACGGTTCCTTTCGGCGATGGTGACGTCGCACGTTTGATAGAGCTCGCCACAGAGTTAGATGCCATGGAGTTTGTGGTTGGTCTACCCAAGTCGTTGTCTGGTGCGAATGGACCGGCCGCTGAGTTAGCCATGGCCTTTGCACACTCGCTCGCGCAGGCAACCGACCTTGGCGTGCGAATGGTGGACGAGCGACTGTCGACGACACAGGCAACTAAGTCATTGCAGCAAGCTGGCCGCAATGCAAAGCAGTCTCGATCCGTTATTGACCAACAAGCTGCCGTGGTGATTTTGCAGTCCGCTCTTGATATGGAGCGAGCCTCTGGTCAGGCACCAGGTGAATGTGTGAGGCTTGGACCGTGAGCCTTCAGTCAGACCTTCCTATCAATGCACCACCGAGCAAGAAAGCGCGACCCGCATTGGTGGTCGCTCTCGTTGTCGTCGGCGTACTCCTGATCGGCGTGGTCTGGGGCGTGTGGTCTGTTTTTGGACCGCCTAAGGATTACCAGGGCAGCGGTTCGGGGCAGGTTGACGTCACGATTCCGTCGGGGGCAAGCGCCAAGCGGATTGGAACGATCCTGGAACAGGCTGATGTGGTGGCTAGCCAGCGAGCCTTTGTTGCCGCGACTAAGGACAACCCCGATTCCCGCAGCATTGGGCCTGGTTCGTATTCCATGCCACTAAAAATGAGCGCTGCCGAGGCGGTGAAGCGCCTGTTGAACCCATCGGCTCGCATCACTGCTCGTGTCATTGTCCGAGAGGGTGCATCGATTCGCGAGATCACGCAACAGATCGTGACGAAGACCAAGATTTCCCAGTCAGACGTGGAACAGGTGTTAGCCAATCCTCAAGCTCTAGGGTTGCCGGCCTATGCCAAGAACCGCGTCGAGGGCTTTCTTTTTCCGGCTACCTACGATGTTGAACCCACAGATACGGCAACGACGTTGCTTAGTGCCATGGTGGACAAGTTCAATCAAGTGGCAACCAGTATTGAATTCGAACGAAAGGCAGAGGCAGCCGGTATTCGCCCCTACGAAGCGGTGACCATCGCGAGTTTGGTTCAGGCCGAGGTTGCTCCATCTGATTATTCAAAAGTCACGCGAGTGATTTTAAATCGTGTCTCACAAGGGATGCGATTGCAGTTTGATTCCACTGTTGCCTACTCGTTGGGTGGCGCATCTGGTCTGTTGACACTGAAGGATCTACAAAACGATTCCCCCTACAACACCTATCGCAACGATGGGTTGCCACCAACACCGATTAACTCACCGTCGGAGCTAGCGCTGGAGGCGTCGGTAGCTCCTGTGGTCGGTCCTTGGCTGTATTTCGTCACGACAGACCCGGATAAGGGCATTACCAAGTTCACCGACTCCTACGCTGAATTCCTGAAGTTCAAAGCCGAGTACAAAAGGACACTTCCGTGAGTCAGGCAGAGTCGGTGCACAGGGCGGCGGTCCTGGGGCACCCCATCGAGCACTCGCTTTCGCCTGCTCTGCATCGTGCTGCCTACGAGGAATTGGGTTTGTCTTGGACCTACGAGGCCGTTGACGTCACGGCTGATGGTGTCGTGGACTTTGTCAGCGCGTGTGGCCGTGAATGGGCTGGACTGTCATTGACCATGCCATTGAAGGAAGCGGTATTGCCTGTTCTCGATACTCGCACGCCGGTAGTCGAGCTCACCCAAGCTGCTAACACTGTCGTTTTTGCCAACGGCACGAAATCAGGTCACAACACGGATGTGAGCGGAATCGTCGCGGCTTTACACGAACGCCACGTGGTCTCCATCGACAGCGCAACGATTCTTGGCTCAGGGGCGACTGCGCGTTCGGCCATGGTGGCGCTGCATGAATTAGGAAGTCGCGAATGTGCGGTGGTGGCTCGGGACGGCGAGTCGTCGCAGCGCATGCAAGATCTAGGTGCGCTCTTAGGGTTGGTCGTAGAGATCGTGCCTTGGAGTCAGGGGAGTGCAGTTCTGGATCGACCGGTGGTCATGAACACCGCACCGGCTGAGATAGCCGGTCAGCTGGCTCCGCCCCAGGAAGCCGGATTCCTTTTTGACGCGATCTATCACCCCTGGCCCACGCTCTTGGCCTCGAACTGGGCTGGCGAGGTGCTGTCGGGGCTGGATTTGCTGGTCCATCAGGCGCTCGGCCAGGTCGAGTTGATGACCGGAGCTACCGTCCCGATCGCCGTCCTGCGGGCAGCCCTAAACTCCAGATAGTCCGTTTTGCCCCGTTTCTGGGCAAGTTTTGGGCATATTTGTGCCTGAGAGTTCAGTTTTTTCGCAGGGTGCCGATAACTCAGGCAGAACCACCGCCAAGATTCCCCTCCGGCGGTGTGAACAAGGAGGCCCGCGGTGAAGCAACTCGGCGACATCCTGCTCGAGGACGGGCTGATCACGACCGATCAGCTCGGTGTTGCCGTTGATCAGCATCAAACGTTGGGCCGCAGCCTGGGTCGCGTGTTGGTTGATCAAGGAATCTTGAGTGAGACGCAACTGGTTGCGGCCTTGGCCCAGCAAATCGGATTGCGCTTTATTGACCTCAGCGATTTTCCTGTTGATGGTTCTGCCCTTGCTCGTATTCCTGGTTCAGTGTGCCGTCAGCACATGGCCATTCCCATTGGCTTTGAAGACGGCCGCATCGTGGTTGCGATGGCTGACCCAGCTAACGTTTTTGCCGCGGACGATATTCGCACGATTAGTGGCTACGAAGTATTGCCGGCCGTTGCCACACGCGCCGATGTTGCGGCCGCAATTGACCGCTACTACCGCGCTGACTCTGACCTTGACGACCTCACCACCGCTCTTGAAGATGCTGATGAAGCCACGGGTGATGACCTCGCTGGCCTGAAGGAGGTCGTCGAAGACGCACCCATCGTCAAGTTCGTGAACTTGCTTATTACCCAGGCGATCCAAGACCGAGCTTCTGATATTCACCTCGAGCCGACCGAACATGACCTGCGCGTGCGTTACCGCATTGACGGTGTGCTGCACGAGGTCATGCGGTCGCCCAAATCGATCCAATCTGGTGTGATTTCACGCCTGAAAATCATGGCTGACATCAATATCGCTGAGCGTCGAATCCCGCAGGATGGGCGCCTTTCGGTATCAGCCCACGGCAAGAAGATTGACCTTCGTGTCGCGACGTTGCCCACCGTGTGGGGCGAAAAAGTCGTCATGCGAATTTTGGACAACTCCACGGCCCGCCTGGACTTGTCTGAGTTGGGCTTCACGCAGAACAACTACGAACGTTACAGCGAAAGCTTTGGCAAGCCTTACGGCATGATTTTGGTTACCGGCCCTACGGGATCGGGTAAGTCAACAACGCTGTACGCGACGCTGAATATCTTGAACCGTCCTGAAGTCAACATCATCACGGTCGAAGACCCGGTTGAGTACCGCTTGCCAGGAATTAGCCAAGTGCAAACCAATGTCAAGGCCGGTCTGACCTTCGCATCGTCGTTGCGATCGATTCTTCGATCCGACCCTGACATCGTCCTGATCGGTGAGATTCGCGACCATGAAACCGCACAGATTGCTGTTGAAGCTGCGTTGACCGGCCACCTCGTACTGTCGACCCTGCACACCAACAATGCGCCGTCAGCCATCACACGTTTGACCGAGATCGGCATTGAGCCCTTCCTGGTGGGTTCGGCCGTCGATGCGGTCTTGGCCCAACGCTTGGCTCGCCGCTTGTGTATGAAGTGCAAGGAGGCCTACACGCCGACCGAGGAGACCCTGACGACTGCCAAGGTCAACTGGGACTTGTCGGCCGGGATTCCCACCCTGTATCGCCCCGTGGGGTGCCCGTCGTGCTCAAGTACCGGCTACAAAGGCCGAATGGCTCTCCACGAGGTCATGATGGTCAACGAGGAAATTGAGCGTTTGGCCGTTGAGCACGCCCCAGCCACGGAAATTACCGCTGCTGCCCTGCGATCGGGCATGGTGACCCTGCGCGATGACGGTATGACCAAGGTTTTCAATGGAACGACCTCGATTGACGAGATCCTGCGCGTCGTGGTCTAGATCAGCGCTTAAGGAAAGACCTGAAAGCGCCGATAGAACCTTCAGATAGGCGTCCATTCCGGGTGCTTTCAAGGAGGCTGTAGTGGAGACCACCGGTTTTACCTCGGTCCCAAGCGACGACCAGGCGTGGAGTGCCCCTAGTGAGGACTTCTTCGCCGGCTCTGCCATTGCGCACGATCGCTTTGCCCCGAGTGGAAACGTCGTGCCTCCCGTAGCTGCAGCGCCCGCGCAGGTCGCACCCGCATTTGAGCCAACGGCTAGCCGTGAATCTGCTGCAGTACCGACGGTCCTGGTTGAGCCCCTGCCTGAACCTGCAGAACCCCCTGTCATGGCGCCTCGCGAGGAAGTGGTCGACGTTGACGACGTTGACGACGTCGAAATCAGTGAGGATTTCAGTGATGAATACCGTCGCGTCACGACGGAAAAGGAAGCAGCCGAGGACGAAGTACATCTACAGGAATTGCTCTTAGAAGTTTTGCAGTCAGGTGCATCTGACCTACACCTCACGATCGGAAGCCGCCCGGTAATCCGCGTTCGTGGCGATCTTGTGCCTCTAGAGCATTTCCCCGTTCTGTCGGCACCGGTTATTCAGCGCGTGATGTACGCGGCAATTACCCAGCGCCAGCGCGAAAAGTTTGAAGAGGACCTCGAACTCGACTTTGCCTATTCCTTGCCTGGGCGGGCACGGTTCCGCGTCAACATGTATCGCCAGCGGGACGCCCTGGGTGCTGCATTTCGCTTGATCCCCTTTGAAATTAAGCCTCTTGAAGCCCTGGGTGTTCCAGCGGCAGTGGCCAACTTTGCGATGCTTCCGCGTGGATTCGTCCTGGTGACAGGCCCCACGGGATCAGGTAAGTCGACGACGTTGGCAGCCTTGATTGACCTTGCTAACCGCAATCGTCGCGATCACATCTTGACCGTAGAAGACCCGATTGAGTTCTTGCACGGACACCAGGGGTGCATCGTGAACCAGCGTGAAGTGGGCGAAGACACCCACAGCTTTACCGATGCGCTCAAGCATGCTTTGCGCCAAGACCCCGACATCATCATGGTGGGGGAGTTGCGCGACCTTGAAACGATCTCGGTTGCGTTGACCGCGGCTGAAACGGGCCACCTTGTATTTGCCACGTTGCACACCCAGGACGCGGCCCAAACCATTGACCGCGTCATCGACGTCTTCCCGCCGCACCAGCAACAACAGGTTCGTGTTCAGCTCGCTGGTGCACTGCAGGGTGTGGTGTGTCAGACCCTGGCTAAGACCAAGGACGGTGACGGTCGCGTCGCGGCAACCGAGGTCTTGATGGCCACTCCGGCTATCCGCAACATGATCCGCGAGGGCAAGACCCACCAGATCTACTCCGCAATGCAGGCGGGGGCCCAGTACGGCATGCACACCATGGATCAGCACCTGGCGGATTTGGTCAACAACGGTCAAATTAGCTATTCCACAGGCATGGAGAAGTGTCATCACATCGATGACTTCAACCGGTTGACAGGACGAGGCTGATTGTCATGACGACTTCTACGTACCAATACTCGGTTCGCGATCGCGCCGGCAAACTCGTTCAGGGCCAAATTGATGCTGACTCGCCAACGGCTGTTGCCACCAAGCTCAAGAGCATGGGTTACGCGCCGCTAAGCATCACGGCATTCAACCCGGGGATGAAGCGCGAACTCACGTTGCCTTCGTTTGGTTCTAAGGTCAAGACCAAGGACCTGGCGATCATGTCGCGCCAATTTGCCACGATGATCAATGCCGGTCTGTCCTTGCTACGCGCTTTGGTCATCTTGTCTGAGCAAACTGAGAACAAGGAACTGGCCAAGATATTGGTCCAGGTCAGTGCAGATGTCGAAGAAGGTCAATCGCTGTCGGCTTCGTTAGCCAAGCACCCTCGGGTCTTCCCGCCGCTTATGGTCAACATGTGTCGCGCTGGTGAAGTAGGCGGCTTCTTGGACTCTGTCCTGCTGCAGATTGCCGAAAACTACGAGGCGGAGGTCAAGCTCAAGGGCAAGATCAAGTCCGCCATGACCTACCCGGTCGTGGTCTTTGTGATGGCCATTTTGGCCGTTGTGGGCATGCTGTTGTTCATTGTTCCCGTCTTTTCCAAGATGTTCACGTCACTGGGTGGTGAACTGCCAGCACCGACGAAGGTCTTGATCTTCATGTCGTCGGTGTTGAAATTTGGCACGCCCTTCTTGATTGTTTTTGGTATCGCAGGTGTGATCATTTGGAACAAGGTTAAGCACACACCTGAAGTGCGTGGTTTTATTGATCCGCTCAAGTTGAAGATTCCTGTATTTGGTGACTTGTTTGCCAAGATCGCCCTCTCGCGCTTTGCCCGCAACTTGGGAACGATGATGAGTTCGGGTGTGCCGATCCTGCAGGCGCTCGACATTGTGGCCGAGACCACCGGCAACAGCGTGGTGGGTAAAGCTGTCCTCGACGTGCAAGAGTCGGTTCGTCAAGGTGAATCTATGACGGCACCGCTGACGCGTCACGCAGTCTTTCCGCCGATGCTGGTGCAGATGATGGCTGTGGGCGAGGACACCGGAGCCCTGGATGCGATGCTGCACAAGATCTCTGAGTTTTACGACCAGGAAGTTGAAGCGACCACTGAATCCCTCACAGCTTTGATCGAGCCGTTGATGATCGGGTTCCTCGGTGGCATCGTGGGAGCGATGATCATCGCCCTGTACATGCCGATCTTTAAGATCTTCGACCTCATCAAATAGGACAAAACGGACACTATCGGTCACATTTGGTCCTGATTTCAGGGTCGATCAAGGCCGATTTCGGTCTGCCCAGGCCAGATTTTGTGCCTAGCGGGCCCGATTGCGGAAAATTGTTGAAAAAACTTTGGAAAAAGGGCTCAAGGTTTTCCCCGATCTGGGCGAAGTACTAACTGTCAATGAGCTACAAGGCCAGAAAGGGCACACCCGCCGCGAGGCGGGGTCGCAAAGCCAGGGGACCGCACCCGCGGTCAGCCCAGCTACCTCGGTTGGTACTTCGAAAGAAGGATCGAATGGGGACCAGACGCCGACAGCTCTCGGTTCACCAGAAAGGGACCATCCTGATGCTCGCTCGCATCCGCAAGTCCATGGAGGAGAAGGACCAGGGCTTTACCCTGATCGAGCTCCTGGTGGTCATCATCATCATCGGCATTCTTGCTGCCATCGCTATTCCCGTCTTCCTCAACCAGCGCAAGAAGGCAACTGAAGCGTCCATGAAGTCGGACCTTCGTTCAGTCGCTAATGAGATGGAGACCTACTTCGTCGACAACCAGGCTTATGCCACGCCAACGCAGGCTGCCCAGGTTGTTACCGTCGGAACTGCCACCGTCAAGGTTTCAGCTTCGAACACCATTTCCAACGTTGCCATCGGAACTGGCGTTGTTGCCGGCTCGTATTGCCTCAAGGCAATCAGCTCCAACACCAGTGCCATCTGGTACTACGACAGTGATGCCGGCGGCCTCGTAACGGCCTGTGCCTAATCACTAACTAAGACAGTCCTCATGGGGCCCGTCCTAACCACGGACGGGCCCCATCGGGCGTCTTACCAACAAAGCTCCATCACGCACCACCCGAGCTAGAAAGCTAGAAAGGAGAAACCCCGTGAAGCACCTTCCCCAGGCGCCTCAGTCCGATGGTCTGACACGTTTCGCTCAGCGGCTTACTCCCTCGCGCGATGACCGAGGCTTTACGCTCATCGAGCTCTTGGTAGTCATCATCATCATCGGGATTCTTGCCGCCATTGCACTTCCACTGTTTGTCTCTCAAAAGCGCAAGGCATTCGATGCCTCCGCCAAATCCGGGCTGCGCACCGTGGCTGTTTTTCAAGAGGCCTATCTGGGCAGCAGTTCCAGCTATGGAGACATCGCGGATCTGCAAGCCCAAGGTTTTGGCATCACGCCTAGCAAGAACGTCACGATCACCGTGGTGTATCGAGCAGCTAGCACCGGCTACTGCCTGTCTGCAAAGCATGCCGGGTCTCCAACGACGTGGTATTACGACAGTCAGGCTGGGGGATTGCTGGGCAGTTCAACGACCTCATGTCCGACCACCAACTCCGGGACCACACCTGGCGGAAGCGCTGGTAGTTCCCTGACGGGCTAAACCCCCACACCCAGCCCCACACACGCAGCCACAGACGTAGTCCAGATGCGATCTCCTTGGGGGATCGCTTTTCTGGTTTCTGGGCAGATCTGCGGGTAGAAAGCTCAGATCCGAGGCGAAAAAGGCTCAAGAATCAGGCACAAAATGACGACAACTTCCCCATGGAACGCTTCCGTCCTCGATCCCACGCCATCCGCCAGCGCGCTCTGCTGACGGATGATGCCGGGGTGTCCTTGATCGAGTTGATGATGGCGATCGTGATTTTTGCTATTGCCATGGCAGGGATCACCGCAGGATTTGTTTCCGTCGGTCAAAAGACTCGACTCAACAAGGACCGCGTTGCTGCCGCCAACTTGGCCTCACGCGAACTTGAAATCGCTCGCAACGTTTTCAACGCATCAAGCACTGGCCCCATCACGATTGCCGCCGACCTTGACGTCACCAATGGCTACCCGCTCCCCGGTGGTACCGCAGGAAGTCCGCTTGTCGTTGACTCGGTTCCGTACACCGTTTTTCGACGTGCCGAATGGTTGCCGGCAGGAACGGGACAAAGTCCTTGCGATGGTGGTTCGGGCGTCACGTACCCAACGTTGGCCGTAAACGTCAAAGTCACGTGGCCGTACATGGGGCAGGTCAAGCCCATCGAGTCAAACACGCTTTTGACACCGCCCAAAGGCGTGCTCGCATCCTCAACGTCTTTCGTCGCTGTCAAGGTCCTCGGCTCGAATGGATTGGGCAAGGAAGACGTTCCCGTCACCGTTTCTGGAAACGGTGGCACCTACACGGCAACCACGGCTGAAGACGGCTGTGCCACGGTTGCCGTCGCTACGACTGGCACGTACACGGCATCGCTTAACTCATCGGGATGGGTGGATTTCTATGGAGCTGCGAATCCCAGCAAGTCTGTGACGACTTCCGCATCGTCGATTTCACGTTTGACCTTCAACTACGACCGCGCAGGAAGCCTGCAGCTCAACCTGACCACCACGTCGGGTTATGCGCTTCCCACAGGATTGCGCAGTGTCACTTTGGGAAACACTGGATTGCAGCCATCGGGAACTCAGATCAAGGACATTGGTACTGGTGGCAACGCAACGATCACCACGTTGTGGCCGTTCTCTGATGGGTACACGCTGTGGGCCGGATCATGCGGTCAAAGCGACCCGGCAGCAGCGGGAGGTTCGCGAGCTTTAGCGGTGGTGGTGCCCGGTAACGGCAGCGCGTCGACCACTACGCAGTTGGCTCCTGTGCGAGTAAACGTGACTACATCAACCGGTAGCGCTATCGCTGCAGCAACAGTGACGGCCACTCCGCTGTCGACTATCTCGTGCGTTGCCACTGAGAACCCCTTGACTCTCGGTGTAACGAACTCTTCAGGCCAACTCCAGACGTCGCTTCCCGCGGGAAGTTGGACTCTGAAAGTGACGGGCAAGACTGCAGTCGGTTCGTGGCCCAACACCCCGGTCCTGCTTCCTGGAGCCGCTGCTGTGACGGTGGGGGTGAGTGCCGCGTGATGCGTCGCCTCAAGCGATCTGACGAAGGCGTCACCCTGATCGAAATGGTCGTGGTGATTGCAATCCTTTCCGGTGTGTTGGCCATGGTGATGACCGTGATCATTGCCGCTCAAAAGAACGTCAATGGCAACTCAGCGCGACTCGACCAGATTCAGCAGGGCAAAGTGGCGATGGAGTCCATGTCCAAGACCTTGCGCACTGCCGTGCGCCCCTCACAGCTCAATGCCACCTGCATCGGCTGCGATCAGGCCGCTTTCCTACAAGGCAATGCGCGCAGCGTCCAGTTCTACGCCAACATCAACAACCCGGCCAATATCTTGGGGCCTAGTCGCGTCAGCTACACGGTGGACAACTCAGGCGTCCTGACTGAAACGTTGCAGGCCCCCAATGCCCACGCTGCCACTGATTACAACTACCAGTACTGCACGCCTGGCCCTGGGTGCACAGTGACCAGCCGAGTCCTGGCTCGTGGCGTTTCGCTCACCAAGACGATGTTCACGTACTACGACGCGTCAAATAACACGTTCTCTACGCTACCTCTGGCCAGCACGGACTTACCTCGCGTGGACTCGATTGACATCATCGTGAACATCTCCAGCAGTGCACAAGTGTCTGCAACAACCTTCACGCAGCGCGTGACGTTGCCTAATGCTGATGCAGTGCAACAAACGGCGGTGCCAACGCCATGATGATTCTGCGATTGATTAAAGCGTTCGGCGCGGGTGTTGATCAACGCATCAACAGCCGCAAGGCGCAATCCGACGAAGGTATCGCCATGATCATGGTGATGGGTGCGATTGTTGTTTTGAGTTTGTTGCTGGCGGCCACCTTTGGCTATGCCAACGCAGTGGAACCCCAAGCGCGCGCGGACCAAAACTGGAACGCGGCTTTGGCGGCGGCTCAATCAGGCGTCGACGACTACGTGTCCAAGCTCAATGCCAATGACAATTACTGGCAAAATATTGACTGCACCAACATTGCCATGCGTGGCCCGAACGCAGGGACAAACACGTGTAACTGGACGGGCTCAACGGCTGTGGGATGGCAAAACGTCAGCGCCAGCGACACCACCGCAGGCCAATTCCACTACGACGCGGACTCATCGGTGATCTTCAGCCAAGGTGCGGTTCGTCTGACATCAACTGGCAAGGTGGGCGCTTCTAAGCGCACTATTCAGGTCTTGGTCACGCGTGGTGGATCGACCGACTTTTTGTATTACACCGACTTTGAAACTGCAGACCCGTCTAATACGACCGTGTACCCATCTGGGGCACCCAATGCTGACTGTGGATCGACCGGACCGGCAGCGGCTAAGTACTGGTGGAATGGTCGTACCAGTGCTGATAGTTGTGTCGAGATCCAATTCGTGACCGGCGACACCTTGGATGGGAAGGTGCACTTCAACGATACTCCGTTGATCAACGGCACCACATCGTTCTTGCAGGGCTATGAAACGTCGGAACCCACCTGCAAGACCACGCCATACAGCGTGACCAACTGCCGCCGTGGTTCGGGAACTCCCAACCTCAACGGCACTAAAGCCAGCTATGCGGATGTGCTGAATTTGCCCGACAATGCAACGAATTTCTCTACTTACCCAGGTTGTCAATACACCGGTGATACCCGCATTCGTTTCAACGCCGCTGGCACCATGACCGTGTGGAGTACGCGCAGCGCCGGAACGACGACGAGTAACGATGGAAGCAGTTGTGGCACGTTCACTGGATCTGGTTCGGTCACGGTCCCTGTGCCGACTGACAAGATTATTTACGTCAAAAACTGGACGAGCCAAGCCAAGTGCACCGTGGGTCAGGTGGGCGATGGTCTGCCAGTAACAGGGGACATCAATATCGACATCTCAACCTTTTACTGTGGAAACGGCAACGTTTACGTGGAAGGAACGGTCAAGGGTCGCATCTCGATAGCCGCGCAGAACAACGTCGTAGTGACTGGCGACCTGCTCCTTGATGGTGTGTCAGCGGGAGCTACTCCCTCTGGCACGAGCGTGACCGGCTTGGTCGCCGCAAACTCGGTCGTTGTCGAGCACCCCGTGAAGTGCACTGCCACCTATAGTGGGTCGTGCACCGCCTGGGCCAATATTGATTCCTCGTCCACGAGTCGCTACGTCTATGCCTCGGTACAGACACTTCAGCGCAGCTTCTGGGTGCAGTCCTACGACAAGGGGGCCCAGCTCGGGACCCTGAACGTTTACGGATCCATCGCCCAGAAGTGGCGTGGCATCGTCGGAACCGGTTCGAGCACCGGGTATTTGAAGAACTACCGGTATGACTCACGCTTGCGTTTTCAGGCTCCGCCGTATTTCCCCCAGTGGACCAATGCCGTGTGGTCGGGGCGCACTACCGGTGAAATCAAGTCCACCTACTAGTCCACAGCCTCCACTCCATCGCCCCGAAGTTCCGATAGCGTGCGAAGGTGACCGCATTGTTGATCGCCGCGTGTGCCCTTTTGGGTTTGCTCGTGGGGTCCTTCCTCAATGTCGTGATTGCGCGGGTTCCGGCCGGCGAATCGATTGTGTCGCCACGATCGCGGTGCCCTGGGTGCCAAACCGAGATCTCACCGCTCGACAACATTCCTGTTTTGAGCTGGTTGATCCTGCGCGGCAAGTGTCGAACCTGTTCGATGTCGATTAGTTACCGCTATCCGATCGTGGAA
>Ga0209596_1000836_pt1 | contig 27562 bp, 19 predicted proteins | sample M_130807_MF_Meta_FD_187314 | JGI IMG/M metagenome (GOLD analysis project Ga0209596, IMG submission 187314) | Freshwater microbial communities from Lake Montjoie, Canada to study carbon cycling - M_130807_MF_MetaG (SPAdes) (version 2) | ecosystem: Environmental > Aquatic > Freshwater > Lake... | reverse complement strand
TCATTACATCTGCTGAAGCAAAATGGAGACGAATGAATGGTTTGGTAATGCTCTTGCCACATGGTTATGAAGGAATGGGCCCTGAGCATTCAAGTGCCCGTTTAGAACGTTTCTTACAACAATGTGCGGGAAATAATATGCAGATCGTAAATTGTACAACACCTGCAAACCAATTTCATGTGTTGCGCAGACAATTGAAACGCAATTTCCGTAAACCGCTGATCTGCTTTACCCCTAAAAAATTATTGCGATACCCTTCTTGCGTTTCTTCGCTAAAAGATTTTACAAGCGGAAGCTTTCAGGAAGTGATTGACGATTCATCTGCGAACATCAAAACAGTAAAAAAAGTTGTTTTTTGTTCAGGTAAAATATATTATGATCTTTTAGAAGGCAAAGAAAAGGTTGGATCAGATGAACTTGCTATTATTCGTGTAGAGCAATTATATACCTTCCCAGCCAAACAATTGAAAGGGATTATTGAGAAATATAAAGGCGCAACCGAATATTGTTGGGCACAGGAAGAACCAGAAAATATGGGAGCGTGGGCACATGTAATGCGTATGTTTATGAAGCACCCTGAAACGAGTGGTGTTTTATTAAAATATGTTGGTCGTGCTGAAAATGCAAGCCCTGCAACAGGCTTTTCCAAATCGCATGCAGAGCAGCAACAGCGAATCATTGATACAGTAGTGTCGAAACAATTAGTAAATAAGTAATTTTTTGAATAGATGTGTTTTGTTCGTTAAAATCCGAACATGTTGAATTCATTATAAAAAATAGAAAAGTATGGCAATAATTGAAATGAAAGTTCCTAGTCCGGGAGAATCAATTACCGAAGTTGTGATTGCACGATGGCTAAAAAAGGATGGAGATTTTGTGGAGAAGGATGAAGAAGTTGCAGAAGTTGACTCAGATAAAGCAACCTTAACCATTAATGCTGAAGAATCAGGTGCGGTTAAACTTTTAGCAGCTGAAGGCGATACGGTTAAGGTAGGACAAGTTGTTTTTTCAATTGATAATTCAATAAAAGGCGAAAGTAAACCAAAAGCAGAAACGAAAAAAGAAGAAGTTAAGGCTGAAGTAAAAAAAGATGCTGCGGTTCCGGTTACACCTGCAAATAATAATAAACAAGATTCATATGCAAATGGAACACCATCACCTGCTGCAAAAAAATTAATGGAGGAGAATAAAATCCCTTCTAATAAAATAGCGGCATCTGGTAAAGATGGAAGAATTACAAAAGGGGATGTATTGCATGTTTTGGCAAATGGTTTCGATTCTTCTTCAACCGCAGGTTGGGGTGGAAGTAGAGATACGGACAGGGCAAAGATGACACCATTACGCAAAAAATTAGCGCAGCGATTGGTTGCGGTAAAAAATGAAACAGCAATGCTGACTACTTTTAATGAAGTAGATATGAGTGCTATTTATGCCATGCGAGCGAAGTACAAGGATAAATTCAAAGAAGTGCATGGAACAAATTTAGGATTCATGAGTTTCTTTACAAAGGCGGTTACTGAAGCGTTGAATTTATTTCCTGCTGTGAATGCAATGATAGATGGTGATGAAATTGTTTATCATAAATATGCAGACATTGGAATTGCCGTGAGTGCTCCAAAAGGGTTGGTTGTTCCTGTGGTTCGTAATGCAGAGCAATTGAGTTTAGCCGGAATTGAAACGGCAATTAAAAATTTAGCTTTAAAAGCACGCGATAATAAAATTACCCTTGAGGATATGAGTGGTGGAACATTTACGATCACAAATGGAGGTGTTTTTGGTTCCATGATGAGTACTCCTATCATTAATCCGCCACAAAGTGCAATTTTAGGAATGCACAATGTGGTCGATCGTCCAATTGCTGTGAATGGTCAGGTTGTTATTCGTCCGATGATGTATGTTGCATTATCCTACGACCATAGAATAATTGATGGAAGAGAATCGGTAGGGTTTTTAGTGAAAGTAAAGGAAATGTTAGAAAATCCGACCAAAATGTTGTTTGGAGGAAAGGACCCCAATGAAATTGTGTTAGGATTGTAAGTTATCAACAGGTGTTCAAAAAAAAAGGAGCGGCTTCTAAGTTTTGCTCCTTTTTTATTTTTGATTTAACAATTATATAATCTATTTTCACCATTCAAATTTAAATGCTAAAAATTATGAAAAGAAAAAAAATGCTGTTTACAGCGATGTTTTTGCTTCTGCAGTTTGCGATTTTTGCGCAGAGCAGAGTGGTAAAAGGAACCGTAAAGGACTCCAAAACAAATGAAACACTTCCAGGTGTTACGGTTTTGGTGGAAGGCACAACCACCGCAACGATCACCAATGAAAAGGGAGAGTTCACAATCAATGTGGATGGACAAGGAAAAAAACTGATCTTATCATCATTGGGTTTTGCAACAAAGGTTGTTGCTGCAGATAAAGATGTTGTTGATGTTTCCATTGAAGCAGCAACTACCTCATTAAAAGAAACAGTAGTAACCGCTGTAGGTATTTCCCGTGAGAAAAAATCATTAGGGTATGCCTCTCAAGAAGTAAAAGGAGACGCTGTTCAAGGTGCACGCGAAATGAATGTTGTAAATTCATTGGAAGGCAAGGTTGCCGGACTGAATATTACATCTTCAAGTGGTGCCGTTGGTGCTTCGTCAAATATAACATTGCGTGGAGCAGCTTCTTTTACTGGAAACAATTCTCCATTATTTGTGATTAATGGTATTCCGGTTGATAATGATTTCAAAGAATCTCGTTCCGGATCACCCAATCAAGGAAATCCTATTTCCGATTTAAATCCTGATGATATTGAATCAGTTAATATCCTGAAAGGGCCAGTTGCAGCTGCATTGTACGGCTCACGTGCTATGAACGGAGCTATTATCGTTACTACTAAGAACGGAAAAGGGCTTAAAGGAAAAAATTCTGATTTTCAAGTGACTTATAATGCAGGTTACTCTTCAGATAAAACGTTACGTTTACCTGAATTTCAAAATTCATACGGTCAAGGTTACACTGGAGATGATCCTTCAGATGGTTCTGGTAATTTTATGTATGCTGACGAAAGTTGGGGAGCTCCTTTGGATGGAAGAACGTATACTAACTATCGCGGAAAAGTGACGACTTGGGATCCACAACCGAATAATATTAAAGATTTTTTTGTGACTGGTCACCAATTGACAAACGCTCTTTCTATTGCAAGTGGAGATGAAAAAGGGGCTGTTCGTTTTTCATTATCTTCTTTTAATCAAAAAGGAACTGTGCCTAACACAGCTTATGCAAAATATACTACAGGATTAAATATCGACAGACAATTAACAAAACGATTGAGTACTGAAATCGGAGTTAATTATACATTGACTCAAGGTAAAAATAGACCAGGAGTTGGTTATGACACGTATAACCCATTGCAATCAATGTTTGGTTGGTTTGGTCGTCAGGTGAATATGCAAGAGTTGAAAGACAATTATAATGAAATTGACCCTACTACCGGGCTTCACTATAACTGGAATCCTGTATACCACAATAATCCTTATTGGACATTATATAGCAATCCTAATAAAGATAGAAGAGACAGAGTTATTGCTACTGCAAAATTCAATTATAAGATTTATGATTGGTTGACTGCAACTGTAAGAGCAGGTTCTGATTTTTCAACCGAGAGTCGTTTCCAACAATTCAAAAAAGGCACAATTGATTATTCAGTTATGCAAAATGGTGGTTTTTATGACGACAAAGGAAAAAATACAACTGCTAACGTAGATGCGATGTTGACAGGAAGCAAGCGAATAAAAGAGACCTATTCAATCACTGGAACTTTAGGTTATAATTATTACAGAAGAACTTCAGATGCAAGCAATACGGAAGTTCAAGGTTTGTTAGTTCCGGGTTTGTATAACGTATCGTTTGCTGCAAATACACCAATAGTTACCGCAAATTCATCTACAAAAGAGATTGTAGGTTTATATGGATTGGTTTCTTTGGGATACAAAGATTATTTGTATTTAGATGTAACAGCAAGAAATGATTGGTCCTCTACATTGCCATCTAAAAACAGATCTTATTTTTACCCTTCTGTTTCTGGAAGTTTCATCTTCTCTGAATTATTGAAAACTCAAAAATGGTTATCATTTGGAAAATTAAGAGCAGGTTTAGCGTTCATTGGTAATGATACTGATCCATACAATTTGACATCGTATAAAACATCCGGTTCAATTGGTTCAGACCCTTCTGTTATCAGTACGCCTTTCAATGGAGCTGTTTTGTTAACACAGCAAAATACACTTAAAAATCCTGATCTTAAATCAGAAACTGGTAAGTCATTTGAAATCGGAACTGACCTAAGATTTTTTAACAGTAAAGTTGGAGTTGATATTACTTACTATAATACAACTACAAAAAATATTATTGTACCTGTTAGTATCCCAGCTTCTTCTGGTTATACTTCTACTCTTATTAATGCTGGTAAGATTAATAACCAAGGTATCGAGATCATGTTAAACCTTAATGCTATTTCTTCAGAAAAAGGATTTAAATGGGATATCGGTTTAAATTTTGCAAAAAACAAAGGCAAAATTGTTGAAGTTGCTGAAGGATTAGATAAAATATTCCTTGATAGAGATTGGGCTGATTTGTATTTAGTTAAAGGCGAATCATATGGTACCTTATATGGTAATTCAGTTTTAAAAGATGAAAATGGAAAAGTATTAACTGATGCTGATGGATATTTAATTAAAAATCCAACACCACAAAAATTAGGAAATGTAACTCCTGATTTCAGAATGGGATTAGAAAATACATTTTCTTACAAAGCTTTAAGTTTAAGTTTCTTAATTGATTGGCAACAAGGAGGGAAAGTATTTTCACAAACAAATTTGTGGATGGACTATGCAGGAACTTCACAAAGAACAGAAGATCGTCCGGCAGCAGGTTTAGTTAATGAAGGAATGGTTGCTGATAATTCAACAGGAACTTGGATTAGTACCGGAGTTGCAAATACAACCGCAATTCCTTGTGAGGCTTATTGGGGTGATCATGCCTACATGAACTTTGACAACGCGGTTTATGATGCAACATACGTAAAACTTCGTCAAGTGAGTTTAGGTTATACCTTACCAGAAAGTATTATTAAGAAAAGTCCTTTCAGTAAAGTTGAAATTGGACTTTATGGTAGAAATTTATGGATCATCTATTCAAAATTACCATATATGGATCCTGAAGTTAATAGTTCTAACTCTCGTAACGCATCTGGTTTTGAATCAAATGCTATTCCTTCAACTCGTTCAATTGGAGCTAATTTAAAAATTGTATTTTAATCTAAAAAACTGAGTATCATGAAAATGAAAAAAATAATTATATACGGTTTAGGAGTGCTTCTCATCAGTTCTTCAGTTTCTTGTAAAAAGAGATTTGATGAAATGAATGTTAGTCCTAATAACCCGGCAGATGCACCGGCACAAATGTTATTGTCGAATGTAATAGCCTCTACTGCTTATAGATTGCAACTAAGTGCAGGATTAGTAATGACGGACCTTTGGGTTCAACATGCAAAGGCAACTACTTATATGGATGAAGATAAATATAATCCACGTAATGATAGAATGGATATTGTTTGGAGTTCTTTATACGCAACAGCTTTTGAAGATTGTATTCAGGCTCAAAACAAAGCGGAAGAAAATTCTCAACCGAATGTTCAGGCAATTGCTTTGGTATTAAAAGGATACATTGGTTATAACCTGACAATGTTGATGGGTGATGTTCCTTATGCTGAAGCAGGATTAGGTAATGATGGAATTATTACTCCAGTTTATGATCCTCAATTAACGGTTCTGAATTCAATTGTTGCAGATCTAGATAAAGCGATCTCTTTAATGGATCCTGCTACTGGTTCTAGCTCGATAGATGAATTGCCAAAATATGACCTTATCTATGGTGGTGATATGGACAAATGGAAAAAATTTGCTGGTAGTTTGAAATTGCGGATTTACTTAACAATGAATTCCGGCGGTGTGAATAAAACGGCTGAAATTAATACATTGTTATCTAGTGCAGATATTTTTCAATCAAATGCAGATGAAGCAAAATTAACGTTTGTAAGTTCGGGGAATCCAGTTTACCAATGGATCAATCCTAGCTCTGCAAGAAGAAGTGATTTCAGAGTGAGCTCTTCTCTTGTAAATTATATGATGGGAAGTTCAGTTGATTCAACTTTACCTGCGGATAAGCGTTTAACAATTTTTGCTGATCCAATTGACGATGGTAAGTATGTAGGAGGAACAAATGGTCAAACCGGAGGTATTGCAACTAATTCTACATTAGGTTCAAATTATTACTCTTATAGTTCCCCTTATTACTTTATGTCTTATTCTGAAGTCCTTTTCATTAAAGCAGAGATGGATACAACGAATCAGGCTAATTATGAAGCAGCTGTAACAGAATCGTTTATTCAAAACGGTTTGACGGGTGCAGACGCTACTGCAATGTTGGCTGATCCGAAATTTACTTTCTCTGCTGCAAAAGGCGGGAAATTAATTGGTGAACAAAAATGGGTTTCTTTGTTTGGCCAAGGTGTTGAAGCATACAATAGCTGGAGAAGAAGTGGTTACCCACGTTTAGCGCCAGCTGCTAATGCAGCAACAACAAATGGTTATGTTCCAAGAAGAGTATCGTATAATACAGATGAGAAAAACTTGAATACAGCAAATTTAGCTGTTGGTGTTCAAGGATTAACTCCTTCGAGTGATGTAATTACTTCTAAAGTTTGGTTTGACAGATTGCATCCAAACAATTTCGGTAATCAATAAGCAAAATTAATTAAGTTAATACAATAAGATCCCGCTTCTATTAAAGAGGCGGGATTTTTATTTTATATAGTTGGATAATTCCTCTACCGTGTATACAAGGTGATGAGGTGATTCATGATGTAACTCTTCTAAAGTACCATATCCATAAGCAACAGCAATGCTGTCAATGTGATGATGTTTCGCTCCGATAATATCATATTTTCTATCTCCAATCATTACTAATTCGGATGGGTTAACACCGGGCAGTTGATCTAATACTCCCTGAATGATTTCTTTTTTTTCTGTCCGTGTTCCATCTAAATTACTTCCTATAACTGCTTTGAAATAATGATCTAAATTAAAATAGTCAAGGATCTGTTCAGCAAAAATTGTTGGCTTGGATGTAGCAACAAAAAGTGTTTTTCTTTTCTCTGTCAATTGTTTTAATAATTCCGGAATTCCGGAGTAAACAAAATTTTCATACTTGCCTTTGTCGGCAAAATATTCTCGGTAAACAGCTACAGCCTCAAATGCTTTTTCTTCTGTTCCAAAAATTTCCTGAAAGGATACATGAAGTGGTGGTCCAATAAAATGAAGTAATTCGTGCTCTTCTTTTTTTATTCCAAAACGGTTTAGAGCAAATTGTATCGAATTGATAATTCCTTCTTTAGGATCTGTTAATGTTCCATCCAGATCAAAAAGTATGTATTGATAGTTTTTCAAAATGTTGGTTGTGTTGAAACCGAGCTTGTTTAAATAGTGCTTGTAATATTTTTTCTCGGTATTCAAAAATAGCTTTTACTTTCCTCTCCACAAATAAAGTACTGATCAAAGGCTCAAATAATCCACCTGGCCATAAAAATGGCCCCTGTCTTTCGTATAAGTGAGCCAAAGCGTTCTTCGAAAGCATGTTTCTGAATCCAAATGCTGTAAGTCATTTATTAGACTAACAAGGAGAAATCTAAAATATTTATTAGCGTTTTGCGTAGCTTTGAAAGTGCTAATTCTTATTCCTTGAGAAATCTATCCATGCGGCATGTTAATTTTTTATGGCCCTATTTTGTTACGTATAGATAATCAAAAAATAAGGCAATAATATCCGAAATACTTTATATAACTTTGAGAGTATTATTAAGGTCTTATCATAAAACCAACAATTATGTCACGTATTACATCCATTGAGCAATATCATCAAGAGTATAAACGAAGTATTGATCATCCAGAGGAATTTTGGGCCGAGCAGGCCGAGCAGTTTGTTTGGAAAAAGAAGTGGGATAGGGTATTGGATTGGAATTTTATAGACCCGAAAATTAATTGGTATATAGGAGGTAAATTAAACATAACAGAAAATTGTCTGGATAGACATTTGCCAGCGCGCGCCGATCAAATTGCCTATTATTGGGAACCAAATGATCCGGCTGAAAAAGCAGTTCAATTCACGTATAAACAATTGCACGAACAGGTTTGCAAATTCGCGAATGTGCTGAAAAAAAATGGTGCTAAAAAAGGCGACCGCATTTGTATCTATATGCCTATGGTTCCTGAACTTGTGATTGCATTGTTAGCGTGCGCAAGAATCGGTGCCATTCATTCGGTCGTTTTTGGCGGATTTTCAGCTTCAGCTCTTTCGAGCAGGATCCAGGATAGCGATTGCAAGATAGTAATTGCAACAGATGGTGCTTATCGCGCGGCAAAAGATATTCCGATGAAAGAGGTGGTTGATGAGGCGCTGGAAGTATGTCCTTCCGTAAGCAAAGTAATTGTGTTGGAGCGAACACAAACCAAGATAAAAATGGTAGCGGGCAGAGATGTATTTTGGAATGATGAAATGAAAAAGGTGAATTCTGACTGTGCTGCAGAACCTATGGATGCAGAAGATATGTTGTTTATTTTATACACATCTGGATCTACCGGAAAACCAAAAGGTGTTGTTCATACTTGCGGTGGTTATATGGTATATACGCATTATACATTCGAAAATGTTTTTCAATACCGAGACAACGAAGTGTTTTGGTGCACTGCTGATATTGGTTGGATAACAGGCCATTCTTATTGTGTGTATGCTCCACTTTTGGCTGGAGCTACTTCCGTAATTTTTGAAGGTGTTCCTACTTATCCCGATGCTAGCCGTTTCTGGCAGGTCATCGATAAATATAAAGTAAATATTTTTTATACAGCACCAACAGCAATACGAGCGCTTGAAGCCGCGGGACTAAATTTTGTGAACCCTTATCAATTAGATTCTTTAAGAGTGTTAGGAAGCGTGGGGGAGCCTATCAATGAAGAAGCTTGGAACTGGTATAATAAAAATATCGGTAAAGAAAAGTGTCCAATTGTTGACACGTGGTGGCAAACAGAGACGGGTGGAATGATGATCTCTCCAATTGCAGGCGTAACATTAACAAAACCAGGTTTTGCCACTTTGCCTCTTCCAGGAATACAACCCGTTCTTGTGGATGAAAAAGGAAATGAGATTTTTGGAAATGGTGTTGAAGGAAACTTGTGTATCAAATTTCCATGGCCTTCTATTATCCGCTCCACGTATGGTGATCATGAACGTTGCAAACAAAATTATTTTGTTACCTATCCTGGTTTATATTTTACTGGTGATGGCTGCAGACGCGATGAGAATGGTTATTACCGAATAACAGGGCGTGTAGATGATGTGATGAATGTAAGCGGACATCGCATCGGAACTGCCGAGGTAGAAAGTGCAATCAACATGCATGCAGATATTGTAGAGTCTGCTGTAGTTGCCTATCCACATGATATAAAAGGGCAAGGTATTTATGCTTTTGTTATCTGCACGAATAAGAATAAGGATAAAGATGCATTACGAAAAGAAATTTTGGCGGAAGTAACCAAAGTAATCGGATCAATTGCCAAACCAGATAAGATTCAAATTGTAAGCGGTTTGCCAAAAACTAGAAGCGGTAAGATTATGCGCAGAATTCTAAGAAAAGTAGCTGAGGGCGAATTGACTAACTTGGGAGATACGTCTACGTTGCTCGATCCTGCTGTTGTTGACGAAATCAAGGCGGGTGCTCTCTGATCAGAGGTTGTAGTTGTTAAACATATAATTTTTGTTAAAACTTTTATAGTTCCTGAATTAGCCTTACCTTCGGTTTTCAAAATTTAAGGCGTGTCCGACAGTTTAGTTATCATACCTACCTACAATGAAAAGGAAAATGTAGAGCGAATGGTTCGCAAAGTATTTTCATTGCCTTTTTCTTTCCATTTATTGATTGTCGACGATGGTTCGCCCGATGGTACGGCAGACATCGTAAAACGATTAATGCAGGAATATCCCGGTCGTTTATTTATGGAAGAGCGTATAGGCAAACTAGGTCTTGGTACTGCATATATTCACGGTTTTAAATGGGCGCTTGCCAGTAAATATGAATATATTTTTGAAATGGATTGCGATTTCTCTCACAATCCCGATGACCTCATCCGATTAAGGGAAGCGTGTATGAATGGCGGAGATGTTGCTATAGGTTCACGTTACGTGAAAGATGGCAAGATATCCAATTGGCCCAAAGGGCGTGTATTGATGTCCTATTTTGCATCCGTTTATGTACGAATGGTCTTGTTCGTCCCAATACACGATACGACAGCAGGTTTTAAATGTTACAGAAGAAAAGTCTTGGAGCGAATCAATTTCGATGAAATAAAATTTGTTGGATATGCTTTTCAGATTGAAATGAAATATACGGCCTACAAACTTGGATTTAAAGTGGTGGAAGTGCCTATAACCTTTACTGACAGAACCGAAGGGGTTTCGAAAATGAGTAAGGGGATTTTTAAAGAAGCATTTTGGGGTGTTCTTCGGATGCGTTTTAAAAAAATTAATTAAATCAAAAAATGAAAAAAGGATTTGTTCTCTCATTCCTCTTTTACCTTCTAATCAATTTTTCTTTTGGTCAGCAAATAAATGTTTCGAATTTAAAAAAGCACATTAAATATCTTGCAAGTGATAAGTTGAAAGGTAGAGCTACTGGCACTCAAAATGAGCTTACTGCAGCTAATTACATTCGTATTAACTTCAGTAATTTGAAGTTAGAACCCAAGGGGAATCTTAACAGTTATTACTATTCATTTAAATTCAATACACCAAAAGATAAACAGGACACAATTGGTGGTGCTCCTGTTGCTGCAATTGATGTGGTCGGCTTTTTAAATAATGATGCGGAGAATACGATTGTGATCGGAGCACACTATGACCATCTAGGAATGGGATTCGATCATAATTCATTAGACCCCAATCCAGAAGGTAAGATTCATAATGGAGCAGACGATAATGCATCTGGCGTTGCCGGAGTGATAGAGTTGGCCAGATACTATTCAACGAATAAAGTAAGAGAGAAATATAATTTTTTGTTCATCTGTTTTTCAGGGGAGGAACTGGGGTTATTTGGGTCGAAGAAGTATTGTGAAAATCCGACCATAGATTTTTCTAAAGTAGATTACATGATCAACATGGATATGATTGGCCGTTTGAATGATTCTACGAATAAAGTAATCGTATACGGGGTTGGTACATCTCCTGAATGGGTCTCTATGATAGATCATGTGCAATCGTCATTCACTATCAAGAAGGATAGCGCAGGAATAGGGCCTTCTGATCAAACCTCTTTTTATTTGAAAAACATTCCTGTGTTACATTTTTTTACTGGGCAACATTCCGACTATCATAAACCAACTGATGATGTGGCAAAGATTAATTTCATCGGAGAAAAAAAAGTGTTGGAATACATCATACAGATAATCGATAAAACATTGGAGCTGCCAAAACTAAAGTTTTTGGAAACAAGAAATACATCATCTGAACCCCGTAAATATAAGGTTACCATGGGCGTAATGCCGGATTATGCCTTTGATGGCAAAGGAATGCGAATTGATGGTGTAACAGAGGGTAAGCCTGCATATAAGGCGGGTGTAAAAAAAGGCGATGTGGTTCTGAAATTAGGTGAAACAAAGGTAGAAAGCATCAATGATTATATGAAAGCTTTAGGTGCAGTAAAAAAAGGGGATGTTGTTGAAATAATTATTTTAAGAGAGGAAAAAGAAATTAAACTGAACGTTACATTCTAATGAAAACACTAATCAAAAATGCAACCATTGTAAATGAAGGGAAAATTTTTCTTGGCAATGTGTTAATTGAAAATAGTATTATTTCTATCATCTCCGAAAACGAGATCGATGTGAAAGTGGATAAAGTGGTGGATGCTTCCGGCAACTATTTATTCCCGGGATGTATCGATGATCAAGTGCATTTTCGGGAACCCGGTTTAACGCACAAAGGTGAATTGTATACCGAAGCAAAGGCTGCAGTAGCTGGAGGTGTTACGTCTTATATGGAAATGCCAAATACTGTTCCGAATGTTTTTACGCAAGAACTATTGGAAGAGAAATTTAAGCGCGCCTCAGAAGTATCGCTCTCCAATTATTCTTTTTTTATGGGTGCTTCCAACGATAATCTGGAAGAAGTTTTAAAAACTAATCCGAAAGATGTTTGTGGTGTAAAAGTATTCATGGGCTCTTCCACTGGAAATATGTTGGTGGATAAACGCGAGACATTAGAAGGGCTGTTTTCAAAATGCAAAATGTTGATCGCTACTCATTGTGAAGATGAGCAGATCATTCGGCACAATATGCAATTGTATCGTGAAAAATATGGTGAAGATGTTCCTGTAGAATGTCATCCGCTTATCCGCAGTGAAGAAGCTTGTTACAAGTCATCAGCATTGGCTGTAGAGCTTGCAAAAAAATACAATACCCGATTACATATTTTACATATTTCAACAGCAAAAGAATTGGAGCTGTTCGATAATAAAACTCCATTAAAGGAAAAACGCATTACGGCAGAAGCATGTATTCATCATCTTTGGTTCTCGGATGCAGATTATAAAACAAAAGGGAATTTCATCAAATGGAATCCTGCTGTAAAAAAAGCAAGTGATAGAGATGCGATACTAAAAGGTGTATTGGAAAATAAGATCGATGTGGTTGCTACTGATCATGCACCGCATACTATTGAAGAAAAAAGTCATACTTATTTCAAAGCACCGTCTGGCGGACCATTGGTGCAGCATTCGTTGGTGGCTATGTTGGAGCTGCATCACCAAGGAAAAATATCGCTCGAAAAAATAGCGGAGAAAATGGCTCATGCTGTAGCAGATTGTTTTCAAATAGAGAAACGTGGTTATATCCGTGAAGGTTATTATGCAGATCTTGTTATTGTTGATCTGAATAGTTCGTGGACAGTAGAAAAGTCGAACATCTTGTATAAGTGTGGCTGGTCTCCATTTGAAGGATTTTTATTCCATTCGAAAGTCAAACAGACATTTGTGAATGGCAATTTGATCTATGATAATGGTAGTTTTCATGAATCAAAAAAAGGTGCGCGATTAACATTTGTTCGTTAACAAAAGTGTTTTATAGTTTATTCAATTTATAATTTTAATACTATTCAGCTTTGCTATATTCTATTGTAAAACCACATGTTATTTTTTCTTTAAATATCTTTTATAAATTAGATGTTAGAGGATTAGAGAAAATTCCTAGGGACAAACCCATTGTTTTTGCACCTAACCATAGTAATGGATTTGTTGATCCTGTGGTTGTTGCAATTTTTTCGCCTAAAAAAGTAAGGTTTTTTGCTCGTGGAGATGTTTTTAAAGGGAAGTTGGCCTTGTGGATACTGGATAAATTAAATATCAGCCCGATGTACCGAATGCAAGATGGATTTGCAGAGGTTAAGAAAAATGACAAATCATTTGAAGAATGCAAACAGTTATTGACAGACAATAAAACAATCTTAATTTTCCCGGAAGGTATTTGCATTCAGGAAAGACGACTTCAACCATTGAAGAAAGGTCTATCTCGAATAGTTTTTCAAACTTTAGACTCTTTTGATTTTAGTAAAGATGTAATTGTGATACCCATCGGTTTAAATTATTCTGATCCCAAAAGATTTCGCAGTAAATTATTTATTGAAATAGGTGATCCCCTTTCGGTGAAGCAATACGAAAGCATTTACAGAGATGATAAAGTAAAGGCAATCAATGATTTTACAAAAAAATTGGAAGTTGAAATGTCCAAATACATGGTGATTATCAAAAACCGAGAGAATGATAAGTTGATGGAAGGCATTGAAGAAATTTATATGAATCAATGGTTGAAAGATAAAAAAGTGGATGTAAATAAATTGTCGAATCAATACGAAGGAAGCAGGGAGATAGTAAATATGTTGAATTGTATTGATGAGCGTATTCCTGAATTGGTGGCTTCATTAAGAGAAAAAGTTGCTGTTTATACAAAGAACCTGAATCGGCATAATCTGCGCGACCATTTGTTGCGAGAAGAGAGCATCAATAAAATGAATATTGGTACCTTTATCAAGGAATATATTATCATCTATTTAGGAATGCCACTTTATTTTATCGGTTTGTTGATGAATTACCTCCCATATTATTTGGCAAAAAAATATACAAATAAAAACATTAAGAAGAATGAGTTTAAGGCTTCTGTTTATGCCAATATATCTATGATGATGTGGGTAGTTTATTATTTCATTCAATTGACTCTAGTGGCATTGATCGTTCATAATTGGAAGGTATTTTTTATCTACGCGATCATCGTTCCGCTTTCAACTAAATATGTGTTACAATTCTATCCTGTGATGAAGAAAATAGTTGGTCGTTGGCGATTATTGAGGATGGTAAGGAAAGATCGGGAAACTGTTCAGCAATTAGTTTCTGAACGCGCTGCTATTATTGATGAATTAGAGTTAGCGAAGAAGGAATATCTTTCTTATTCAAAATAAATAGAAGTCTTACTATTTGCAGTAAATATCAGATTCGTCAACGGAATATTTTTTGTCCAAATCGATATCATTAAACCCTTTTTTATTACCCCAAGAAAATAACCTTTCAAAAAAGGGCAACATTTTATTCGTTTTAATTTGTTCTAAAAAGTAAACTTCATGTTCTTTTTCTTTTATTCCCATTTCATACAATACCTTGTCGTGTTCTTTTATTCCCAACGAATGGAACATGTGCATCATTCTGAAATATTCGCATACGTTTCCACTTTCTAATCTTCCTGCAAAATAAAAGGGCATGAACCAACCAATTACATAACAACTTCCGGAGATGATCTTACCGATTACATGAAATCGGAATTCATAATATTTAGAAATTGGAACATTGTATTTTTGCATGATCAATAGTACATCTCTCCGATGGTTCCATTCATCGATTTCAATTTGATGGATCGCCTTTTTTTCCTCAGGCTTTTTTACTGCTCCTGCATGACCTTGATAAGCAAAAGCAGCGGCTTTTTCAGCGGAATATGCTTTTCTAAGTAAGTCGACCAATCCAGCGTGGTTGAGTTTCATATTTTTTTTAAAATAAAATTTAAATCAGATCATGAATTACTTCTGCTTTATTTACCCCATCATATTGAATTATAATGTTCGAATCTATTTTTTCAATCGTGTTTTCTTTTTCAAATGCATTAAAATTGAACGGCAGAGGAAGAATTATATATCGGTACTTGTGATGATTCAATCGCTTCTCTTCAATAATTTTATTCTTTATTTGTCTTTCTACTTCTTCAATAAATAAAGTTTGTGGTTTTACTTTGTGGTGTAAATAATAATCTATCGCAATGAGTTGTTGTATAATAATATCTTCTTTGTAGCTCGTAGAAGCATATTCCGTAATAATTTCAAAAATATCATTTAAAGAAAACTTGTGGAGGTCTCTTTTGGATTCGAAATGCAATCCCAGTCCCAATAAGAAATCAAAAATAGAATAATTGGTAGTAATGTATTTTAGTGTGTTGGGTGCTCTTTTTTTGTTCCAATACACTTCTAATGAATGTTCCACCAAAGTGATTTTATGTAATTGCTCAGCAGATAAATAATTGCTTTCTATAATTTGATAGGGTGGATTAGAGTCGAATTTAAAACCATGCTGCTCGTATTTTTCACGGACGGGTGTGCCTTTTAAAAATTTTAAAAATCCTAGTTGTAATTCTGGTGCAAATAATTTAAATACTTCTTCGAAACTGAATTTAATGTCTTCCCATTGATCGAGGGGCAAACCAACAATCAAATCGAGGTGCATTTCGATTTTATCTGATAACTGTTGGATAATACCTTTTGTCTTTTCAAAGTTTTGTTTCCTACTGACTTCTAAATTTGCTTTTTGATTCACAGTTTGAATCCCTATTTCAAAACGGAACAACCCTTTCGGTACATTTTCATTAATGAATTTTATTATTTCGGGATGAACAATGTCTGCTGTGATTTCAAATTGAAAAACATTTCCTGGTTGATGATGTTTCAGAATAAATTTGAAAATATCAATTGTGAAGTCCTTCTTGATATTGAAAGTTCGGTCAAGAAATTTGATCGTTCTTCCATAGTTCATGAGATGTAATAAATTGGATTTTATATTTTCATCTGGTAAATAACGAACCTTGTTATCGAGACTGGCTAAGCAAAATTCACATTTGTAGGGACAGCCTCTGGAGGTTTCAATGTAACAAACTTTGTTGTATAACTCTTCCGATTTGTCGTTGATATATGGGTTGATGTTTGAAAAGTTTTTCAGTTCAAACATCGGAGCAGCTTTGTTTTCTGTCACAACACCCTCTTTTTTCCAAACTAAACCAGCGACGTTTTCAAGAGAAGGAAATGAATTTAGAAATTCAGTGAAAGGCGTTTCACCTTCTCCAACAATAATGTAATCGACCTGTTGAAGAGCAATTGTCTCCTTGTAATCATAACTAACTTCAGGTCCACCGAGCAGAATTTTACATTCAGGATTAAGCGCTTTGATCTTATTTGCAACTTCAAGTGTTGGTGTTATATTCCATATATAACAGCTGAAAGCAACAATTTCGTACTTGCTGCAATATTCAGCAATTTCATCTTTGTCTTCTTTGATTGTAAACTCTTTCCACTCTAACCCTTTATGTTCTTTGTTCAATTCGTATAACAAACGAATTGCAAGGTTCATGTGAATGTATTTGGCATTTAAAGTGGTTAGTAGTACTTGCATTATAGGTTGTAAAAGTTTTTTTTTAATCTTTAACCCTGTTGAATTTTAAAGCTTTTAACATCCAATTAGGCAATGGTTTTGAAGCATCTCGTTTTCTGAGATCGAGGTACCAACCTATTTTTTTCATGATAGGTATTTTTTTTGTTTCAACAAATTCTATCAAAGCTCCATCCGGATCCTCAATATAACTGAAGTGGCCAGCGGCTTCTCCCATATCAAATTTTTCTCCACTATCCACAGTATACGGATGGCCTTTTTCTGCGCACAATTCTTTCATCGCTTTTTGATTGGTTATGTCAAAGCATAAATGAATAAAACCTTGATCTCCCCAGAATCGATTTTCAAATATTTTACGTGGAGTACGTTCCAGTGTTTTGATCAATTCAATTTCACTTGTTCCTAGTAAATTAGAAAATGCACCCACTCTTGGCTTGCTGTGTTTTAATAAAACCCTACGTACTTTTGTTGTTCCGCTTGGTAAATTTTTCAGATCTTCAAAAACACCTTCCTTGTCGTATGCAACCGTGTCATACCCTAAAATATCAGAATAAAACTTTATAGATCTTTCAATATCGCTCACTCCAATCATCATTCCTGCTGGCCCACCTGTCAGCTGCGCTCCTGAGCCAAACCAGGAATCACTTTTTACGATTTGAAATAAATTATTCCAGGGGTCGCGTAAATAAAATGTATCATTTCCTCCTGCATCTTTAGTTAATTCGCTTACGATAGTAGCATTTTTAGATTTCAAAAACTCATAAGAGCCCTTTACGTCGCTCGTTTTCATTCGCGCACAATAAAAACCAAGATCTCCGACTTGTATTTCAAAAGAACAAGGTTCGGGAACGCGGCTAGTATATTGCCAGATCTCAAAACCTCCGCCACCTTTCATGTTAATAGCTAAGATAGCATGTCGCTGATGTGGTTTGCCTCCTGTATAAGGCAACATCAGATTTGCTTCTGCAGCTTCTTCAAAAATTGGAATATCCATTCCAAAGTTCTGACGATACCATTTGAAAGCTGCATGTACATTTGGGATTCCTATTCCTACTTGCTGGATCCCCGCGATTGTTGGCTGACTCATAAATAAATTTGTAGTTATGTGTTTTAAAATAATAGTTTAGTATAACTGATGTGGCAATAACTTATTCCGGTTTTTGCTTTCGGATCAATTTAGAAAATAGTTTTGGGAATATTCGTTTTACCCAAAGGGCTCGTAATTCTTTGCCACCTATAAATAGTTCTTCCTTGTTGTTTTTTATTCCTTTTAAAATTTGTTTTGCACAAAATTCAGCGCTGACGCCATTTTTTTGGCTTTCATCCATTTTGTTATGTTTCCCACCATCGCTTGTAATGGCATTGACTGAAATATTTGTTTGTACTTTGCCCGGACAAACAATCAGAACTTTCACATTATCATGCTGGATCTCCATTCGTAAAGATTCAAAAAAGCCATGTAATGCATGTTTGGAAGCGGAATATGCAGAACGGAAAAAGAATCCGAATTTACCTGCAATACTGCTCATTGCAATGATATGTCCATGCCGCTGTTTTAGCATAAATGGCAATACACTTTTGGTGAGAGCAATGGTCCCGAAATAATTTACTTCCATTAATTTTCTGTCAATCTCGAGGGGCGTTTCCTTCGTAAGGGAACGTTGACTTATACCTCCATTGTTTATCAGAATATCAATTCGGCCAAATTGGGAGATCACTTGTTGCGTTAATTCGGCTGCTTTTGAAGTATCCGAAAGGTCCAATGGAAGAATGAATACATCAGCATCCTTTATCTTTAATGCGTTTCTGACCCGAAGTAATTCTTCTTTTCTGCGCGCTGATAGAACAAGTATAGCCCCTTCGTTTGCAAACGCATGAGCAAGTGCTTCACCTATTCCAGAGGAAGCTCCAGTGATCCATACGACTTTATTTTTGTTTGAGCTCATGAAAATTGCATGAATAAATTTTAGAGTGGTAAATATAGTCAATTTGCGAACAAAATTGAAGCAGCCCCGACAGCAAGACACAATATCATTCCTTGATGTAAAGTAATTTGTTTTTGTATTAACTTTGTATTTGTTGAATATCGATTTTACTAATCTCTGAACTGAAATGCGTTATTTTCTTGTTTTATTTTTTCCAGTTTTTCTGTTTTCTTGTTCTCAGGATAAGACGCTTAGTATTCCTGATTCAGTTTTGTCGGAAGATAAAATGGCAGAAGTGATGGTTGATATCCATTTGCTAGAAGCAAGTCTGAACATTAGTATTTTAAGCAAAGATAAGGTTAGTAAAGATAATGTGAATCCAACAACAGATATTTTGAAACGCCATCATATCACTAAGCAACAGTATGATGAAAGTTTTTCGTTCTATTCACACACCCCATTGTTGTTAAGTGAAGTGTATTTGAAAATTTTGAATGAGTTAAGTAAAATGCAAGCGCAGGTAACAAATAGCAAAGAGTAGAGGCAGGTGTGAAAAATTAATTAGATTTCTTTAATGTAAACGAAAAAACTGTTCCTGCACTTTCTGTGCTCATTACATTGATCGTTTGATTGTGCGCTTCAATGATATGTTTCACAATAGCTAATCCTAAGCCTGTGCCTCCTTGTTCACGCGATCTGCTTTTATCAACGCGATAAAAACGTTCAAATAAACGAGGCAGATGTTGCTTCTCAATTCCAATTCCATTGTCAGCAATTTCTACCATTATATTATCTCCAATGTCATAGAATCGGATCTTAGTCTCGCCATATTCTTTTCCATATTTCACTGAATTTACAATCAGGTTTACAAGCACCTGTCGGATACGGAAACGATCGGCAAATACATAAACTGGTTTGTTGTCTTCCGGTAATGTTAAGATAATCCCTTTTGCAGTAGCTTTCATCTCTTGTGCTTCTGCCACATCTTTTGCCAATGCTAAAACATCAAATCGTTCAGGTTCTATTTGTAATTCTCCAGTCTCTAATTGTGAGATCGCTTCTAAATCATCAATGATGGTGATCATTCTGTCAACGCTTTTTTCTGCCCGCTCTATATAATTTCTGTTGATAGATGGGTCTTCAAGTCCTCCATCTAAAAGTGTTAAAACATATCCTTGGATATTGAAAATAGGTGTTTTTAATTCATGAGAAACATTTCCTAAAAATTCCTTACGATACACTTCCAGCTTTTTTAATCGTTCAATTTCGTTTTTACGATCATCTGCCCATGCAACTATTTCTAGTTTCAGGTTATCAATATTGTTAGCAGAGTTCGTTGTAAGTTGTGATGGGTTGTCACCGTTTGCACGATAATTTTTTACAGTATCAAGTAGGCGCTCCATTTTTTTAAGAACAAAAAAATGGATACAAACAATAACTACAGAGGATGGAATAATGGATAGTAAAAAAATAAAAATAGCAGCTCTCCAATTGAAAAACTCTTGTGGTAAATAAACAAAAATGCCTGCTACAATTAATGCAGCAAGCACTACAGCAATAAGTATTAATAATAGTTTTGGCGAAATAGATTTCATTAAAATTTGATGGACCTTATGTTTAGTTCTATGACAAATCTAATTAAAAATCTGTTAAATCATGTTTTCAGTGAACTGTAAGTTCTTTTAAAATTCAAACTTATAACCAATTCCTTTAACTGTTTTAATAAAGTCTTCGCCTAGTTTTTCTCTTAATTTTCGAACATGTACATCAATTGTTCTATCTCCAACAACAACATCGCCACCCCATACACTATCTAAAATAACATCGCGTGTAAAAACCTTTCCTGGTTTAGAGGCAAGTAATGCAAGTAGTTCAAACTCTTTTTTTGGAAGGCTAATTTCTTTTCCATCTTTCACAACAACATAACGCTCGCGGTCAATCTTTATTCCACCCATGTCAACTTTGTCTGTCTTACTGGCATCGGAGGTCGCCCCTCTTCTTAGAAGTGCTTTGATTCGACTGATTAAAACTCTTGGTTTTATGGGTTTGTTGATATAATCATCTGCGCCAACATCAAATCCGGCAATTTGTGAGTAATCTTCACTGCGTGCTGTTAAAAAAGCAATCATCACATCCTTTAAGCCCGGTATTTCTCTGATTTCACGGCAGGTTTCAATGCCATCCATATCTGGCATCATTACGTCTAATATTATAAGATGAGGGTTTTCTTTTTTAGCAACTATTACTGCTTCTTTCCCATTATTAGCAGTGAATACATTGTAACCTTCTTTCTTAAGATTGTAGCTGAGAAATTCTAAAATATCCTCCTCGTCATCTACCAATAAAATCTTATACTCGTTGTTATTCATTTTTTCATTTTTTAATTCTCAGTAAAGTAAGCTATTAACCTTCATTTCAAAGTTAAATTCAGATTAATTTAACATTAACAAATGTTTGTATTTAGGCGCTTTAATTAACACTATTTTAATTTTTGTTTAACCCTATATTGACTTTATCGCAATTACTTTGTTTCCAAAATAAATCAAGAAAAAAATGAAATTAAAATTATTTACAACACTAGTAGTTGTTCTATTTACAAAGATAGTGTTTTCTCAAAATTCAAGCATCAAAGGAAAAGTAATTGATGAAAAAACCGGAGAAACTTTACCTGGAGCTGTTGTATTAATTAAGGGAACAACAATTGGCGGAAATTCAGATCTTGATGGTGCTTTTAGTATCAATAATCTTTCACCCGGTACTTATTCTATTCAATGTCAGTTGATTTCATATAATACGAAAGAGCTATCTGGTATTGTTGTTAAGGCAGGTGAACCAACAATTATTTCCATTAGTATGCAATCTGCCTCTACGGAGCTTGGAATCGTTGTTATTTATGCAACAATTGATAAAGAAACGAATAGCAATCTTGTCAATCTTCAAAAGAATAATGCAAGTTTATCTGATGGTATTTCTTCTGAAAGTATTAAGCGTTCTCCGGATAAAAGTACGAGCGATGTCATTAAACGCGTAAGCGGTGCTAGTATTCAGGATAATAAATTTGTAATTATCCGTGGATTAAGCGACCGATATAACACTGCGATGGTAAACGGTTTGCCATTGCCATCAACTGAACCCGATAGAAAAGCTTTTTCTTTTGATATTTTTCCATCGAACATGCTGGACAATATGATTATCTATAAAACTGCAAATCCAGACCTGCCTGGGGATTTTGCCGGAGGAGTGATTATGATCAACACTAAAGATATTCCTGATGACAATTTTGTGAGTATTTCTGCTGGTGCAGGTTATAACACGCAATCCACCTTTAAAGAATATAAAACATATGATGGTGGAAAAAGAGACTGGTTAGGTATGGATGATGGTGCGCGAAGTTTGCCCTCAGGACTTCCAGAAACTGATACTTACATTCAACAGCTCTCATCCATAAATACACGTTATGAGGCCAGTAAATTATTTCAAAACGATTGGGCAATCAATACCAAAAAATCGTCTCCTATAAATCAAAGTTATCAGATTTCTTTTGGGGTGAATGATTCACTTTTTAAAAACGATTTTGGTGTTGTTGGTGCAATTACATACAACAATAATCGTAAGTTGCAGGTGATCAACCGTCAGGATTTCAATCCCGATCAATCTACGCTTTATAATTATTCTGACAGTACCTATAAAGAAAATATTCTTTGGGGTGCCATGTTAAATTTTGCCTACAAGATTGGTGACAATCATAAAATTTCCTTCAAAAATATGTACAGTACAAATTCAGAAGATGCCCTTATTGACCGTACAGGAAGTAATTTTGAAAACGACCAATACATACACGCCACCTCAATGCAATATACTTCAAATACATTACTGTCGAACCAATTGAGTGGTGATCATTTGGTGTCGAATTATAAAATAAAAATAAGATGGGGCTTGGCTTATAATAATACAAAACGTATACTGCCAGATTTGAGAAGGATGTATTATTATAAAAACATTACTCCTGTTGGTTCTGAGTCGGATAGTATTTTTACAGCATATGTTCCAATTGGAGCGGCTTCTAATAGTTATGCAGGTAAGTTTTTTTCATCATTAGACGAGAACTTAAGAGCAGCCTATTTAGAAATAGGAATTCCGTTTACGTTATTTAAGCAAAAACAAACATTGAAAATCGGTGGTACAGAGCAATATAAAAATCGCTCATTCGATGCACGCGTATTCGGATATGTTGTAAATAATGTAGGGTTTTTCGATTGGAGTTTATTAACGCTTCCGCAAGAATCTATTTTTTCTTCCGAAAATATAGGAACATCTGGTTTTAAGATCTCGGAATTAAAAAACCCTTCAAATTCGTATACTGCTAATTCAAATTTGTCGGCTGCTTACCTTTTATTTGATGATAATTTTGGAAAAAAAATCAGGTTAGTTTGGGGTGCAAGAATGGAAAATTATCATCAGGTATTAAATTCAGTATCCTATGGAGGTTCCCCAATTGTTATTGATACGGCCTATGTTGATTTTTTACCTTCGTTGAATTTTACATATGCTTTAACTCAGAAAATCAACATACGTGTTGCCGGTTCTCGAACGGTTGCTCGTCCAGAATTTAGAGAGTTAGCTCCGTTTACATTTTATGATTTTAATACGTCCGCTGCAGTTGTAGGAAATCCAGCTTTAATTAGAACGAATATTACGAATGCGGATTTACGTTTTGAGTGGTATCCTGGATTTGGTCAATTGTTTTCAGCGACAGGGTTTTATAAGCAATTTAAAAATCCAATCGAACAAATAATTGATTTATCTGCCGGAGCAGGGAGTAGAATTTACACGTATCAAAACGTTATCGGAGCCACCAACTATGGAGTTGAGGCCGAAGTGAGGTTCAAATTGAATTTATTGGATTCCTTATTTAATACAAAACAGTTTGATCATTTTACATTATTTGCCAACTACACTTATATTAAATCCGAAGTCGACTTGTCAAATGTAGCCACAGCTGTTACGGAAGAGGAAAAGCACCGTCCGATGCAAGGTCAATCTCCTTATATTTTAAATGCAGGAATTCAATATTTAAATAATAAACTGGGTTTGGGTGTGAGTTTATTATACAATAAAATCGGAAGAAGAATATTTTTAGTTGGGTCTAATGGTTATAGAAATATTTATGAAGCACCTCGTGATTTATTTGATATTCAAATCAGTCAGAAGATTTTTAAAAATGGCGAATTGAAATTTAATATCAATGACATCTTCAATCAAATGTCCGTTTTTTATCAGGATCAAAATGGCTCAAAGAAATTTGAGAAGGATAAGGACACGCAAATAACAGGTATAAAGTATGGGACAAACTATTCTTTGTCTGTTTCATATAAATTTTAAATTCTGATTTTTAACTGATTATTAATTTTTTAGACAAGCCCAGGATGTACAATCGCTATTGATTCTCCTGGGCTTTTTTGTAATGAATGATTGCTCTTGTTTTAATTACATTCATAACATTTATCTCACCGCTTCGTAACATTTTAGTAAAGCAATATTCACTTTTTAATAAGACGTTGGTAATAATCACGCAGGATTGCATACCTACTTTTACATCGTTATAAAACTACTTTAATTCTTATTTAAACGGGTAATGCCGCTTCCCTTAAATACGGTAATAAATATTAAATATTATAAAATGAAAAAAATTTTACTAATGAGTGCGATTATACTGGGTGGAATATTCAGTTTAAGTGCTCAAATCACAACAATTTCAGGTGATATTACAACAAATACAACCTGGACAAAAAACAACATTTACAGCTTGACGGGTGGGTTCGTTTATGTTACAAGTAATGCTATACTAACAATTGAGCCGGGAACATTAATTAAAGGTAATGCTTCCACTTTGGTAATTACCCGTGGTGCAAAAATTATTGCAGAGGGTAAACAAACAGAACCAATTGTATTTACATCTTTTCAGCCGGCAGGTGTTCGTGCCCCAGGAGATTGGGGTGGTATTATTCTTTGCGGAAAAGCGCCTATTAACGATCCTGCAGGTTCTCGTTTAGCTGAAGGTGGAATTGATGCCGTTAAAGGATTGTACGGCGGTACAGATCCTAATGACAATTCAGGTATACTTAAATATGTTCGTATCGAATATGCCGGTATTGCATATTTACCAAACAATGAAACAAATGGTTTAACCATGGGTGGTGTTGGTTTAGGTACTACAATTGATTACGTTCAGGTTAGTCACGGTGGTGATGATTCTTTCGAATGGTTTGGTGGAACAGTAAATTGTAAACACTTAATTTCGAAAGCAGGGTTGGACGATCATTTCGATTCAGATTATGGATACAGTGGTAAAGTTCAATTTGCTGTTGCTTTAAGTGATTCTTCAATTGCGGACGTTTCAGGGTCCAATGGGTTTGAATCAGACAACGATGCTGGAGGAAGTATAAACGCTCCGTTGACACACCCGATTTTTACGAATGTTTCTTTCTTCGGTCCAAAACGTACCGCAACAACTACCATCAGTGGTAATCACAAACGAGGAGCGCATCTAAGAAGAAGCACTGCATTGTGTGTTTACAATTCATTTTTTGCTGGTTTTCCTACAGGATTGAAAATAGAGTCAGACAATTCTGCAAACAATGCTAAATTCAATTCGTTGCAATACAAAAACAATATTATTGCAGGATGTCCTCAATCTTTAGATTCTGCAGGAATTACAATTGCATGGGGTACACCATATAATTCAATGTTGGGTTGGTTTAATTACCCATCCAATGCGAATTCAATTTTGCCGAACAGTTCAGATATTATGGCTGTTAATCCATATAACTATTTAAATCCTAATTTTTTATTGCAATCAGGATCACCAGCAGCTGCTGGTGCAAGTTTTACTAGCCCTAATTTAACAGATGCATTTTTTACTCCAACAACTTACCGTGGTGCATTTGATGGAACAAACGATTGGACAAAATGCTGGTCAAATTTCGATCCTCAAAATACAGCCTATACAACTGCTGGAATAAACTATTTAGCTGTGAATGTAACAACAAGTGGACCTACTACTTTTTGTGCTGGCGGTTCTGTAACTTTAACATCTGATGTAACATCTGGAAATGTTTGGAGCACATCTGCTACAACATCTTCAATAAATGTTACAACATCAGGTAATTATTTTGTAACAGTTACAAACGCAGCAGGATGTGTTGCGACAACTTCACCGATAGCAGTTGTTGTAAATGCATTGCCAACGCCAGTTGTTTCAGCTAGTGGTGCAACTACTTTTTGTGCTGGTGGTTCTGTAACATTATCTACCGGTTCATTTTCATCATATAACTGGTCTAGCGGTGCTACCACTTCTTCTGCTGTTATTTCAACTTCAGGAAATCAAACTGTAACTGTAACCGATGCTAACTCTTGTGTGGGAACTTCTGCCATTACTTCCATTACAGTAAATGCATTGCCATCAATTCCTACAATTACAGCAAGTGGACCAACTTCTTTTTGTACAGGTGGTTCAGTTGTTTTAACATCAAGCTATACAGGAGGAAATACATGGACACCTGGAAGTGTAACTGCTGATTCAATTACAGTTTCTTCAACGGGAAGTTATTCAGTTACACAGACGGATGTAAACGCTTGTTCTTCTACTTCCGCTGTTATCAATGTGAATGTGAGCAGTTCTCCGCTTCCTACAATTGCAGTTACAGGTTCAACTTCATTATGTGCTGGACAATCTGTAACGTTAACCGCTGGAACTTCCGATACATATTTATGGAGTCCTGGTGGACTAACAACACAATCAATTGTTGTAACCACTGCAGGTTCCTATAATGTTACTACAACAAATGCTGATGCATGTGATGGAGTAGGTACTTCTTCAAATACAGTAGTTACAGTAAGCGCAGTTCCAACAGCAACAGCTTCTGTTGCTTCTACTTCAGGATATAACGTAACATTCTCAAATACATCTTCAGGTGCTACTTCTTACTCTTGGGATTTTGGGGATTTATCTAGTTCATCTGCAACAGCTCCAGTTCATGCATATGCAACAAATGGTGCTTATACTGTAACTTTGATAGCTTCGAATGGAACATGTACTGATACAATTTCTTTTGTTGTAAACATGACAGTTGGGATATCAGAAGCTTCATCAGTAAATGGATTTATAGTTTATCCAAATCCTGCAACTGATTTTGCAACAATTAATGTTAATTTAGAAATTGCTGCTAAAGTAATTGTTAATGTTTATGATATTACTGGTCAGATGGTGATGAATTTATACGATGCTCAAATGAGTGCTGGACAAAATTCTCTTCAAATAGATGCAAGTATATTAAATGCAGGAATTTATTTTATTTCTTTGCAATCAAAAACAGCTAACAAAACATTGAAGTTGGTAGTTTCAAAATAATTATATTAAAGGTAAAATTACTGAGCACCTGCACATTATGTGCAGGTGCTTTTGTATTAAATATATTTAATTCATATAAACTTAACAATTAGAACGTATTCGCAACGTATCACTATCCTAATTTTGTAAAAAATAACGAATGAATCCTGACAGAAAAATATTAATTGTTGATGATGAGCCAGATATTTTGGAATTTCTTTCTTATAATTTCAGAAAAAAAGGGTTCATTGTAATAACTGCAAATAATGGAATTGAGGGTGTTGCTTCTGCTAAAACAGATCTTCCCGAGGTCATTGTTTCTGATATTCTCATGCCTGAAATGGATGGGATAGAAATGTGTAAAGAGATAAGAAAAATTAGTGACCTACATCATACCCCTTTTATTTTTTT
>Ga0209596_1000834_pt1 | contig 27594 bp, 25 predicted proteins | sample M_130807_MF_Meta_FD_187314 | JGI IMG/M metagenome (GOLD analysis project Ga0209596, IMG submission 187314) | Freshwater microbial communities from Lake Montjoie, Canada to study carbon cycling - M_130807_MF_MetaG (SPAdes) (version 2) | ecosystem: Environmental > Aquatic > Freshwater > Lake... | reverse complement strand
CTTGAGCGCGAACTTGCCGAGGCGCAGGAGGAACTGAACGACAAGCGAAAGTTTTGTTACGACGTTGAGAAAGCCCTTGAGGGCATGAAGGGTGACTACGTTGAAATAATTGTGGCGCTGCGTAAGGACGCCGCAATCAGAAAGGGGGAATGATGACTGACAAACTGAGAGAGGCCGCGCTTGCGGAACTAGCGCAAAAGCCAATGCACCCCGAAATAAAGAAGATGTACGAGGACTATTTTGACAAGTGCTTCAGAGAGTCGTCCGCACAACAGCGTCAGTGGATTGGGCTGACTGAAGATGAGATGAACCAGTGTAGTTACGCAGAGGGTTTTATGATTGATCGTGAGGTGGCAATGAGGGCGGTACAAGCCAAGCTGAAGGAGAAGAACAAATGACTAAGATAAACCGGCAGGAAGCACTAGCGCAGGAAGCGCGGGGGAAGGTCAGGAAGCCGCTGACGGATGAGGAGATCAGTGAAACCTGCGATACATGGATAATAGATAGCATTGGTATCGAAGAAGTTATTTTTATAGTGCGGAGAACTGAACTTCATCATGGGATAGGAGTGAAAGATGAGTAAACCGATACTAAATTACGAAGAGCAAGCAGCGCGGATCAAAGTGCTTGAGAAGGCTTTGGTCAAAGCGGACGAGGACTACGAAAAGCTGTTGAAGGAACGGGGAACAACAGTCGATGACGCATGGCAGGAATACTGTGAGGAGATGATGCCGCAGAAGACCGCTCACATTTACCCGTTAGCAGGGGCGATGTATAAGACGTTCGTGACAGGGTGGAACGCGGCGCTTAAGGAGAAGAAATGAAACCCGGTGGGTACGAGAACCATTACAGGACTATAGCACCGCCCAAGGAGGGTATGAAATATCAACGGTCGCAGATGACAGGAATAGCGCGAAACAAAGCCAAGTTGTCGTTTAACTGCGATCATTGTGGGCTACTGTTTGAAACATATGCGTGTTGGGCTAAACGCTGGGCCACCCATTACTGCGGTCGAGCGTGTGCGTCTGCCTCAAGAATTATTAGGTTCCCAAAGGACTGCGTAATATGCGGGGTCGTAATGATGTTAACGCCATCTCTTGCGTTAAGGAAGTTTACCTGCTCACGTAATTGTATGCGTAAAAGGCGCGTGACAAGCAACGTGACCGTGCGGTCGTCCCCCGACTATAAGGCAATTGCTAAACGTTTAAAGAAAAATGCGGTGTGTAAATTGTGTGGAACACTTAACGGCCCGTGGGTAGCTGCGGGGATTAAAACATGGGTAGAAGATGGTTTATCCTGCGCGGAGGGTAGTAAATCATATCTTTTGTGCAAACATTGCCATATGAAATACGTGGCTTCATTAGCAGTAAATTCAACTTACATGACAGACCGGATTAAGTACTACAAGGAGAAGAAATGAAACTTGTAATGGAGGCTTATGACTTGAATTCTTTAGAGACTTCTTCTGGTATACAAGAACTACTTGGGACATTCAGCACGTTTAAAAAAGCAGTAGATTATGGTAATCATTTGATAGAGGCTGGAGAAGAAGTCTGTTGGACTGATAAGGGTAGTGATGGCCTGTCAGTTAGCGGCCCGTATAAATTAATAATCAACCCAGAGTTTAAACAGGAGTAGAAATGAAGCTATCAAATAACAAGGATTTAAACAGCCTATTGAAATCCGCACAGGCACAGGGGTGGGAGTTCGTTGCAAAAAATAACCACATCAAGGGTAAGAACGTGAACGGGCAAACCACAACCATATCCCGAACCCCTAGCGACGGACGGGCTTTCAAAAACATCATGCACGACTTGAGGATCAAATGAACATACTGACGTTGGACTTTGAGACGTATTATGACCAGAAGTATTCCCTTTCCAAGATCACCACAGAAGAATACGTGCGGAGTGATTTGTTTGAGGCGATTGGAGTATCCGTGCAGGTAAACGACGGCACACCAGAATGGTTCACAGGAACAATGCAGGAGATCGGGAACTGGCTAAACCGCTACCCGTGGCAAGACGCTATGTTGGTTGCACACAACGCGTTGTTTGACGCGACTATCTTGAGTTGGCGGTTTGACATACACCCAAAGGTTATTGCGGACACGCTAAGTATGGCTCGTGCCAAGCATGGGGTGGAGGTGGGCGGTAGCTTGGCGAAGTTAGCTGAGTTCTACCAGATCGGGGTCAAAGGCACGGAGGTTATCAACGCGCTGGGCAAGCGGCGGCTGGATTTTACACCAGAGGACTTGGCACGGTATGGGGAGTATTGCTGCAACGACACCAAGCTAACCTACGACCTGTTTGAGATACTCATGGAGACTTTCCCCAAGACAGAGATGCGGCTGATCGACCAGACTATCAAGATGTTTACTGAGCCGGTGCTGGAGTTGGACGCGTTTCTGTTGGAGCAGCACCTGAGTGACATCAAGGCGCGGAAGGAGGAGTTACTGGCAAAGGTGGCGGGGGATGCGGAGGAAGCCAAGAAGAACATCATGAGCAACCCCAAGTTTGCCCAGCTACTAAAGGGGTTTGGGGTTGAGCCGCCGATGAAGATTAGCCCAACTACCAAGAAGATGACCTTTGCTTTCGCCAAGACGGATGAGGGGTTGAAGGAGCTACTGGAGCATCCAAGCATTGAGGTGCAGACGTTGGTAGCCGCACGGCTAGGGGTCAAGTCCACACTGGAGGAGACACGCACTGAGAGGTTCTTGGGTATAGCCCAACGGGGTAAGCTGCCGATCCCGCTGAAATACTACGCTGCCCATACGTCACGCTGGGGCGGCACTGACAAGATCAACCTCCAGAACCTACCGAGCCGTGGGGCTGACGCAGGGAAGCTCAAGCAAGCGATACGCCCTCCCGAGGGGTATGTGATCATCGACTCTGACTCTTCCCAAATTGAAGCGCGGATGCTGGCGTGGATGGCAGGACAAGACGATCTGGTTGAGGCGTTCCGTAAGGGCGAGGATGTCTACAAGATCATGGCGTCTGCTATCTACCGCAAGCCTGTAGAGGAAATCAACGCAGGGGAACGCTTCGTTGGCAAGACCGTGGTATTGGGTGCAGGGTATGGTCTAGGTGCCAAGAAGTTTCAGTTGTTTATGAAGGCGGCGAAGATAGACTTGGACTTGGACTTGGCCTCCCACATTATAGACACCTACCGCAATACATACCCCAAGATTCCAGAACTGTGGGCACAGGGTGATGGATGTCTCCGGGCGTTAGTGGACAACCAATCTGCGGCCTACGGTAAGGAGGGGGTTGTTAATATCAACGGGTTCTTGGGTGTTCTAACACCTAATGGGATACCCCTGAGATACCATGAGCTTCGTCGGGCGAGAAACGCCAAGGGTCAGGACGAGATTGTCTACACCTCTCGCACTGGGATCACCGGCATATGGGGTGGTAAGTTTACAGAAAACCTGATACAACACTTAGCACGTTGCGTTATTGGTGAGCAGTTATTACGGGTAGCTAAACGGTACAGGGTGGTCTTGACGGTGCATGATGCCATCGCCTGTATCGCACCTGAAGCAGAAGCGTTTGAAGCACAGGCATATGTTGAAGAGTGTATGCGCTGGGTTCCCGCATGGGCTGAAGGGTTACCACTTAACTGTGAATCTGGAGTTGGTAAAAACTACGGGGAGTGCTAATGAATAAGTGGTCATACAGCAGCATGTCGTTGTTCCAACAATGTCCGAAGAAGTATTATCATTTACGGATAGCCAAGGATGTAGTTGACCCGCCATCGCATCAGATGCGGTATGGGTTGGATGTGCATCAAGCTGCGGAACACTACGTCAGAGATGGCACCCCCATACCGGAGAAGTATGCTTACATGATCCCCATGTTGGATAGCCTCAAGAAGATGGAGGGGGATATTTATTGTGAGTTTCGGATGGGGTTAACCCGTGATCTGGAGCCGTGTAAATTTGGGGCTAAGGACGCATGGTGGCGGGGTATCGTAGACTTCCTAGTAGTGAATGACGATAGGGCTAAGATCGTTGACTATAAAACCGGACAGAACAAGTATGCCGACACCAAGCAGTTGGAGCTTCTAGCCCTTGCTACCTTTAAGCATTTCCCAGAGGTTTCAGTAGTCAATGCGGGGCTGCTGTTTGTTGTTCATGCGGCGTTTATTAAGGAGAAGTATTACTACAAGCAGCAGGACGAGCTATGGGAGAAGTGGAGGGAGCAGACCGCAGAGTTGGATAGTGCGTATGAGAACAACGTCTGGAACCCCAAGCAGAACTTCACCTGCCGTGCGTGGTGTCCAATAACTAACTGTATACACAATGGAAGAGAGGAATAGGGGATAGCATTGTGGTTTAAATCGGAGGATTTATGACTAGAGCAGAACAAATTTACAACAACTTTGAACAATTTAATTTGCAAAATCCGCAGGTGTGGGAACTGTTTGAAAAATACGCCATGATGATTATCCAACGCGGTTTTAGCCACTACGGGGCCGCAGCAGTTTTTGAGCGTATCCGGTGGCATGTGCAGATCGAGACTATCGGTCAAGAATTTAAACTTAACAACAACTTTTGCGCCCACTACGCCAGAAAGTTTGATGACAAATACCCAGACTACGCTGGTTTTTTTAGGTGTCGGCGGTTGGTTAGCGAAAACAAGAATGCAAAATGACAATTGGGTGTTAGTTGCTAATATTACAAGGAGCTTAGAAAATGCCATACATCAACAAGCCGCGTCCGTATAAACATGAATATGAAATGCAACAAAAGCGCGGGGAGCTACCCGACCGGATGGAACGGCAACGCGCACGGCGGGAGATGGATGCCAAGGGCATTGACCGTAAGGGTAAGGTCATCGACCACATAACCCCGTTGTCAAAGGGTGGCACAAATACCCCATCAAATCTGAAACTTACGTCCAGAGCAAAGAACGCTTCGTTCAGTCGTAACCCAGATCATACGGTTAAGAAAAATAAACCAAAAAAGCCTTGACGTGTAAATTGGTTCGGTAGAATATAGTAACCCGAACCGCCCAAAGAGGCGGTGATAGTAAAGAGTTTTAAAAATACCGAAGTGGGTGCAAACATGCACACCACTTCAAGCGTCTTTCACGGGTGAAGAAACGATATGAAAATTATTAACAACAAAGCACTGCACCTTCGGGTGCGTAACCCACAGCAGATCACGAGTGTAATCCCTTGCAGCGAACAGGTAGGGCAGCACGATGTGTTGGTCAAGTGGGGTTTGGAAGAAGCGCAAGTCCTCAAGAACCTCAAGATAAAGAACGTGCCCTCCCCCATACTGCGGTCATATAAGTGGACGGGGATGCACAAGCCATTCGCACACCAGATCACAACCGCTGAGTTCCTCACACTGCACCGCAGAGCATTTTGTTTCAACGCTCAAGGCACAGGCAAAACAGCAAGCGTGATATGGGCTGCGGACTACTTGCTTACCCAGAAACGGATACGGCGTGTGTTGGTTATATGTCCGGTATCCATCATGGGGTCAGCATGGCGTGGGGATTTGTTTCGTTTTGCTATGCACCGGACGTTTCAGATAGCCCATAGCTCACGGTCTGAGAAGCGTAAGGAAATCATAGAGGGAGATGCTGAGTTTGTAATTATCAACTACGACGGGTTGGACATAGTATCGGATGAGATAGTCAGTAGCGGTGACTTCGATCTTATCGTAGTAGATGAAGCAAACGCCTATAAGAACGTGCAGACACAACGGTGGAAAACATTAGCGAAGATCATTACCCCAAGCACATGGGTATGGATGCTAACCGGAACTCCTGCCTCGCAAGAACCAAGTGATGCCTATGGGTTGGCGAAGATCGTTAACCCGTCCGGTGTGCCAAAGTTCCAAGGGGCGTTCCGCGATAAGGTAATGACGCAGCTTACACGTTTCAAATGGGTGCCAAAGCCCGATGCAACTGAGACAGTATTCAACGCGCTACAACCAGCGATTAGGTTTTCTAAAGAGGAGTGCCTTGACTTGCCAGAGATGATGTATGCAACTCGTATGGTGCCTTTGACCAAGCAGCAGTCAAAATATTACGAGACGATGAAGCACCAGCAGTTGGTAATAGCGGCAGGAGAAGAGATCAGCGCACCTACCGCAGCAGTCAACCTTAGCAAGCTCTTGCAGATATCCGGTGGTGCAGTTTACTCGGATGATAAGTCCGTCATAGAGTTTGATTGCAGCAACCGTTTGCAAGCGTTGAAGGAAGTGATTGAAGAAGCAAGCCACAAGGTGCTGGTGTTTGTGCCTTACACGCATAGCCTGTTCATGGTGGCTGAGTGGTTACGCAAGCAGAAATACACGGTAGAAGTTATCAATGGGGCGGTTACCCCGAATAAGAGAACAGAAATATTCAATACGTTCCAGACCACACCTAACCCACAGATACTGGTTATCCAACCACAAGCAGCATCGCATGGCGTGACGTTACACGCTGCAAACGTGGTGGTTTACTGGTCGCCTGTGATGAGTGTGGAGACATACCTACAAGCCAATGCGCGAGTGCATCGCGCAGGACAGGTTAATAGGGTAACGATAGTGCATCTACAGGGTAGTGGGGTAGAGGCCAAGATGTATAAGATGTTGCAAGGTAAGGTGGATACACACCAACGGTTGATTGACCTTTATAAAGAAGAGTTGGGAGACACAGGAGAAACGTATGAGTGATGAACCAGTAGCAGTAGACAGGTTAGCCAAAATCTATAAGAAGATGGATGCGGCAAGGACGAAGTTGCAGAAGGAGTTTGACGCAGCAGATGCGGTAATAGCAGGACAGATGGACGTAATTAAACAGCAGTTGCTGGATACCTGCACCTCTCTTGGTGTGAGTAGCTTGAAGACGGAGTATGGCACGGTTACACGTTCAGTTAAGACACGCTACTGGACAGGTGATTGGAGTTCTATGCACGGCTTCTTGAAGGAACACGATGCACTTGATCTACTAGAACGGAGGATCAGCCAGCTTAAGATGAAAGCCTTTTTAGAAGAGTATCCCGATCTGCACCCTCCGGGTCTTAACGCAGATAGTTACTACAGCTTAACCATTACGAAAAATAAATCTTAGGAGAATCAGATGTCTAACGACGTAACTTTGTTTAAATCAGGTGTTCCCGCTTACCTGAAGGCGCAGCCCCTCGACGCTATCACGAAGTCCTTACTCAGCGGTGGAAGTGGGCAAGGCGGTAAACGCATCTCCATACGCGGTGGTGTGTTCCGTTTGGTGGTGGACGGTAAAGAGATCGCTACCAACGAAGAGCGGTCAATGAAGGTGGTGGTGGTTAATGTTGCCCCCAAAGTATCCCGCACCCTCTACATAGGTGCCTATGACCCGACTGCCAAGAGGGGGCCGGATTGCTGGTCAGCGGATGGGGATCGTCCCGACAAGAGCATTGCTTCCCCACAGAGCAGCAGTTGCGCTACCTGTGAGCAGAACATCAAGGGGTCAGGCACCAACAGCACTCGTGCGTGTAAGTATTCGCGGCGTGTAGCGGTTGTGTTGGAGAATGATCTGGAAGGCGATGTGTTTCAGTTGTCGTTACCAGCGCAGTCGATCTTCGGTAAGGGTGAAGATGGCAAGCTGCCGCTCAACGCCTACGCTACGTTCTTGGCGGGATTCAACGTCAACATCACAGCGGTGGTGACTGAGATGCGGTTTGATACCAACAGTGCCACACCGAAGCTGACGTTCAAAGCATCGCGTCCGTTGACGGAGGAAGAGTATGAGACCTGCCGTGAGCGCGGAGATACCCCCGAGGCTAAGAGCGCGGTTGCAATGACGTTTGCCGCTGCCACTACCGACGTAGCTGCCCCTGCTGCCCCGAGGCTTGCTAAGGTGTTGGAAGAGCCGGAAGCCGCAGAGGAAGTAGCAGCAGAGCCGAAGAAACGGGAGTCGAAGAAGGACAAGGAAGAACCCGCACCCAAGAAGAATCTGGCAGCAGTGCTGGATGCGTGGGACGACGAGGAATAGTCGTCGCGGGTTATAAGGGGTGCGGTGACGTGCCGCACCCCATTCAGGAGAATCACGATGGCAAACCGGGGCTATTCCAAAAAGATTAAAGCTCAGATAGAGAACGCGGACTCGACAGGTATAGGCGTTGAGTTGGGGCGGCTCTGCATGTTGCACGGTTATTCAATACGCGAAGTTGCAGAAGTATTTGAAGTTACACGTCCTACGGTATACAACTGGATGACCGGTAAGTATGCACCTACCAAGCACCTATTAAGCAAGATGCAAGCATTGGTTAACAAACTCAGGTCGAAACCTATCCCCGACCTTATAGATGAAAATGAATAACCATGCTCACCAGACAAGAATTCTTGGAGGTAATCTTACCTCCAACAGGAATCTACTGTGTCTTTGCATTAGAGGGTAAACGCGTACACAGTCAGACTTTTCATAACACGAAATTAGAAATTGATATTGCGGTTGACCTTCTGGAGGAGAAGGGGCTTAACTCGTTCGTTGCGGTTAGCAGCTTTGAATCAGCACGGAATCGCACAGCAGAGAACGTAGCCCATGTGCGGTCTTTCTTTTTAGATTTGGACTGTGACCCAAACATAGATGATGACAAACATTACCCAAGCCAAAGGGATGCACTACTGGGGCTGAAGCAACTCGTTAAGGATTTGAAATTACCTCGTCCGATGCTGGTTAATTCCGGCAGGGGTATCCATGCGTATTGGCCTTTAACGGAAGCAGTGCCGCGTGTGCAGTGGAAAGCAGTAGCCGACCGGTTCAAAGCCGCCTGTCTACTTAACGGTATGAAGATCGACCCTGCGGTTCCTGCTGACGCAGCGCGGGTGCTTCGGGCGGTAGGTTCATCTAACTTCAAGGACAAGCTAAACCCCCTTAAGGTGGAAGTGCTTACTGTAGTGCCGCCTATCTCCTTTGATGTTTTTAAAACCCTCTTTGGGGTTACGGAAGATAGTTTCCTAGCGCCACAGGTAAAGCGTCCGTTAGATGATGTAACGAAGTTACTCCTTGCTAACAAGCCATCAAGCTTCAAGCTGATTCTCCAGAAGAGTGCAGCAGGTAATGGATGCCAGCAGTTACTAGACGCAGTATTGCACCAAGACACGACTAGCGAACCAGTATGGAGAGCGGCGTTATCCGTAGCGCAGTTTTGTAAAGATCGGGATAAGGCTATCCATGCCATATCCAATAAACACCCTGAGTATTCACCAGAGGATACTGAGGCGAAGGCGGCACGTATTCAAGGCCCGTATCGCTGTGAGACGTTCTGGAAGGATAACCCCAAGGGCTGTGAAGGGTGCAAGCACAAGGGTAAGATTGCATCCCCCGTCGTTCTGGGGCGCGGAGAAGTCGAACAAGCAACAGCAGCAGACAATGTAGTAGCGGACAAAGTGGAACCGGAGAAGGTCTATGTCATACCGGAGTATCCGTTTCCTTTCGTTCGGGGCAAGCACGGTGGGATTTACGTTAAGAGCAAGGACGACGATGACGCTCCTACCGATGTATTGATTTACGAGAATGACTTCTACTTGGTTAATACGGTAGACGATCCAATCTTTGGAATGTCAGGGTTGTTTCGTTTGCATTTACCCCAAGATGGAGTACGGGAATTCCTTGTTCCATTTAAGGACATGGTGGTTAAGGAAAAGTTTAGGGAACACATCTCGACGCGAGGTGCATGTCCCAACAATAAGCAAATGGAGGCACTAGTGGGATACGCGAATCTATCAGTAAAGAGTCACCAGAAAGCGCAACGCGCCCAGAAGTCCCGGCTACAGTTTGGGTGGGCAGATAACCATACCAACTTTATCATTGGGGATCGGCAGGTATCTGCAACGGAAATTCGGTATAGCCCCCCATCGTCAATCACGTTAGGGTTGGTCAATATGTTCCGTAAGAAAGGGACGTTGGAAAAGTGGAAGGAGATCGCATCGTTCTATAACCGCCCCGGTATGGAGATGCACATGTTTGCTTTGTTTGCGGGGTTTAGCTCCCCGTTGGTGCCCTTCTCTAAGAAGAAGGGTGGAGTCATCAGCTTGTATAGTGAGGAAGCCGGTACCGGCAAGACAACCATGCTGCACATGATTAACAGCATCTTCGGGCACCCAGAGGAATTGATGCTCATCAAGTCCGACACGGTTAATGCGCGGATAAGCCGCATGGGGACTATGCAGAACGTCACCATCACCGTGGATGAGATAACGAACGAGACCCCAGAAGTAACCTCTGAGTTCCTATACAACTACCTACACGCACGGGGTAAGCACCGGTTGCAGGGCAGCGCCAATATTGAACGGCTGAATACTACCCACTGGGATGCTAACGCAGTGCTTACTGGCAACTCCCCTGTTGAGGACAAGCTGCACGTTAAGAAGCGCAACCCCGATGGCGAGTTAGCACGGTTCTTGGAGTTTAGATTTGACGCAGGGAACAACCTGAGCAAGGCTGAAACTGACGCGATATTCAACCCAATATGGGAGAACTTCGGGGTAGCGGGTGAACCATACATGCAGTATGTAATACGTGAGCTTCCCGCCGTGATTCGGGCGATAGACGACATGCAGCTTTCCATTGATAAAAATGCAGAGTTAACTCAACGGGAACGGTATTGGTCTACGATTGCAACCACGACGCTTACCGGTGGGCTAATAGCACGGGCAGCAGGGGTGCTGGACTTCACGGATGAGGACTTTGCACGGATATATAAGTGGACTATCAACATGCTCAAGAAGAAGCGGAAGGATGTTCGTATCGCCCCGTCCGACCCTGCCACAATGCTAGGCGCGTTCCTGTCCGAGCATTACAATGACATGCTGATTATCCATAGCGGAGTTTCCCGCAAGGCAGGATCATTGCCGACTGCCCCTATCCGTGAACCACGGGGTAAACTTTACATTCGGTATGAGCCGGACTCCAAGCTGCTCTACGTCAACCGTAAAAAGTTTAGGGAGTTCTGCACCTTGGGGCAGGTAGCTTACGCAGGGGTGATTGAGGCTATCACCAAGAAGGGGGTGCCCATAGAGGATAGGAAGATGCGGTTGGGCAAGGGGTTGGCAGTATCGCAACCGGAGAACGTGCTTATCTTTTCTAACACAGACGGGCAACTCTTTGGAGAGGAGGATATCCTCGGTGGAAACACACGGGATACCGATTGAAATAGATTGGGGGAAGTTCCAGATTGGGACTTCCATCTTCATCCCCGGCGTAGATCAAGATGGGCTTAAGAGGCAGATACGCTGGGAGATGAGGCGGTTACGGCTGAAGGTTGTTATAAAAGGTGTTGTTGAAAACGACATACTGGGGGTGAGGACATGGCGCGTACCGTAGTTTGTGGTATATTACGCCTGTTTCTTCCTCCCTTTTCCCCGGCGCAATGCCGGGGTTCTTTTATCTAAAAGCCTTCAGGATGCTTGGGTCGAAGGATGGCGTAAGTTGAGCAAACTCCCGTCTGTCTGGTAGACGCATGGACTTCAGGTAAGCGTTCTCTTTGTCGTCAAGTTCCTTGAGCCGCCGTTTCATCTCTGCCCCGTCCGTGATACTAGTGTCGTTAATGATAAGTGTCCTAGTCCTTCTGAACTGCGCCAACCCACGTTCTGCCTGTGTCTGGAACTGCCGCAAAGCGTAAGCACGTTTGTTATCCCCTTCGGCAAGGTAAGCCAATGCCTCCTTACCGCGCCCTGTATTAGCCATGTCGGTGTAGGTACGGGCTACCGTATCCACGCGTCCACGTAACTCGTAGAAGTCTTCTAGCGCCGCCCTGTCTTTGCCGTCCGGGTAGGTGAATGCGCTAAGTCCGGGGAACGACCGAATATCCCAAGGTGGGGTAACTTTACCCTGTGCAGAGTTAACTGCTGCCTCGCTCATAGCCATAACAAACCCACCCATCTGCCCACTCATTGCGCGAACAACGTAGTCAAGTTTAAGCGGGGATAGGTTTAGTGCCTTACCCAACTGCTTGGCAATTTCTGAGGTGGTATCCGTGTATTGGTCTGCGGGGTCTAGGTGTTCCTTGCTTTTACCAACGATAGGATTGCCCGTATACCAGTTCTCATTCAATACCAACTCAACAAAGGTTTTAGGCAGGGGGCTACCAACCACAGGGATGTAGCTCTCAAAGCTCCCCAGATTGGTAAACCCTTTCCACAAAGCACGACCCGCTTTGCTACCCATGTCCTTAGATTCCAGCCCCTCAGCAAGGGTGTACCGCGCTATCTGTTCGGGTATTACCTTGAAGAGATATCCAAGCCCGTCACCGGGAACCGGGATAGCCAAACCTGTGCCGGGAACGATAAAGTTCCGATTGCGCTCAGAATCAGACAACTTCTTATAGTCATCCGTATCCCCAACGAGCATGGTGTAGAGCATGGTCAGCACAGCAATCTGTGTGCCGTGGTAGATGATAGAGCGTTTAGCAGCAGAAGCTTCTTTGTCACTTAGGCGTTGCCCAAGCACCAACCCTTTGTAGAGGTTATTTAAACCGATCATCGACACACCCATAAACGGCACAGTCTGCCGTAGGAATGTTGAATAGGCAGAAGCACCTTGCGTATCAAAGTTGATAATTTCCCGCGCCTTACGGATGGCAAGAGCCTCGTTCCCCGTTTCTTTCAGAGTCAGTTCATACAGGGCAGTCCGTGAAGCGGCGTCTGATGCAGCTTGTAACCTTTCAAGACCCGCCCAAAACTTCTTAGCTGCGCCGCCTGTGTTGGAATCATAGTGGCCTAGCTTTTCACGGATAGACCGTCTAGCTTCTCCGGGCATGATATCCCCACCACGACCCACGATACCAAACTGGGCAAGGCGTTTACCAGAGGCAGTGCCTCCACCAATTAACTCTTTTACGAAGTTACCCATGATGCGCGGTATCAACGCATAGGGGTTTTTAAGGTCGCTCTCTATGAACGCTCTCATTGCATCTTGCGGCAATTGGGATATGGAGAACACAGGGAACGCGGTGACCCCCATCCGTACGAGGTTAGCCGGTGCGGATAAGAACTCAGTGATCGCACTATGAGCAGACTCATACCCACGGAAGGCGGGTATCGCCATTGGGTCATCAAAGGCGTAGTAAGTGGGCACCCCGTTCTGCATTACTTGCACAGAGTTAGCCTGTGCCCTCCCAACCTTCTTAGCGAAGGGCTTACCTGCAACACCAAACTTGGTAGCAAAGTCCACCATATAGGCAGCGGTATCATTACCGATGGTCTTGCTAGTCATCCACCCACTCAACTGCGCCATGTTATCCAGCACATGGTTGATCTGAAAGTTCTCTATCTTTGCGCCTTCAAGGTCGCGCATATTGCTCAGGTTGACTAACCCTTTAGCGTAGTCTCTAGGTGCCGGTATCTTTATGTTACCGTCCTTGTCCTGACTAATGCGGAACCACGGCACATATCCTGCGTTACCTTTAAGGCCAGCAGCGGTGGGCGCATCAATGACACCCGCCGTCACCATCGCATCTACACCACGGTTGTTAAACCGTTCAAAGATGTCGAGCGCGGTCTTTATCTCAGGCACCCCGTTATATATCCGCATCCCCTCGTCCATCTGTGGAGTTACACCACGCGCTTGGGTAGCAGCATCTAGGGTAGGCTGTATGCCTTCAGGGGTTTGCCATGCCATCTTCCCTGCTTTAATCAACTCTTGTTCACGACGGGCGGTAGCAGCAAAGTCAAACAAGCGGTTAATATCCGCAAAATTGTTAACCCCATCATACTTACCTACGGCTTTCTCAAGCTCATTGAGCATGTCCTGATAGCTTGCATCAGTCTTGACTGCTTGCCAGAACCCGTTTTTCTTTTCTAGTCCACCCAGTAACAACTTATTGAGCGCAATGTGGGATACCTTAGAACCCGCCTCAATCCGGTCTCTTAGGGCAGCTTCACCTGTGGCATCTGTGGCAGCGTTACCGTAGACCCGCGTAGCCTTGTCCATCCACCACTCAAGCTTGTTCGCCATATTCTGACGCACACCCGATGCTGTTTCCGCAGCACGGTCTAATAGACTTCTGGGTGCAGACGGGCCTCTGAACAGGTAGTCAGCCGTGCTTTGACCCGCGAGGATAGCGGGGTTAGCTACACTAAACCGAGTACTCCCTATACCTATAGGAGCAACTTTTTCTATATCTTTAATTATTTGCTGCTGGCTGCGTCCGCCCGAAGCTGCCGATTGAATTGACTCATTTGCATTTCGCATGGACGGACGAATGTTGTATATTGTGCCGCCATTACTATTAGCCAGAATGCTGTTAATGTATTTGTCCCCGTAGGCGTACCCACTGGCGGCTTTTATGAGTGCAAGAAACCGTTGCTCGTATGAATTGTAAGGTTGGGTTTCCATCCACGCGTCGTGCGCCTTATTCAAAGCACGTTGAAACTCATCGGAGTCAGTTATTTTTTCACTAGTCTCTTTAATTACTCTATCCCGAGTGTCGCCCTTGTACGCATTAATAAGTTTGGGGCTAGCAAACGGCACCGAATGAACTACTTTACCGTTTGCAATAACTTCTACGTTGCCGTTATCGGTATTTATGTTAACGCGAGGAGCGGGGGTAACTTGGCTATAACCTGTTAAGCGTGTGTTTTCTTTAGGGGCACCAATTTCTTGATCCCTAACGGCTTGGACTTCATCCATACCTTCTGTGGTGGTAGCTCTACTTATTTTTTCTGTGGGTTCAAGGCCAGCGGCTTCACGGAACTTGGTTATTTTCTCGCTTGGCAACTTCTGAGCTTCTAACGCCCTAGCTGTTTGGAATTTAAGCCCTGTCAACTCTCCACGGTTCATCTCAAGGTGGGCAGCACCATAAGCAGCATCTACGAGGTCTTGTGGCAAAATCTCTCCACGCATCCCAATGTTTTTCAGGAACTTATTAAACGCGGCATAGACCCTGCGTAGCCAGCTGCTCTCTGGTTTGAAGCTAGTCGGCGTAACCCCTGCGTTTACTAGCTCCTCTACCATGTAAGCAATTACTTCATCGTCAACCCTGCCACCCTTGCGAAGAGCTTCCTTAGCGGCTGTGCCTTTAACGTCACCCTCTTTGCTCCACTGGCGAACCTTGTCAGCAAGGAACCTACGAGCGTCATCCGACAACACCCGATCAAACCCGATATGGGCACCCGCTTCATGCAAGAACACACCCAACTCACGCCCTTGGGGAATGTTGTTAGCTACGAGATATACCTTACCCTCGTAGGCAACCCCTCTGGTTCCCGCCCTGTAAGTAGGATCGTTAAGAACGTCTGGGGGTAGATCGCCTTCTTCTTGCACCACGGTAACAAGCGCATCAAAATTGGCACTAGTCTTAAAGGCTGATTTCAATGAGGTAACTATGGCTGCACGGGTGTTACCGGTTGGCTCTGCGGGTTCCCCTTGAGAACCACGAGGAGTACGGATATGCCGCTTGTCAATACGTGGGGCAGATAGGTCTATGTTTTGAGCTTTAGCACTCTTCTTCAGGTCAGTTAGTTCCGCTTCTACTGCCTCACGCCTACTGGTCAATGCAGTTTGCAGTGCGGTGTCATCATCTTCAACAGCGTTTTTAAAACGACTGTCAATATCAGAAAGGGTATCGGTAAGTTTGTCTATCCTAACAACAAGATCAACTTCTCCTCTGACGTTACCCCTACCCGCTAGGTAATCATTACGCCGTATAGAGGCCGCTATCTGTTCTTCGGTTACCCAGTTAGGTATACGTTTTTGCGCTTTGCCAGTAGGGTCACTTGTCAGGAAATCAAGGTGATTACGAAATTGCTCTATACCTTCTTTACTGGTAGTTGCAGCTTCTAACGCTTTTACTGACTTGGTTATATCTGATTCGTTAGACACCTTTTCTGCGGCAGTTTCCGGTTCAGGGTTTGCAGCATCTATCTGTGCTTGAAACTCAGCAGCCCCCGCTTTACCTTCCGCTGCTTTTTTAGCAAGACGTTTGGCTTCTTTAGCGGCTGCGGCTGCTTGCCCTGCTTCAGATTTCTTTATTACCCGTTTGGGTGTGGCGGCAAGTTGCTTTTGCTTTTCTGCTTCCGCAGCGGCTTGTTTAGCGGCTTCTTCAGCGGTAGGTTTAACAACGGTAGCCTTCATGCCAAATGAGGGTTCTATACTTTCCCCAAAGGTTTCTTTGTGGATATTTGTAGCTTCTGTAATTGATTCAGGGGAATAACCAGATTTAATTTGGTAGTTAATAGAGTTTATTGAATTAGCTTTTTTAATTTCTCTAAGCCCTTTAGCCCCCAAAGTATCATATAGAAAAGGGATTGCATAAGTATCAAAAATAGCTAATTCTTTTCCACTGTTAGCATCTTTGGTAATTTGTGCCGCAGTTTTACGTATAGCTTCTGCTAACTTAGGGGGGATGCCATACTCTTCCATCCCGTCCAATCCATGATAGTTAGGGTCATTTTTTATGCTTTTTATGTTTTCAAAAAACCCGACAGAAACTGCTCCATCTGTGTCGTAGTTAGGTTCTACATATACAATTGTTTTATGGTCTTTAAATAATATATCTATTCTTGTTTTATTAGGGCCGTATAAATTAATTTTGTTACGCGCAATGTAAACAGAACTTATGCCTAGATGTTTACTTGGGTCTTTAAATGTAGTCCCGTATTCCCCACCTACACCCTTTGCTGTTTCGTCAGCGTCGTCGTAGTGCCACATGCCCTCACTATCTTTAGTTACTTTGCCTTTTAATACATCTTGAGCGGCGGCACCCTGTTGTGCGCCTTTTCTTTTTGCATAAGTAGCATCAACTGCTTTTTTAATATTTTTTACACCCTCACCATTTAAGCCTTTACCGTTTACATGTGAATATATGGCGTCTTTTATAGTAGGAGGAACAAACAGAGGAAGTTTATCGGCAGGATATACGTTACGTCTTGGATCACCATTCCTAAATACAATTGTTTTTTGATTATCAAATTTACCCATTAGATTATCGGGTAAAGTAACGTGAACATCGCCATCGTAACTGACGTTGTAATGAACCCCGTTTTCATCTTTAAAAGAATACTTAGCAAAGTCCATTCCACCGCTGGGTTTTATGGATGTATACGGTTCTTCTTTTAATGTACCCTGCTGTGCGCCTTTTCCCGCATCAAGTTTACCAGCAGGTTGCTGATTAGCTCCCACTCCAAGTCCCCCAGCATTAGAAGCAGATGATCCTCCGGTGGACGTTGGTGATACAGGCACTCCATCGCTCTTTGCAAGTCCATTTGATCCAGTTGTTGCAGGAGCGGAAAGTTTGGCTTTATCTGGGTTTGCGTTTGCATTGGGCACCTCCGAAAGTTCAGTAATGGGCGTATACGCCTCTTTACCTTTATAGATAGTTTTTTGAACCAGCACCCCAGTGTCTGGGTCAGTTATCGGTTTTTCTTTATCGTATATTTGAACAGGTTCCCCATCCCGTAGAACGGTACGAGTGCCCGTTGGGGTATAGGGCTGACTAAGAAGTGTAGCCGGATCAATTGCGGGGGCTACTACTGGCTCGTTTGGGCGTACTATTTTTAACGGCGCAGCAGCAGGTGCGGCAGCTTTGGGTTGTGGTGTAACCGGTTGGGTTACAGGTGCGGCAGCTTTGAGTGCTTCAATTTCCGCAGTTAGTTTTGCATTAGACTTCCGTTTGTTCTTAAGGTATGCCCTATCTCCCGGAGACAGGGATTTAAACCGGCTCTGCATATCCGCAATCTCAGCCGTCCGTTTATCTAACTCAGCCTGTTTAACATCTATCTGGGCTTGGGTAGCAGGATCAGCGGGGCCAACCGGAACAGCAGCGGCGGTAGTATCTGGGGCAGGAGCAACGGGGGTAGGTTCTTTTGCTACCGGCCCAACGGGAACTATGGGTTCTTGCGGGATAGCCTCAATGGAGCCATCGCCTTGTGCTTGCTTGGTTCCGGCAATACGTGGGGCGCGTCTACCAAAGGCTAGGTCAAGCAGCCCCTGTGCTACCGCACCTACACCAGCCCCATATGCCCCTGCTTCCCCTGTGCCTGTAAAGGTGCCCTGCGTAGGGTCGTAGCCTTGCGCTATGATGTTTTGCCCAATGTTCTGGGCCATCTCCTGTGCGCCTTCCATACCCCCTGTCTCAGCCATACGAACAAGGCGGGTAGTTATCCCATTAATAGCGGTCTTACCCAACCCATTGATAAGCCGCTCTACGGGCAGGATGTCGGTTAGGCCGGGAAGGATACCTTGTGCAGTAGCAGAACTAATTTCTTCTGGGGTGGCACCCGCTTTTTGAGCGCGTTGCCGTGCTTCACCCGCCCCCATTGCCCCTGCCATAGCTGTCCTAGCTGGCAGACCCCCCGGTATAAGGAAGGTGCCCATGCTACCCAGACCCTCACCTAGCTTAGTAGGGATAGCCTCTTCATAGCCAAGACCCGCAGTAGGAGAGAAGCGTTCAGCAAGTTCACGCGCTTTAGCAACAACCGGCTTTTCAAAGTCTTCCGGTAGCAGGGCAGCAGCACCTGTTGTCGCCTGTTCAAGCCCCTGCACCAATCCACGGGGGATAGCTTTTAATGCTTCTTTAGCATACCCACCAATCGTGCGTTCCACTCCAGCTTCGGGATGGCGTAGCAGAAGCTGGGCAACCATATCCGCTTGGGTTGCCTCTTCCGGGGCGTTTATTCTATATGATTCCCCGTTTGGAGCTTGGATATCATAAGTAGCCACTACTAACCCCCTACTTTTGTAATCGTATACCTTGGATCAACTTTAGCAGCAGCAGGGGCAGCAGTGCTATATTGCTGCATAAAGTTTTCATCGAACCCCATCACGGCTCTATCGGCTGTACTGAGTCTGCGTATAGCGGCTGGGAATGATTTTTCCTCTGCCCCTTGTTGGTCTAGCCCCGGCAGCTTGCGTTTCTCTTCTTCCGCAAGAGCTTTCAAATGTGCTTGGAACCGGTTATTAGCTTCAGTTGCCCGATGCGAACGAGCCGTTTCTTGTTGAGCAGCGCGTTTAGTATCCCGATCCTCACGACGACCCGTAGCTGCAATATTTCCCGCAAGCCCCGCATTCATCCCTTCACCTAAACTACCAAGGAAGAACGGGTTTTTGCTTGCCATCATCGTAGCACCCATGTGCATCAAAGCGGTACCAAAATCTTTTTGATCTTGGATATCTTGTGCAGACTTATCTTTCTTAGCGGCAAGTGCTGCGGCTCTTTCTTGAATTATTTCATATTGCTTGGCTGCGGCTTCACCAGCAGGGTCGGTAGTTACTGCTAGTGCAGGGGCAGTGGCAGTGGCAGATTTTGGTGGCATAACCGCGTCTCGCACACCTTGTGCCGTATCTACCGCAGCGGGTATTAATGCTTTTAGCCCTGCTAGACTTGCGCCTCGTAGTGGGTCATCCCCTAATTCATCTCTAAACCGCTGTGCGGCACCCCCCGTACCACCTAGTATTTTAGGGGCTACATTTTTAGCCATTTCCACAGCGCGAACAACACCGGGTTTATCTGGGGCAACTCGTGCTTTATCACCTAAATAGGTGTTTATCCTACCTTCTATATTAGCGATATATTTTTGGGTTTCGGGGTATGGAGGTATACCATTTGGGGTTGTTACTTTGTTTGGGTTTTTTCCGCTTTTGTTTGTTCCGTTAAGAAAGTCGCTAACCACTCCCGGCCCAGCGTTATACCGAGCAAGTGCTTGGGCTACGTCCCCGTTAGAGTCTTTTAACTGCTTATCAAAATACGCTTTCCCAATAGCTTCGTTATACGTAGCATCATTTTTATATTTGTTTTCATCCCATTCTAACCCCGCAAGTTTTGCGGCTTCCGGCCCTGTTGTAGGCATAACTTGCGCTATGCCTGTAGCTCCTTTTGGAGAAGTTAATGGTTTTCCTGATTTATCAAATTGTTTTCCATTTGATTCCCGCCCTTTAAGCGCACCCCATACGATATTTGCAGTTTCAGGAGAAGTAGCCCTACCAAGGGAAAGATTTACATCGTGTTCTTCAGGAGATACCGGGGTAACCATATCTTGTAAAAAACGTGCCCCGCTTGTATCTTTGAGCGCATCCCCTACGTAAGCTGCAACAGCGGCAGGAAGAGCCATCTTACCGGCTGTATTAATAACCGCCCTTGTTACCCCCATCCCTGCCGGTTTAGCAGCGGCAGGAGGAGTAGCTATCCCACTAGGTGTTACAGGGGCAGCGGCAGGGGCACCAGCGGCAATCCCAGCAGCGGGAGCGGCAGCAGGAGCTACAACAGGCGCGGCGGCAGCGGGAGCCACAGCAGCAGGAGCAGCCCTACTACCCGCAGTGGCAGCGGCGGCACCCGCACCACCTAGGCCAAGCAAAAGAGCAAGTTGTTCCATCGTAGAGGACTCTCCGTCCCCCCTAATTGCCCTAGCTGCTTTTTCTTCTGCTGCCCGTGTATCGGGGTCTTCTTCTTTTTTCTCTCCGGGGCTTCCTTTGCTAAAGGCAATAAGGCCACCACTAGCTACCCCATAAGTAGGTTGCTCTTCTTCAGGCATACTGCCAATCCCACCTTGTGCATAGATGTCAGGGGAATACATCCCCTCGCGCACCGGCAACCCAGCTACACCCTGCATAGCTTGTTCTTTCTGTGCCAAGACAGTGGGCTGTGCGGGGTTATACCCTTTAAGGGCTTGCTCATTTTTAGCCGCGTCCGTTTCAGCTTGCACTATCCCGTTAGCAAGGAAGGCAGCAAGCCGCGCTTGCGGCAAATCCGCAGGGGGGTTTGTTTGATACTTACGGATAATTTCTCCGGGTTTACCACCCTTGTCTACGTTAGCCCGTTCCATTTCCGCAATATGTTCTGCCAACCGACTAACATCAGAGCCTTGGTGTATCCCATGTGATTCATATGCACGAGCCATGATTTATCCTTTAAGGTTTAGCAGCTGTGCCATAAGCCAAACCACCCAGACCTGTAGTCGCCAACCCTGCTATCTGTCCTGCTAAGTTAGGTGCGGCAGGTGTTTGTGATGATTGATATGGGGATACCGGAGCCAACCCACGAATAAGTGCGCTGTAAGAATTAAGCTGCTGAGTTGGGAAGTTTTTCTGGTTGATAAAGTCATTGTAGGCTTGTGTCAACCCCGCTTGGTTTTGCGCTTGTTGGGTAGCCCCTGCCGTCTGCTGCGCTTGGTTAATCCCCATGTTTTGCAAGTAATTCTGTTGCCCCATCTGCCCCATGATACCCGCAGATTGGTTAGCTAACCCCATCCCTTGCAGCCCTAAGTTAGCGCCAAACTGCTGTGCTTGTTGAGCGTTTTGGAACGCATTTTGACTACCGGTAGCTTGGATACCCGCAAGTTGGTTTTGTAAATTACGTTGGTTTTCTGATTCCACAATAGCTTGGCGGCTCCCACCAAAAGCCCCTGCCCTACTAGCTTGCGCTTGTTGCCCCGGTAATGCCCTTGCGTAATCTTTTATAGCACTTTCTTTTTGGTAATCGGTAACTTGTTGCTGGTATGGGGACATAAACGCTTGCATGGCATACGGATTGGTTGCCATCTGGTTGTAGTTTTGCCCAGCATAAAGCCCACCTAACCCCGTTTGCCCTGCCATCCCTGCGGCTTGATTATTTAAAGGAGACGACTGCATACCTTGCATGTTGCTAAAGGCTTGGTTCTGCATTGGGCTGAAGTCAGCAATGCGTTGGCCTCCATACGGAGTGTATTCTTTAGCGGACTCCGTTTGCGCCCGTTGTGCAATGTCCGTAGCGTAAGGGACTAACTCAGGGGATAGTGATTGGGTGTACGTTGTGCCCGTAGTAGTATTATTCCCACCGCCGCCGCCGCCGCCACCACCAAAACTAAAGGTAAAGAACTTACCCAATAGTAGTTTATAAAATGTCTTAATCATTTAAGCACCTCATTACGGTAGTCATCGAAGCGTTCATGGACAATATCTTTCCATACGTCTGGCATTATTTCTTTAGCTTTTTCTGGGCCTACACAAACATGTACCGCGTAAGCTATGATATGCCCTGCTGCGTAACGCAGAGTATGTGCAATTTCAACCCCGTGAACATCTTTGTTTTTTTCAAACTTGTTTGCTATTTGATATGCGGACACAACTGAAATCCACATTGGCAACACTGCGGTTTGAATTCTTTGGTAGAACGGGTTAGCGGGTAGGTAAACTAAACAACTAAGAAAGGCATCGTTTATCTGATTTTCATTAACGGGTTTATCCCCATCTACTAAATCATCCCATGTATGAGCAAGGGCTTCAAAAAGACGATACATACTCATGGCGTTTCTATCGCCGCCAAACCATTGTTCAGTTTTTTCTAAGTCGGTCATGAGGTCAGGAACTTATGTGGGTTAATTTGACGACCTTGTTTGGGGTTACCAGTTCTGGCTTTTCTAATCTTATCCATCATAGTGTAGAGGTGTTGCGCTCCAGCTTTGGTAGACCCATTGCCCAGATGTGAAACTACATCCGCAGGGATTACAAACTCACCATCCGCAAGTGCCGCACGTTGGGGTTTACTGCCTTGGATAACCGCAGGGATTGAGTCAGACATCCCATCTCCAGCACCGCTGAGAAGTTTACCACCTGCGGCGTAGTCCAGTGTGGATGCAATACCCCCTTGAGCCATCCTCTTTATGTCTTCTGTAGAACCCCCCGCAGCCGCAGTTGGGAAGTAGTTGTATTCCGCGCTACCCAATCTCTTCCGTTCTTCTTCTGTTGGGAAACGAGTCTGGGGGGTATACCGAGCGGTAAAGGGTTTGGTTGCTACGGGAGCGGGGGCTGTGGTGGGGGGTTTGTTGGAGAACCGATCTATTGCAGTTAAGGCACCTGCCCCCAAACCCGCTACCCCAAATTTGTTCATCTTCCCATAGAGTTCTTTAGTAGCCTCCCACGGTTTATCCGCAAATTTACCAAAACCGGCTTGGAGGTTGGACATACCGGATGGGCCAGAAGCACTATCAGCTGTTGATTCTCGCGCAGATTGGGCTACTTGTTCTGGGGTTTGCCCGAACGAAGGGGGTGCGGGAGGTAAGTTATCTGTCATACCCTCTTCCCTATACTTACCCATTTGTTCATTATACGCGGCTGTTTGTGGGGCTTGTCTAGCTTGTTCGGCTGCAAAAGTTTTATCGTAAGCTGATTGCCCTAGAGCATTAGCTTTATCTGCGCTAGCTTCCAATCCCGCCGTGTTAACCCCTGCACCCATTTTTTCTATTCCTTCAGCGGCGTTCCCCATCCCGTATATCATCATACCGTTGGCGATACCTTTTCTGAAGTCATTGGTGGTTGCAGTAGTAACCGCACCCCCTACAAGTGCCGCACCTTCCGCTCCCATTGTGGGATAAGCCATAGCCGCCGCTGCCGCAGGAAGTAGCCGTTCCAAGAACCCCGCTTCAAGAAGCCCCGTATGAGGGTTTGTAGTGAGGGAACCGCCGTGGGCAAAAGCCAGTTGTTGTAACCCGTGGACTTCTCTGGGGGTCATGTGAACAAGCATTTTGTCGTTGCCGCGACCGAGTGATGCAATGCCTTGGGCTAATTGTTTCATAGGTGCCTCAAAAGGGTGGGTTTTGTCAATATTATCATGCGGGTAGTGCTGACACAAAGGACAGCGTAGCGATTACAGAAGCCGTGGTTGGACGGGTGGGGCTGGTTCCAGCGGCGTAATATTGCAGGGAAACTTGGGTGTCGTCCGTAGACCACCACAATTCTACGTAGTCCCCAGCATTAAGCTGGACAAAGTAGTTCCAAGCCGCAATGGTATGTCCGTTGACCCCGCCGTGTTTGTTTGGCACCGAAATAAGACTGCCAGAACCAACCACATCCGTGCCGTTTACACGTATCCAGACACTTGCGTCATGTAGCTGGGTGTCTGTGTTTTCAAACTGACCAGACCATTGCAGGTTATAAACCCCGCTGTTAACCACAGTTATTCTAGAGTTACTTACCACAGACACATCGTTTGAATAGTCGGTGACGTTAAACGTCATTGCGGTTGCTGTATTGACGGTAGCGGTCTGGTCAACCCCGGATTGAAAGGCTCCATAAGGGAACCTGACGTATTTACCGCCACCTGAACCCGTGCCTAGTAATAACCCCAGCGCGTTATCCAGCGTATTGAAATACCGCCGAAGATCGTTCAGTAGCTGATCTTGATAGCGTTGCTCATACTGTAGCGGCCCAACCGGTAAGTTGGGAGCCTTGGGAGGCAGCAGGGTGTTGGGTGGGATAGCCACGATCAACGTCTGCCATCGGGTCTAATATCAATACGGGTAGCGCCCAGTTGCCAAGCCACACCGAGATCGGTTGACATAACTTTGAGCGCCATCTGCCGCCCACGTATCCGCGTGTAAACCTGCCCAGTAAAAAGCTGGACTAAGTAGTTATGGACAAGTGGGTCTGAGTAATTATTACCACTCACCACCGTAGGGGAGTTGCCAACCCCGTAATTGGTTCCAGAGTTTTGACGCGGCCTGACCGATATAGTCAGTTGCGGTGCGGATACTGTAGACCCGTCAAACGTAACGTCAGGCAGCATCCGTTTTACAAACCCAAAGTTTAAACCGTCTCCGATGTCAAAATCTGAAGACTGCACGTAAGCTTCGATAGGCTTAAGCACCGACAACGAGCCGTCATCTGTTCCGTTTTCATGGTACATGACTTGGTTTGGCACGTAATAAGTCACAGCAGAATATTGAAGGTGCGTTGCGGCGGTTGATGCAGTATTGGTAATTGGGCTATTTGCGCCACGCACACAATTTGCTATGGTGTTGCCGTCTGTTTGAGTGTGACCTGTGTAGTCTATATATTCAGAATCAATTAACAAAGTGCCTGAATTTGGATAAGCGTAACCGTTTATGACCGTAATGCTAGTTTGGGTAGCTGTAATAGCTTGGTCTAAATAAGTATTTTGAACACTGAAGGCACCCATAGGATACGGACGCAATGGGGAATCCAACCATGCTGTGCGGTTGATGTTGCCGTAATACCAGATTTGTTCTAGGTGGTTATAAACTACATACCGGTTATTTACTGGGCTATCAAGAGAAGGATACATCCACCAGACTTCGCTATAGCGTTCATTGGTTCCGGCTACAATCTGATAAGCCTGAGCTTGATTTATGTCGTTAAAGACATATTGCCACAAAGTGGCGGGGAGTGTGTCTACCCTACCGTTGTAAACGTAAAACTTATCCGTCCCCATCCAAAACGTTTGGTTGTTTACCGAAGCAATAGCATTTGGCGATATGATGGAAGTATTACCCATCAACTGATTAAAACCCCAGACATAGGGTGGCCCAAGATACTGCATACTAAACAACGCAGAGTCAGTCCAGATCAATATCTCTTGTTTGGAAGTCCTAGCGGTAACAATTGTGGAGCCGCCCTGCAACCGATATTCACCCGCTTGGTTAGTAACCGCTGGAACCCATTCATATGGGTCTTCTTGGTCAGACCACCTTACAAGCATTGGATCAAACGTCGTAGCTGGATCACCGGGAGTGTATTGGTTAGCCCCAAAAGCAATAACAAAGCGTTGCACATCGGAAGCTATAACTGCCAGCGTGGTGTTTGGCACATAAGCGTAGTTTGCGTATGAAGCATTTTGTGCGGCTTTTTGTAACGTGATACCCCTTGGCGTAGGGGATGTAGTGGTATCCGCAGCCCAATAGTAGATAACCCCACCACGCGGAGCAAAAACTAAATCTTGACCAAAAATATCCGCAGACCAAAGACGTAACTGTGTGCCGATGCTATTAGCGGTGGGTGAAGGAGAACCCCAACCATAAGCACCATTCCATGCACCTGTTCCAAAGCCGTTACTAACCGAGTATGTCGCATTACCAGCATTGATTTGATAGCTGGCAGTAACGCCGGAACCGCCACCAGTAGCCGTAGAGGTTGCCGCAGTAGAGCTTATGATGGTGTAGGTATTTCCATCGGGTGTAGAAATAATTTCATATTCGGCATTTAGAGTCAATCCACCCACTGCTGTAGCTCCAGCAAAGGTAACCCAAGTGCCGGGAGACGCACCATGTGCAGACGCTGTTACGGTAACTAAATAAGAACCAGAAGTCGTAGCAAACGGAGCCGCAGCAAGGGACACTGGAGAAGCTGTGGTTAGCGGAGTAATGTCGTAATACTTGCCACCATTTTCAACATAGTATTTCTGATTGGTGCCGATACCGTTTACATTAGCGTAAGCTAGCGTAACCCAGTTAACCATAGCCCTGTTTACACCGTAGTAGGTATATGCAACGCCGTTAACGCTTGCAGCTAGGTTAGTCCAGCCGCCAATCTTTTCAGGTTGACCTGAGCGGAATCTAATTTTGTCAGACTCAAACCACCCGCCCTCATTGGTGTAGGTGGTAGATTCACGGTTGATCCCCGGTTTAAACTGTAGTTTTTGTAACGGCATCTTATGCCCCTAAATATACGGCACGTTCGTCTTTTCGACGGTTTACCAGCCCCTGAAACACTTTACCCCCTGCCTTGGTATACAGCAAAAAACCGTCCGCAGCACCTTCAAACTCACCCCGATTGTGCTTCATGCGGATACTGGATCGCTGTAGTCCACCAGCACCTAGATTAAACGCAAAGGAGACAAGTGCATCAAAGCGAGGCTGAGTAAGATTAACAGGACATAGTCTGCATACCCAAGACTCAAAACGAACAAGGTCTTTCTTAAGAAGCGCATGAACTTCCTCCAGTGTGAGCGTTTTGTTCCATTCGTCAGGTAGCGTCTTGCCATCGCCAATCAGATGCCCGACACCCACCGTCCAGAGGCCAATGCAGTCCTGATAGGGCTTACGACGCACCCCCTCATGGTGACACAACATCTCAATGGCTTTGTCGGAGACGTTCATTTCTTGCTGAAAGCCTGTGTTCCGAACCAGAACGACACGATAGAAGCCCAAATTGTTTGCGTGTCGTCATCCCAAAGCTGATCCAGCGCCACATTAAATTCCACGCCGGTCTTGAAGGCGTAGATAAAACCAAACACTTCTACGAACACAAACATAATAAACATGCCGTAGGTGATGGCAGGACGCACCATAGCCCTCGCATTGATCACCCAAGTGCTTGCCCCCTGCCCTATGGCTATATCGTGCGCGTAGAGGCTCTGGCGCTCCTGCATAGCGGTCTGGCTGTTCGTTACGTCCGCGTTGATTTGAAGCTGTTCGGTCTGGATATGCTCAATACGCTCCTGAACCTCCAGCCCTGCTTTCTTCAGTGTCAGTTCACGTTCCGTTTGCATCTTGGCTAGGGTTACTTCATGGCTCTTATCGGCACGATCTTGAAAAAAATCAAGCAGTTTAGGCACACCACCAGAAAGGAAAGAAATAACCGTAGTGAGGAGAGTAAACATTATTTTTCATTCCTTTTGTTCCAAAGCTCAAATAGCGTTCTAACTTTCTCTTCCAACACCGCTACGCGCAAGTCGATTTTGGACAGCACAATGATTAGCGTGATCAGGGCGAGCAGAATGGGCCATGCCTTAACCAGCATGTCAAACGTGTCCATTTTTAGATATACACCGTAAATTTATTCATACAATATGTTAATAGTGCCAGCGTCAAAGGTATCAGTTCCGTTTGCTGTGGTAATGCGAACACGGTCAAGTGTTCCACCAAGAGTTATATCTCCAGCAGTCAACGCGCTTGATGTAGTT
>Ga0209596_1000833_pt1 | contig 27599 bp, 21 predicted proteins | sample M_130807_MF_Meta_FD_187314 | JGI IMG/M metagenome (GOLD analysis project Ga0209596, IMG submission 187314) | Freshwater microbial communities from Lake Montjoie, Canada to study carbon cycling - M_130807_MF_MetaG (SPAdes) (version 2) | ecosystem: Environmental > Aquatic > Freshwater > Lake... | reverse complement strand
GTCTTAAATTATCTAATCCAATATTTATTTTATTTGGTGCGTCATTTACGGTTAAACTTCCAACTAAATTTGTATCTGTTATTCCAGATGTTGCTGTTGCCCCCAAATTTGATGACACTGCATAGATATCAATTGATTTAAAACCAGTAAATGTAGATACAGAATAAGCTCCAGTCCAGTTTATAGAAACTGAAAATGGTGCTGAAACTGCAGTTAGCCCAGCAGGTAGTGCTGGTGTCTGGATAACTTCTCCTACGGCAGTAACTGAAACAGTTCTGGCTGTACTAAAAGCAGATCCATTAACAGTATAGGCCTTTAGTTGTATGACATAGCTGCCAGGGGTTGCAGCAAATGTTTGAGTTCCTGCAACTTTAAATGATCCAGCAGGTTTTGTGCCATCTCCAAATGATTGATTAGCAATATGAATATCAACTCTATCTATATTTGTTAAAGGTTGCGATGCGGCATTGTTTCCGTTCCAGGTTACTTTAATAAAGCCAGGTTCTCCAGATACGTCCGATGAACCTAAATATGGTTCACCTGGAACTGTTGGTCCAGGTGTTGTGATTACTTTTGTTGCACCCCATGGCCCAAATGTTCCATCATTATATTTCCATCTAAATTGTAATGGGTAGCTTTCATTCATATTTAAATCAGTTATTGTCACATTAAAATAATTATTGTTATCTAATGACGTAGAGTTATCTTTTAATAAATCTTGATATACGGCCATTTATGCAAATCCTAGATCTAATCTATATTCTACGTCTACCGATCTGCCAGAAGCCTTAATCAAAGGACTAGATAAAACTGATCTACTTATTAATCCAAAGACTGGGTCAAATGTATCTTCGTCGTTTATTCTTAATCCGTCCATCCCAACTGAGGTGGTGTTGCCAGATGTAGGGGTAACAGTAATTGCAGTTTTAATAATATTAGACTTATCTGGGGTTCCGACTATGCCGCTAAATACAGTGCTTAATAATATTGAAGAAGTAATTTTATATCCAGTGCCTCCTTCTGGAGTAATTGTAATTGAATAATAATCAGAGTCTGAACTATAAAATCTTAAAATTATATTTTGTAAATTTGCGTCTAATTTATTGTAGGCCAATCTAATGCTATCGTTAACACTATATCCAGATAAATCTATTGGATTATAATTAAAATATTGTTGAGCAGCACTTCCCAATGAAGTAAACAACAATACGTTTTCTCCTACTTGAGCGCCAGTTACCGAGTAGCTTGGATTTGATAGGCTTGATGTTGACCAGTCTAAAGAGTCTGAAAAACTTGATAAAAATTTATCTTCATAATTATTAATTGATGATCTTGTTGAAGGATATATTCCTATTTCTTTAATTTGTCCAGCAACATCCTGTGGGATTGTTGCCTTATAAACTACAGAATAAAGGAAGGCTGTTCCTCCAGATACATATGCCGCAGTAGTAGTTCCAGCAACAGTAAAAGAACTTGAAGTGGCAGATGTAATTACAGCAGCAGATGAGTTATATCCCGACGGAGTCATCCCAGAAATTTTAATTGTTTGTCCTGCACTAAAAGTATTTGAAGCCGTGTAAGTAAGCACTGATCCGTTTCCAGAGACGGTTGTTATAGTTGCCGTCTGTATTTCTGTGCTACCTAATGACACTGGTACTCTATAAAATTCAAATCCTAGTCTGGTGTCTAAATCTGTAGCCGCCGTTGAATCTATTCCAAAGCACATGTCTTTCCCTGCATACTGAATATTGCCAGCTATGTGATTAGCTATAAATCTTTTTCCAAATCTTGTTATAATATTTGGAGAACGAAATATTTCTTTATTATCTTGATAAAATACATATGTACCTTTAATCATGTTATGCACTAGGATTATATATCCTAGCATCCACCCCCGCTACATTATTTTTATTATTACTTGAATTTCTTATTTTTAATACTGCTTTTACTTTTTCCTCTTTTGTCACAGCATCGTAATACTTTGTAAAATTTACGCTTTCAATATCTGTAAATTCTGGAACATCTTGAATTTTTGCTCCAGTCAACTCTTCTATAATTTCATTGTTGAGCTTAGTTGGCTCTCCATTATCTGGTAATGCGGATCCATATGGGTTGCCAGATTGATATTTTGAATAATTAAGTTTTGTGCCGCTAACAGTTAAATATGAATTTGGGTTTAAAAATACAGTATCTGGATGACCTTCTGGAAGGATTAACGGATTGCCATCGGTAATGTCTTTTTTATCTAATCTATTTTTGGCAGTTGTCATATTTTTATTATACCATTTTGCATTCTATAAAGAACGACAAGCAATGGTTGTCTCCAATCCATCTGAAAATTCCTGATTTACGTTTGTGACTATTAAATTTTCCGTGCCTGCAAGTCCAGCATAGGTATGCTTTACAGTGACTATATCCCCTACAGAAATTAAGGGGTTTCCAAAAACTTTAAGGTCTACTGTTTTTCCTCTATTTACCGCTTTTGATTTAATCCATTCTGCAAGCAATTTGACGTCGTTATTATTTTGAAGCCAAGTTGATTTAAAAGCCAAAGGCTCTACATTTGAAGATCCAACTGCTAGCTCAGTCTCATACTCTAGTTCGCCAGAATCTCCTAAATCATTCCCAATTAGGTAAAAAGAGTTTCCAATATCATCTGCTAATGGAACTATGGTAGATGAATTATTTAAAACATAAGCACTTGCATCAAAATTTGACACTGTTTGACCCAATATGGATACCCCAGTATTTGCTCCAATGCCCCAAGATACTGGAAAAGATGGCCTGTTATTATATTTAACTTTTATTTTATAAATTTCTCTTACCACTGTTCCAAATTCATCTATTGAACTTGCTTTATCAACCGCCTCATCTGCTGATAATTTATCCGTGTATACTAAATCTCCAAAAGTATTGTTAATTAAATCATTGCTAAATCTACCTTTATATATATTAAGAACATATTCTGATTCGTCATATTGTTTGTCGCTAATACTTTTTGCATATACATAATCATATGCAACAGTTCCTCTACTACAAATTAAAGCCACCTTATTTGTAGATTGTAAAATTTTAATAATTCCCAAACTGCCTTTAGTAGTATTTTTAGTATTAATATCCTCTGCTGTTATTTTGTATCCATTAACGTATGCAGTAATTATAACCTTTTGAGCAATTGTTTTTACTTTAATATCAATATCATATTGTTTGCCGCCATAGATTCCTTCTATTGTGGATTTAGTTCTTGTCCCAATTTCTTTTAAAAGTATAATGTTCCCATTATAAAATTTAACAATTTGAACTGATTTTGCATTATTACTTGCAGCCGATGTTGTAGTTTGTATAATTAAATAATATCCATTTCCAGATAAAGGATCTATAAAAAATCCAATTCCTCCAGCAGCGTTTGTAACCTCAATAGAGTTTTGCATAAAAATACTAGAACCAAAGCTGTAATAATTTTCACCAATTACAGATGGGACTAGTTCGTTATTAGTAGAGCCCGCTAAAGACACATTAGAATAAGACGCATTGTTAATTGATAAAAATTGCCTATAATCTATTTTATATTTATTTAACTTAAAGTCAGACTCTGTATTAGAAAGTTTTAAATATGATTTTTTTGTAGATGTTGTGCTTGCTGATGAGTCAAGTTTAGTTTGAATTAATCCTCCAGTTAATTTGTCTATTTCTGGATGAGCGGCAAAGTAGGCGTCTGCTTCTGCTTGTAACCTAGCGGATGCTGCATTTTCTGGTAAGCCTAAATCTAATTTACCAGTATTGCCACCAGCCTGTCCAAACGGAGTGCCAGTTGGGGATGCTGAATAAGTGGCTAATGTTAAATAAGTGCTTGAAGTACCAGAGGTTCCCGATCCAGAAACTGCAATTTCAAATTTATAATCTCCCCCAGGGACTAAACCAGTAATAGGACTAAATGAATTTGTAGAAGTTGTTTGACTGTTAACTACGTTATATGATGGGTAAGAATACAAAGACCACGTAAGCACATAGTTATTTGGAGTATAGTTCATATTGATAATGCTAAGAGTCACTTGTACTGAGGTGGCAGACAATTGTTGAACGCTTGCAGTACTAAACCCGCTACCGTATTCTCTGTCTGGTGGAATCATTATTTTACCGTAACCATAATCTCAGACCAATCGCTTAGCATGCTTGTTGCACTTTCTGATGAACTGTGAGATGCTGCTGTTGTATTCATTGCCCCTCTAGTTTTAATTCTATATTTACCAGTCGGTCTAAAGTATGCAGTATTTGTTGGATTATCTATGTCTGAATAACCTGGTTTAGAAAGAGTTTTATATTTATTTATATCTGAAGACGATGTTATCCAAACTGGCGTGTACCCGTTTCCATTAATTGGATAATATTGATATTCAATTGCATCAAATTCTAATATTTCTGAGTCTATTAAAAAAAAGCCATTAAAATTAAATGAGGATTGAAATCTACTAACTTCATCAATTGTAGTAAAATCTAGCGATATTTCTGTAGCTGCTGCATCTATTTGATTGCTTAATCCACCAGCCATTAAAAAACTTGGTTGAGATTGCCATAGCGGCGCAGATGTTCCAGTGTACCTTGAAGATACTGGAGTTGACCAAAACACTTTAACCTTATTTGACGAAGGAATTTCTTTTTGAGAAAATTCTTGTATGTTGGCTAGCCTGCTGGTTGCTGAATCATTTTCATGATAGAAATTCCAGTTTATTGTTCTGCCTGACGTGTTATACATGTAGTCTCTACTATAAAACTGAAGAATATTATTTTCGTCTACAACGGCATTCATTTGTATATCTCTACATAATTCTTGAATATTCTCCCATATTGTTTTAGAGCCGTCTGTCCAAAAATAATCAATTAGGGGAACTGAGGTTTCAGTACTGTGCAAATTAAAATTATAATTTGTAAACCCTATTGAATCTAGCAATCTTCTTAAAATAGCAGTTACTGGATAAGATTCACAAAGAATATCTGGAGCAATTGTATCCATTAAATATTTTGAACTGTCTAAAGCGGTTGCGGCAACTTGTCCGTAGCTAGATATTGACCAATCATTAACAAAAAATACGCCTTGCTCAACTCTATCGTACACGTCTGATCCACTAGTTATTGCTCCACTAGAATGAAATACTTTAAGATACGGACGCAACTCTATGTTTTTAAACATATATGTTTTTGCAGAACTAATGCTTGTTAAAGATGTATCGTATGAAATATATTTTAAATCGGTCTGATCATAATTAGAAAAGTTTATAGATAAACTATTTGCAGTTATTGTTCCTACTGGAAGGATATCATCTTTATTGGCAGATGACTCTTTGCTTATAGAAAATGATTCTATGTCTGATGATAAGTCTTTTACCCATCTAGCAGATACCTCTATCACCCCGACTATTTTATCCCCCATAGGATTTACTGCTGTAAGGTTAATTGATTTAATACTAATTGGAGACGGGTATGATATTGGCTCTGTCCAGGCACTTGTGCTCCAAGAAGAACCGTTATAATAAAGAAATGCATTACCGCTTGCTGGCGGAGAATACGGACCAACAACCGTTGTAGTATTATCTGATTTAGTTATAGTAATTGTATATGTGCTTGGAAGCGCATGATATTTTTCAAAAGACACCACAATTTTATTTGTTAATGCATACTTAGTTCCTGATGGAGCATAGTTAACCGTCAGATTAACATTTTGATTTTTAGGAGTTACCCAGTATTTATACGCTGTAGTTGTTCCTGGATAATATATTCTTGGCTGAGAATTAGGATAAGAAATTTGTCTATAACTAGAAAAACTATTTAAAGATGTATCATTTGGCAATAACACAAAATATTTAATTCCTGAATTTATTGGTCTAAATGGCTTTATAATTGAATCAATTGGGAATAATTTTTTGAATAAATTAAACCTGCCATCTCCATCTTTTTGATACAATGACTCCAAGCTATTGTCATATGATGATGTTGTTAAGTCTAGCATTGTGTTCATGTTATATTCTACAACACAGCCGCTTTCTATTTTAACGCTTGTGTTTTGATAGAAAATATCCTTTAAAGGAGTTGACGCAGTTATCATTAAACTTCATCCATAGAAAGAGAGACGTTCCAAAACTCCTGTGCTGTATCGCCTGAAACCTGCTTAACGTTTCTTTTTACAAGTTCAAATGAGCAGGAATTAAATACCATTGTTAGGTTTTGCGTTGTTCCACCATATGATAAGGCAACATCAAATGAGCTTTTTCCAGATAATGCTCCAGAGGCTTTGACTGCTGCCCCATCATAAAATGCTTTAAGATCCATTGCCCCATATCCGCCGTCTACCGTAAATGTAGAAAATGATGGCAGCATGTTCCATGTTACGCTTATAGATTTTTTATCTGCAATAAAGAACTTACGAAGAGTTCCGTTTGCCATTCTTTGTTGTTTTTCAATTCTATTATGTTCAATAGAAACTGGTTGACGATTGTGCTCGGATAGCTTTAATGTAGTATTTAAATATATTAATGATCCTACGGGTAAAGTAATAAATGCCATTATCTAACCCCCATCTTAGTATTCATTTCTTTAGTAGCTTGCGCAACTTTTCTTAAAACTGCATCAGCTATTTGGTTTGCATCTTGCCCCTCTGCAGCATTGACTATTGAAGAAAAATTAAACACCCCACCCGTTGTATTATTTTGATTATTTTTTAATGAATTAATATATGGCTCTTGGTAAACGCCTTCTGTTCCAGCTTTTAATATAGCAGATACTTCTTTTCCGTATGGGCCAGGAACTGGTCCGTTTAAATTATGTAATTTAGGAACTGTTGGGGCGTTATAACTAAAATAACTTCCTGGAGAATATTCTGGTTTTTTTGAGTAAGTAGTAGTTTTTGGAGCAACAGGGGTTCTTGCTCCACCATACTGTCCTGTATATCCTGCTTTTGGTGTTTCTCCAGCAATTGCTTCCCCATTAAGTGTTGCTGACTTTACAGTAATAACAGCCGTGTCTGCATCAATATTTGTCAACAAATCTTTATATCTTCCAGCAATTTCTTGGGCCATTTCAGTGCTTGATTTTTGTCTTGGGCCATCAAATTTGTTTGGCATTTTGATTCCAGATTCTTGAGCATCTTTTAGAAATCTTGCCGCTTCTCCTTCTACGCTTTTATTTTTGTTGTTTGGATTATTTATAAATGTATAAAAATTAGTTAAAGACTGAATAAATCCAGACATTTGTGTTTTATATTTTTCTATATCTGTTGAAAGTTTTTGTAACCCATTTCCAGCTGATGCTGCTGAGTCTGAAAGTTTTTGATTAACATCTGAAAGCCTTTTAAGTTCATCTTCTAAAGGCTTAAGATCTAATTTTTCTTTTTCATCAATTGCCCTTGTTGCCTCAGTAACTTGTTGTTGTTTATTTAAAGACTGAAGATCTAATTGAGCCTGAGCCGCCGTTGACATATCTCCAGCAGCTAAAGCATTCTGGTATTCTAATTGTTTTTTCTTAATTTGAATTAAGAAGTCTTCGTCTTGTTGTTGTTGAGATAATGCTTTACGTCTTGCATCAGCTTCTTCTTTAATCTTTTTAATTTTTTCATTAATTGCTTCTGTGGCTTTTCGTGAATCAACTTGCTGTTGAACACTAGCTCCTTCAGATGCTAACTGTAATTTTTTATATTGTGCTTGCGCATCTTTTAATTTTTGAGATAATCCAAATAACGGGCCACCTTGAGAAGTAGAATATGTTGTAACTTTAGACTCAATTGCAGCTCTCATTGAAAACAGGCGATCTGCCGCTTCTGCACCCATTGATAGGTCTCCAGTATAGCCTTGAGCTTGAAGTCTTAATTTTTGATAAGTGCTTAAAGCTGTATCTTGCAAAGAAAGGAATTTGCTTGCTTCTTTATTTTGATCAATTATAGTATCTAATAGACCTTGAGAAATATTTCCTTGTGTAGAAACCTTTGCTTTTATTGCATCAAGAACTTGAATCTCTGCTTGAGATCTAGATATTACTTCAGTTTTTCCAGTTTTATCCGCTTCAGATTTCTTTTGACTAAGAGCAATTGCTTCTTCTACGGCTTTGTTTGCTGCTTCTAGAGATGTTGTTAAAGCCAATCCTTGAGCCTCTGTGCTTTCCCTATCGTTAGTTACTTGAAGGAATACTTGAAAAGCCTCTATTGCTGCGGATATCCCGTCTTTAATGTTATTGAATCCAAAACTTCCCACTGTTGAAGATCCCGCTAGGGCAAACTTGTTAGACAAAGCAAAAGCAGCATATATTTTTTTAGCAGCGTCGTCTGCAGAAGCGCCAGCCGCAATCATCTGAGCCTTTAGTCTTTCTGCATAATCTTTTAAATCTGTTTCTTTCATTCTGTTAATTGCTTCAATAGAGCTGCTCATGCTGACTTTGACTTCTTCTTTTAATTTTTTGTATTCTTCAATAGTCATTTTAATTGGAACTCCCGCAGAGTTCATGCTATCGTAAAGCATTTTGTTTCTTTCGATAGTAGCATTTATTGTACTAATAGAATCTTTAATGCTTGAGTTATAATCTTTTACTTTTAGTCCCGCTTTTTCTGCGGCCTCGGCGGTAAGACCAAAAGTAGAATTATTTAGTTCAACTCCTTTTTGATAATTTTTAAATGCGTTATATCCAACCATTAAAGCAGTTGTTCCAGCAGCTAGTACAATATTTGTTTTGGTTATTCCGCCTACAATCATCATAAGAGATTTAGAAAGTTTAGATCCTTGTGCTGCTGAATTTGCTAAAGATAATGAAAATTTATTGTTTGCTGTATACGCTGTGTTTAATTTACTTGCATATTTTTCATAGGCCTCATCAGAGCCTGGGGCAGTTCTGCCTGCTCCCATTCCTCCCATAAGCATTGAAGGAAGCATTGATCCAATAAATCCTCCAGCCATTCCTCCACCTGAACCACCAAGTTGAGTTCCTATTGATTGTCCCCCCATGTATCCAAGCATTGGTAAAGCCATTTGTCCAAGCATTCCGCCTACCATTCCACCACGAGCATATCCTGGAACCATTCCGCCATCATTCATCCCAATAATTCCACCACGATTAACTTTTTGATAAGTATGATAACCAGAACCAGCTAATGGATTACGTATAGATGATAATACTGCTCTAATTAAATTAATAGAACTTGCTTGTCTTGATTTTGATCCAGAGAAACTTGAACCAGAAAATGAACCTAAAACTCCTGCTGGAATTCCTTTAGTTAATGGATTATTTCTTCCTTGAATTCCTGTCATTGCTCCAGTTTTTGGATCTATATTAACTGTTCCTAGTCCTACTTTTGATCTAGTTCCTCTTGCTCCATACGCAGTACCATATGAATGCCAAATTTTATTTAACTCTGGAGATAACTTGGGAACATATTTATTATTAAAATAATTTTCAAATGAATCTTTTGTTCCTCCTACAAATTGTTTATTTGCATTAGGTCCAGATAAATCATTCATCATTTCTGAAAATATTTTATTTAAATTTTGTTCTTCTCCAGACAGTCCCATTTGATTTGCTATTAATGTTAATGGTTCTAATGGATGTCTGCCTGAACGTAATCCAGTTGCAAATTGATTCCATATTTGCATTCCGTTCATTCCAGGCCTGTTAGATCTTAATTCTTGATTCATTGTATCTGTCATCCAAATTGGAATTCCTTGTGCTACATAAGATACGCTTCTAGTTCCTCTTGCTAATTGTGATATGTCTAAATTATTAGGAGATAATTGTGCTCCAGCATGACCTCTTTGGAATCGTATGGGACCACTTGCTCCTGCATTAAATCCTGGACCAGAACTTCCTGCTCCATTTATTGCTTGAAGCAATGGAAGATTTGCAGCAGTGGCTTTTTTATTTATAACAAATTCTCCAGGGGTAAGCATTGCTGGAACGGTATCTGTGTTTCCAGATCCTCCAACACTTCCTCCATCTGCCATCTTTTTAGGAATCGTTGTTTCCATGCTGTATCCAGCACCATATGTTTTTACGCCTAATCTTGCAGCAATAGTGCTGAGTAAACCTCTAGTTCTTCCTGGCCTACTTAATTCCTTAAAGTTTGATTTTCCATCTGGACCTACAACTGCTTGATTTAATAACGGTACGCCTGTAAGGTTTATATTTCTTCCTTGAGTTGCTGCCACTTGGGTTGCAGCCTGACCCATCATTGCTTCTATTTCAAAGTTGAGTGCTCTTATTCTAATCATTGCTTGATCTACACTCATTTTACCAGCTTGTAATTGTGCAACAATTGCTTGAGATTTAGTAGCGGCAAGTGCTGTTAATCTTGTCATTTCTGGTAGTAAAGCCTGATAAGATGTAGATAGTTCATGAGTAATTAATCCTGTTTGAGCAACTTCAACTTTTAATAATTTAATTTCTGCTTGAGATTGCATCGCAAGTGCTCCAGTCATTGCATGCCATTTTGCTGCTTCAGCAGCTACTATGCCAGTAGATACTCCATTTATAGTTGTAAGACCTGGAATTTTAGGCATATCTTGATTCATATACATTTGAGGGTTGTTACTAATTCTTGCGTTTACTTTTTCAGATCCAGGAAGCACTCCAAATATTGTTTGATTTTGTTTTTGGACTGGACTCATTTGCCCAACAGGATTTATATGAGAGAAATCTCTTGTGTCTCTTTTCCCAGTCATTGGGTTATTTGGGTCTACTTGTCTTTGTCCGCCACCAGCCATTATTAAATTACCACCAGCAGTTCTAACTGCAGGATTTGTTGATGTTGCGGCCATAGAAGCTTTTTGCTGTAAGTTAGCATATGATAAAGCTAACTCATTTATAGATTGTTTTAATACTGCTGCGGCTTTAGCATCACTATAAAAAGTTGTTTCTACAAGAGCTCCTGCTTTTTGAGCAGCCAGTATTTCTGGAGTTAATAATTTCCAGCCTTCTCCGCCTTTGAATAATGATTTAAAGTGATAGGCTCCTTTAATAATATATCCAAAAAAGTTACCCAATACACCAGTCAACATAATTAGTGGTCCAGCTACTGCAGTTAACATACCAAAGAATCCAAGGGCTTGCTTAATTGGTCCAGGCAATTGCTGTACAAATTTAATTACTCCATCAACAAAATTAATTAAGTTAGAGTTAATGTTTAAAAATTGATCTCCTATACCAGCTAAATCTGCTCTTAATCCTTCTACTGCTCTGCGATATTTACCAGATGCTGATTCTGTTACTTGACCTAATTCTCTACCTGCTAAGGATGCAAGGTCTTGGGAACTAGCTTTCATTAAATCTAATACCTGTAATGTTTGGCTTCCTTGTTTTCCAAGGTTTTCAAACAACGCATTCATTCTAGCAAATTGGAACTTACCAAATAATTGCTCTAAAGCTTGTTGCTTTTGTAAAGGATTTAATGTTTCTAGCGCTGCTTGCAACTCTAACAATGTTGCTGTTGTATTGCCAGCATTTTTATTTACTATGTCTTCTAAGCTAATTCCAAGATCTTGAAACATTCCCTTTGCAACTTTAGTTGGGTTAATAAGAGATGCAAGTCCTGACTTTAAAGCGTTAGCACCTTCTGATGCATTAATTCCGCCTTCTCTCATTGCCGTTAAGTAAAGAGCTAAATCTTGTATGCTTCCTCCCAGTCCTTTAATAATAGGACCAGCTTTAGGAATTGCTTCTACTAAATCGTTTAGAGTAGTAGATGTCTGGTTTTCTACTGCGTTTAAAAAATTAATAGACTCTGTAAGCTGTTCTGTATTCTGTTTAAATGCAGATTGAATTGCTAATGTTGCTTTCATGGCATCTTGTTTATCAACTTCGCCAAGCACTGAAAGACGAGTAGTTTCTCTAAGAGATCCTAATAAGTCATCTCCTTGTTTACCAGTTGCGGCTATATCCGCTGCTAAAGACAAAGTATCTTTAAATGATGAGCCATAAGATTTAGATAAGTCTGATGCAGTCTTTGAAACTTCTGCTCTAATTTTTGCTAAATCCGCTGCGCTAGTTTGAGCAACCCCGCCATAAACTTTTGTTAAACGAACTAATTGTTCATCGGCTTGTTTGAAGGCATCTGCGCTAGCTTTACCAAATGCTACTAATGGAACAGTTAATCCTACTGTTAATTGACGACCAGCCCACTGTGTATTTTTACCCCAATTGATTAATTGTCCAGCACCCTGTTGAACAACCTTATTCATGATTTGTAATTCTTGTCTTGCTATAGCTGTTTTATTTTTTATCTCATCTAATCCTCTTGGAATATGAACATTATATTGCATTAAGCCTTCGGCATTTTTACCCAAAGGCTGCATGATTGCGTTCTGTAATTGAACTTGCTGTCTAGCTAAATCTCTTATTAATCCGCCACTTGTCTTTGCATGCTGTCCATAAACATTAAAAAACTTACTTAATTTCATTTGGCCTTTTTCAAGTTGATTGCCAAACTTATCTACATCAGAGGTTAGGCTGACAAAGCGTGTAGAGTACTGCCCAGTACTACGTAATGTTTCCGCAAATGAGCGGTTCATTACTCCTACTTGAGAAGCTAGTGTTTTGTTTGTTGCTATTAATTTATCTTGTAAAGAAGTTAAGGAGTAAGAAACCTTATGAAGATCTGCAATAAGGTTTGAGAAGTCGGACTTAGCGACTATATTGGTGACTATATTTTCATCAGCCATTTATATTATATTACTCCTTAACATATCCTAATCCTGCTCCGACTCCAAACCCTGCCTCTTTTGCTACCACGCCTTGTAGAGAAACTACATCTGACGCATTAGCATCTATTCCGAGACCCCTTAGTCTGACATCGTCAAAAGATGGACCTTCATTTTTATTGTCTTCTAAATCAACTCCCTGAAGCATAGCTAAGAACTTTCTTTTCTCTTCTTCAGTTTTTTGCATTGATTTAAAAGTTTGTATTAATTCTGGCATTGAAAGATTTTCTTCTAATTCGTTGTAATTTTTCCAATTACCTAAAAGAAAAACTTCTCCAAGCAAAGCGGCTAAATCGAGGTCTGTCCAGCCAGTACCGCTGCCGCTAGAAGGTTTGGGTCGTCCATCTTAATCCCACCACATACTTCAAGTATGCGATTGATTGTGGGGACGTCGAGTGCATCTTCTAATGCATCTCTATCTGCTACCAATTCTGGTAACTGCTTTTCTAGCGCAACTGCACAAGCATCAATCAAGATGGTTAGTGTTGCGTCTTCTGTTTTTGAGTCGGCAGTTTTTTGAATAGCCGCCATGAACTTTCTAAGCTCTTTAATTGTTAAAGGCTTTAACTTAACTTTAGCTCCATTTTGGAGCTCTATTTCTTCGATATTGTATATGGTTGTAGCCAATTTATATCCTCCTTGGATAGTCTTAAATATTGTATCAAAGGCATATTACTAATACAAATGGAAAACCCCCAGTTTCCTGGGGGTTATCATTAATAAATTGAATTTATTATACTACTAGTACACGGTCAATAATCTTGCCGTATTCTGAGCCAGAATAGTTAGCATCTGGTAGAAGACGGAAAGTCACTGGGAATGTAGTTGCAGTTGTACGTGCAAGAGAGTGCTGTGACTGTTGTACAGACAAAACACGACGTGCATAATATACACGCTCTGACGCTGTTGATGTTGCTGTTGGAGCTTGTCCAATTGCGATCAATTGACGCTCTGTTGGGGCTTGTCCAAGAGAACCTGCTGCTAGACCAAGTACTTGCTTGGTAGTTGTAGTTGTTCCTGTTACTGGTCCTAATGAGCTTGCGCTTTGTCCGAATACGGTTACAATGTTTTCTAAAGTACCTTCTGACATTTCTGTTGCAATCATAACTTCCATTGCAGACTTGAACAACTTAGCTGTATCAAGCAACTGATCAACAGTTACTGAATCAAATGTTGGGTTGTACGTAATTTGAAGACCATTGTTGGTAAAACCAACGTTGCGGTATCCAAAAAGTCCTGCGGTTTGAGTTACACCATTTAGTGTATCTGCGTATGATGCTCCTACTGCAAAAGCTGGAACTCCTACTGTAGTTGCACCTGATGCAATTACTGAACCTGCTTCTGCGTTAGCGATATAATCTGAATCGTTAATGTCAACATTTGACAAAAATAATGGAGATGCGCCAATTAAAATATTTTTAGCATTACCTACGGATTGTGCCATAATTTCTTTCCTCCTGTATTAAATATATATATATTTAAAAAATCTAAGCTGGCTAGGCTTTTCTTTCCTCAAGACAATAATAGTGCATTATTGAAAATAAGGCAAACTATAAGAACCTGCCTACGGGGTCGGTTATCCTTGAGTACTTTATCTCAATGACTACATCTGCCGACAAAAACCCTTTAATCTCCTCCGAAGGAGCTGTTGGAGATATCTCGGCAAGGACTGTGCTATAGAATTTAAACTTGTTAGACATAGTGGCAAAGCCATTTAGATCTGATGCTGAGTTGTCCATCCTTCTAAACTGGTCTGTCATAAAGTTCCTAATTTCATTAATCTCTGAAACATCTGTTGCGTATATAGTGAATAGAATCTGCTCACAGCATATTAGCCAATTGTCTTCATAGGACAATCCGATCTTATCGTATACTATATGCTTTTTGCCACTAAGGAATTGATTCATTTCTGCGGCTTGCTGGACTGGGATAATCGGAATAATTGTGCTTCCTACGTTATCGCTATAGTAATTGCTTTCAGTGAATATCCCTGCTGAGACAATTTTGCTCCACAAAAATTTTCTTAGTTCAAGCATGGCGTCTAGTTTATAGTCAGCTGTCATATCATTGAACCTCCAAATGCTGTTTCTACTGAAGCGTCCGCCATCATTTTAATTGAATTTGGGGCAAATGAATATTTTACCTTTTTGATTTCTCCAGGAATTTTCAAAGCCTTTGTCATAGATCTATTGAATACTTGTTGCATGCCAGATCTTTTAATAGATTGATTAATTAGTGTTCCGCTAAACCATCGACTATAATATAAAGTAAATTGATTTTTTACCTTAGCCCCTCCTGGCCTTAGAACGGTCACTGAGGCCCCTTTGGGCATAAAGACTGTTCCAGTATCAGTTTCAAATACTAAGCGCTCTGCGGCCCTTGGAGCAATTATTACGGGCATCCCAGCTTCCATCACAGCAGCCTTATTTGCAAATACGTGTCTGCGACGTCCCTTTTTACCTGGAACTGAAGTTTTAGATTGTTTAAATTCATAATTAACCTTAAAAGAAATACCAGATCCGTCTATCATATTTATTTTAAATAGCCTTGCATCTTTTTGGCCAACCTTTTTCCACTCATATACGTGATGAAATGATTGTGATTTTATTCTGGCCTGAGCATCTATATACTCACCAAAATCTTTATTGATTTGAGTAAATATAACCTTTTTAAATTTATTTTTAAATGCAACACTTGTCTCTAATTTAGATATAACGCTAGCCTGATAATATATAGCCGCAGATATTTGTGCCACATTGCTGTCTTTTATAATTCCTTTATTTTTGCCACCATACATTAATCGCTCTAATCCAGATGCGGCTGTGATGAGCATAACTGAGTTATTCAATTTGTTGATTCTCCGACCTAGTTGCCGTAGAGTTGTAAGCAATGACTTTGCCAAACGGATCAACTATTGGGGTAGATCCAGTTATTTCAAATACGGTTGGGGTGTCTGATGGGTAATTTAATTCAGTCCAAATTGCATTACTATTCATGTCTCTAATGTTAGTTATTTTTTCTCTAAGGGTTATTCTTTCCTCAGTTCTAATTTCAATAAGTTGTTCATTTCTATATTTGTTACTAAAAGACTGTTTATCCATACTTCTACTAGAGGAAGAATTACTTATGTTTCCCTTTGCATGACAATCTACGGTTTTATAATATACCCATGATTTTACTATAGCACCCGTATTAGCATTTTGAGAGTCTATCTGCCTGTATACATCTAGTTTCATCGGCAGAAGCGATTGGACTAAGTCTATCATCAGATTACAATCATTCGATTAACTACGTATGGATTTAGTAGTTGATCGGCTTGAACATTCCCAGTCCCTTGGTAAACATTAGATGCGTATTCAAATTTCCAGTCAAAGGTTTGAATATTCTTAATATATTTATTTTTCCACGCTGAGTCTTTAGAAAAGTAATCTCCCATAATTATGGTGCATGCTTCTTGTACATCTACTGGAACTGATGACCAGCCGTATCTTCCAGCAACCCTGTATCTAGTATTAGCAACAAATGCGTCTCCAGTGTAAGTATCATTTATTGATGGAGGAACCATTCCGTTAGCTGTATAGACTATGTTGTCTATTAGATTAGTTCTGTCTACTCTGATTCCAAACCCCGTCTCAGAAACAATTGGGGTATAAAGCCAGTTATTAACATTAGTTAAATTATTAACTAAAAGAATATCGTTTGCGTATAATTTATGAATTGAATTTATTTTATACGGTAGAGTAAGGATGTCTGAGTTTCCGCCGTAAACAACTTCTACATCATCATATAAATAAAAATCTTGGGTGGTATAAGACTCTATCATTTTTCTAGCGTAAGATTCCGCTAGCTGTAATTGATAATATGTTTTATAGTTTGGATCACTAGAGTCTAAAGAAATTCCTAATTCGTCTGCCGCCTGTAATACGTCAACGTATGGGGTTATAACATTTACATATGCTGTATAAGTTACTGCACTTGAAGAAACTGCGTATGACCATACAAATTTAAATTTACGTGTTCTTTGAACATATGAAAGAGGTAAGAATACTTGATAGACTCCTATGTCTGTTTCAACTGCCGTAGAGGTAAGAGTTACTAAAAGCGTTGCAGGGGAAACTAATGGAGAGATTGTGGCGTCTTTGGTAATGTCATAGACTGCTACCGTTGGAACCGAATCTGCTGCAACAATTTCTCCCTGCCAAAGCACTTTGTGTTTAATTGGAGAATTTGTATTTACATATAAATCTATCATTTTAAGATTTTAGTTAGTTATAGAAATCCTGAGCCTCTTTTGGATTAGCTAATCTAAAACCTTCCTCTCTGTCAAAAACTTCTTGAGCTTCTTCTTCTTTCATTGCAACAAAGGGATGATCTTTTGTAAAGGTATACCCCAATGTATCATAACTATAATTGTCTCTTGTCATTCTTACTAGAACAGTATCCTTTGGTAGATCTTTCTTGTGGTCAAATTTTACTGTTTCTGCTGGAGCCTCTTCTAAAGCCTCAGCAATGTCTTTAATTGTCTTTTGGTAAACCGCCCAAGTTACTCCTTCTTCCGCTAGAGCTGCAATAACATCGGTCTTGTTTTTAGATTGTTCTGTTTCTACGCCAAAATCTTCAGCGATCTTTTTTAGTTCAGATATTTTTAATGTCTCAAATGACACAATAATCTCCTTTGTCTAAGTTTATTAATTATAGCATTATTAATGTTAAAGGGAAAGGTGTTTATATACAATAGATAATGGGCCTAGATTACTCCAGGCCCATTAAGATCATGTATGGATCTACTTATTAAGAAGATACCTTAACATCTTTTACAACTACCCATGCATTTGCCTGCTCGATTTGAACGCCAACTCGAGTATACAATGTGTACTCGACTGAGTCCTTACGTGGCTGGAAGAATCGGTAAACAGTTACATCACGCTTAACACCAATAACTACGTTATTTGGGAATGTTAGGTGGATATCACCGTGTGAACCTGATGGGCTTGAATAGCTACCAGTTTGGGCCTCGTTTAATAGAGGAACCTCAACGATTGGAATACCGAAAGCAAATGGTGCTACGTAACCAGCTGGACCACCTAGTGGCTCAGTTGCTCCACGGATAATGCTTGAAGCAATATCTTGTGGAATTGTCTGGTTTGTACCAATGCTGTTCTTGTATAGGAAGTCCTGAATCAAGTTTGATCCAGCAAGGAATCTAAGATCTCCACGGCGTTGCTTGTACTTACGTGGCATAGCCTTAAGTGCCTTGTTGAATAGTTCACGACTTACTTCTGCGCCAGCTCCAGCAACTACTGTGCCGCTAGCCTTTGCCTTCTTTACAACGCCATCAAATGACTTGTAAAGAGCGTCTCCTGTTAGTGATGTATCACCGTTAAGAACAACATCTTCGATGTCGTTTCCTGCTTGTGTTGCCATCATACGGGCGATGTGGTCTTCTAGATCTGGACCTTCAATGTTGTCTTCTAGAGACTCAGTTGAAAGCTCCCAATCCAAGCGAAGTTTCTTAGTTGTTAAACTAATTTTTGAGAAAGATACTCCACTGTTTGCAGCGTCGTTATCTCCTTCTGTCGCTAGTTTCATAAGCTTCTCGCCTACTGACATGCGATCAAGTTCAGTTGTATCAGACTTCATTCTTACTGTACGTGCAACTTTACCAATTACGGTTGCGTCGAACATATAGTCTAAGAAACGAGCTGACTGTTCTGGATTTAGTAATCCGCCTTCACCCTCGGAACCTACGTGAACGCCAGTGGTTGCTACTGCAGACCCTGTCATTCCAGCTGTTGCGGTTGTGCCTGCTGCGATTGCTTTTTCTAATGTTTCATTACTCATATTTTTTACCTACCTTTTTTTTAATTGAAAATTTCTTGTACGGAACCGAGAAAAGAACCATTCCATTTAGATTTTTTAATTGTTGCTTCCTTTGACCCGCCAAGGTCAGAGGACTTCTTAATTGCAGTATCATTTTCTACTGCGTCAACACGCTTTTGCACACCATCAATGGTGCCACGTATTTCTGTTACGGCATTAATTAATGCCTTATGTTGTTCTGCCAATTCTGAAATTCGGCCGTCTACACTCTTGCTAAATGTTTCAACAGTTTCTTTGATTGCTGATACTTGAGCTGAGTTTGCTTCAGAAGCTTTGTTTAAAGTCTCTGAGAAGAAGCCTTTTAGGTCACCTAGCATCTTTGCAAAATCAGGTTCATCAACCTCAACTTCTGATACATCGGCTGCCTTTTCCAGAGTTTCGGCTTCAACGGTTTCAACTGCCTCAACTGCTGCATCTTCTGCAACGGCTGGTGCTTCTACGATTGCTTCAGGTGCTACTGCATCTTCTGCAACTACGTTTTCTGTATTGTCTGACACGTTATTACCTCCATCTGCGTTTGCCTGTTTTGCAATTGTTTGTATTGCAGGCAACGGTAATCTTGACTTCTTAAATGAAGCAAGAATCTTATCTATTTCTTTTGACTTGTTTGCATCTGAACTTTCTACCCACCCAATTAACTCGGCTGGCTTTCCAGATACTGGCGAGTCATATGTTTTATCTGTTGAGATAAAAACTGAATCACTTTCTTCACAATAAAAAATGTTTTCTGTAACTACATCTGCCGCCATACCCTTAAACACAAGTTGTCCGTTTACCTTTGAAATTGACAAAATGTTACATAGTTCGTTTGCTGGAGAATCTACAATTGATAGCTCCATCAAATCGTAATCCTTGATAAATCTAACTGATTGACCTGTTGACTTATTTACTTCATTCTCTGACTCTTTAATTTTTCCGCCAATAGAGAATCCTTGAAGTGTGCCGTCTAAAACTTTTTCCCAAGTATCTTGAGATCCCTTTGAAATATATGCGTCTACATAAACTCCGTTAAAAAATTCTTTTTTCTCTGGGTCATAAAATGTTTCTGGCTTGAATGATACAACTTTTCCAACAGCAATTGGTTGATGCATTTCTCTAAGGTTTCCTCTGAAATTTTCAAAGGCTTTCATGCTTGCATCTGCAGTTACTACGTCACCTGTTTGATCTACATTGTCTAATGTAGCAAATCCTGATACTGTTCTTTTTTCACGATTGACTTTTGTAAATGGGACAGAAAGTACAATGTTGTCGCCATTAGATGACCAATTGGATTTTTCAATATTCATATGCTTAATTTTATACTTGTATACATCAAAAGGCAAATAACTGGTTGCCTAATAATTAAGCTGTGACTCTACCTTCGCCCTTTGGGTTCCTTGCTTCACCCGAAACGTCTGGGGAATTTGCATCTCTTTGCTGAGTCCTTTGACGAGAATTCATGGCTTGAGCAGTTTGTTCGGCAGCCTGTTGTGGCTTTAATTCTACAACTTTATCCCCATTTTCAATAGGAACCATGCCTTTTCTAATACGAACTTCATTGGGGGTAATTACCTGCATTCTCAAATATCTCTCATCAATTTTAGACTGAGTATCCTCATCTGTAAGGGTAAGTTCATTAAATTTAATTAATAATACATCTGTCTTTTCAGCAATAATTTTATTTAATTTCTTTTCTAAAATATCCTGTGCTGGTCGACATACCTGCTCTTTAAACATTTTATCTGAGTCTCTAGCTGATGCTAAATTGACTCCCTCGGGTAAACCAATTTTGCTAATTGGTACTCTGTGGGATAAAAGAATTTCATCTCTATTTGATTTTCTATAAACGTTAAATGATGACTCTTGAGAATTTGCCTCAATTGGCTCCATCTTAAATTCAACTTTTGAATCAGGACTATCTGCTGGAAGAGGCACATACAGGGATCTATGATTTTTACCCTTTAATCCTACCTGGAAAAACTCAAGCAATTTACGCTCTGACTCTGGGGCAAGCTTTGCTCCCTTTACTGTAATAATATATCTTGGAACAGCCTTGTTTTCAAAATAGTCAAGGTTGTATTTTCCAGCAAATTCGTTTCCTGCCATTGCGTTCTGAGAAGCAATGATGTCTGGAATTCCATAGTAGTTATTCATAGGCGTATACTTCTTAAAATGAATTATTTCATTTGGTCGATCTTCTGAAGTGGTAATTGGATTAGGAGTTTCTAGGTCTCCAAAGTTTCTAAAGTAAACAGCCTTGCCGTAAAGCAATTGGATAAAGCCATCTCTTAGTCTACGAACACGTAAAGTCTTTGCTGGGATATGTCCCATATACCCAATATTGCCTGATGTTGTTCTACTTATCTCAAGGTAGCCGTTGCCAGTTGCCTCTAGATCTGTGTATATCTTAATTAGAGTTTCAATAAATGTTTCTTCCTCATTTGTTTCTTCAAGCCAAGATTCTAGGTCTTGACGTAACTTGTTTAATTTACGACGAGCACGATCTAACTGCTTGTCATCAGAAATGTTATCTAGTGCCTCATTAGCTTTTCTTGTTTCAACAAAGGTATATCCTAGGCCAACAATGTTTGCAACCTTGGCATTAATTGCGGCGTAGTTGTATGGAGAGATTTCATAAATTCTTGAAAGGTAGTCTAGGTTGTAAGGAGACTCTACTAGATCAAACATTGCATAACCAGTTATTGCTTGGGCTAATAAATTTTGTTGGCTAGCTGCTTGGTCTTGTCCTACAAATCTTTTCTCAATATCTCTAGAAATTTTTCTACGAAATGTTGGGCTTAATCCATTAATTTTTTTAAGTTCTGCTCCCTCAATATTAAAGGGGTCATTCTCTACTATTGTTTTGTTGTTAAATTTAATCCAGTCAGATTCATTTGATATGTTGATGTCTGTATTAACGGTTTTGATGTCATCTATAAATTCCATATTATCTCCTTAGCAACTATCTAGTTGCTGGTCCGCCCTTTTTTAAGGCTCTCATTTGATCCTTGTATTCGCCAATATCCATCGGATCTGGAGTTAGTCCCCAGTCCAACCTTTGTTTCTGATGATTAAATTCCTCATCATCAATTTTCCTACGTCCTGCTAAAAATAACGGCTCTCCTCGATTTACGCCATAATGAGAAACAGCTTTTCTTAACAATTCAATTCTTTGACGATTTCCTTTTTTAGAGGTAATAGAAAGAAAATTTCCTTCGTCATCGCCAACCCATTTGCCATCAATTTCCCAAACATATATTCCAAGGGTAGTCTCTTCAACAAATGATCTTTTAACTGATTTGATATCCATTAGGTATTTATTCTACCATTGTTTCTAATTAAAGTCCAGATTTTGTCACAAGATATGACAAATTATATGTTTTGAATAACCAGCCAGTCATTATTATAGGCTATAACTGAATTTTCTGTCAAGGCTATATGTGAGTCTTCGGCTATTGCTGCAGTTCTACCAAGGTATAAATTGTAATGAATTAGTATATTCCCTGCAGAAAATTGGTCTTCATACAGGCATAGATTTTGAATTAAAGAGCCGACCATCTGATATGAGGATTCATAGTTAAATTTTATTGGGCCAGATATTGCTGCTGTATAAGTAATTATTACGTGATGTAGGTCTTGAGCGTTAAATACGCTGGATATATTTGTAGCAGAGCTCTTATCAACCCCGTTGACATATATTGAGTTTATATTAGTTTTGCTGATTGTTCCGCCATCGCTCCAGGAAAAGTTTGAGGCCGCATATCCATTATTTGAAACGGAGGTAATAAGACCACTATTAGTCAAAGCATCTGGGGTATAGAAAAATTCTATTGTTTTTGTTGAAATATTTGAATTAATATAAAACCCAGAATTTGCTGCAACCCTGATTCCATTGTTATAATCTCTTGAAAGGATTGGATGTTTTATTGAACCCATGCTAACTGATGGATTAGATACTCCTCCCAAACTTTCAAATGTCGACATATAGCTTCCACCATTTTCAGCATATAAAGTTTGATTGTTATAAAATGATAAAGATAAACTATAAAGCCTAGGTAAATATTTACTATTATCTGTTGTCGACATAGTTATTTTTATATATACAAGACCTGCAGAACTAAAACTATTTAATCTATATTGAGGTATCGGCTGTCCATTAACACATTGAACCCATGTTGAATTGTCTATACTAGTTTCAACGGTTATTCCGTTATACCCCTCCCATTCAATTTTTGAAGAGTCCATTGTAATTCCTGATGGAATAGAAATCAGGTCTGTAATATATACAGTCTTTGCAATTGCTTCTGCAGCATACTCTATTGATAAATATTGATCTACGCTGTTGTAGGAAAGTCCTGTTGAAATAAAGTTTGCCCATGATTTACTTTGAGGGTATTTAAATCTAAATTTATTACTAATTCCATTATCATAAAATTCAAACAATTGTCCATTTTCTGGGTAAGCTATTTGAATTGGGGGTAGAGAATTATTTGCCTGCAAATGATTATTAATTTTATTTAAACTTAGAGAGTATCTGTATACTGCTGGGGCATCTACAATAAATGAGTCTGAGGCATGTCCAGTAGGTCCTATCTGTAAATTTAAAGAGGTGTTTGTAAATTTAAAATCTACTAAAGATTTTGTAGCAACCATGGACCCATTAACATAAATAGACATATTATAAACTGAATATACTGCAACAACATGCAAGACCCTCTTTAAATTTGCAACTGTATAGTCTAGCCTTTCTGAATTTAACTTAAAGATTAAGTTGCCATTTTGCCAAAACAACCCTACGCTATTTGTGGTATCTGCAAATATAGTTGCTATATTGGCTGTAGATACCTTGGGATATATCCAGGCTTCTATAGTAAAATCATTATCTGAAGTATACTTATTTCCAAATCCGCCAGAGGCTACCGATCCATAATAGTCATAAGTTGTTGGTGTTGTAATATAAGCAGTGTTTGTAATTTTTGTTCCAGAAATCCCGCCCACAATTAAAGGTAAGGTATTATTTGCTGGGGATCCAATATAGGTTGCATGATTACCGCATCCTGAAATATCATAGGCTGTAGCACCAGAAGACTCATCCAATGTCCAAAATCCTATTGGTGAATCTTTTATTACTTTTAATTGATATGACATAATTTTATTATACCTTAATGTGAATAAAGGATAGATACCTTTATATTGCGTATCTTATTATTACTAAACCGCTAGCACCTGAGCCTGAAGCTTTTGCTGGTGGGGCAGCAGTATCTTGTGCTCCGCCGCCTCCTGAGCCCGTATTTATTGTTGCATTAGTTCCTATATCATTTGCTCCGCCAGATCCGCCACCACCTGCACCACCAGTTCCACCTGTAGTTCCACCACCTGCTGGGTAGGCAGCACCACCGCCGCCGCCAGCGTAATAATTACTTACTCCTGTACTAGTAGCAGTAGCAAATGTTGAAATGGCTACACCTGCACCTCCTGCACCTCCTGCACCTGCAGTTGCAGTAGCACCAGCACTACCTGAACCACCACCACCGCCAGCATTGATTCCTTGACCGTTACCACCAGCAAAACCTTCATTAGCTGTACCTGCAGCCCCATTTGGAAGAGACGCATAAGCACCACCGCCGCCTGAACCACCTGATAATGCAGCATAAAATGCACCGTTATATCCACCACCACCACCGCCGCCAACAGTTGAAATCGTAGTTAAAGACGTCCCTGCAATACTTGAACTGTTGCCAGAGATAGAGCGAGTTGTGTTTACTACTGAAGGACCACCAGCACCCACAGTTATTGTGTAAGTCTGAGCAGTTAAACCAACTGCAGTTTCCACAGTTCCAGGAGTACCACCACTTGCAGTTACAGTAGAGCGTAGTCCGCCAGCACCGCCACCACCGCCATCGTAAGCAGCACCTCCACCACCACCTGCAATTACTAAGTAGTCAGCAGTAAGTGACTGAGTTGGCGTAAATGTTCCTGAGCCAGTAAATGTATGATACCAGTATGTACCATCTGTATTTACTGTTCCACCTGTTGCTTTAGCAACATAAGATGTAGTTGTGTTAAAAGTTCCTGAAGAAGTAAATGTGTGATAATAATAAGTACCATCGGTTGTTATTGTGTTACCACCTGAAGCTTTTTGAGTTGCTGAAGCGTAACGAAAAATTACAATTCCAGAACCACCGTTAGCTCCTCTGCCATCAGCTGGATTACTACCATAGTATGCTCCGCCTCCGCCTCCGCCGCCTGTGTTTGCAGTTCCAGATACTGCTGCAGATCCGCTGAATCCTCCACCAACTCCTCCACCACCAGATCCACCTGCTCCTGGATAGTTTGGAGTTCCACCTCCGCCATTCTGTGCACCTCCGCCTCCGCCGCCTGAGTAATAAGATGATGTTCCATTAATTGATGACTGTATACCAATTCCACCAGCTCCTGCAACTCCGCCAGATCCTGCATTACCGCCAGCGCTTCCTGCGCCTCCGCCTCCGCCTCCTGAGTAAGGATTATAACCTATGCCTCCATTATTTCCTTGACTTCCAGTCCCAGCTGTAGCAGAACCTTGATATCCTGCTCCACCGCCTGAACCACCGCTTTGTCCATTTCTGTTACTATTGCTTGGCCCAGCTTCTGATCCTCCGCCTCCGCCGCCTGTTGCTACGTATGAATTAAAACTTGAATTTGTTCCAGATCCTCCAGGTAAGCCAGAACTAGCACTAGTAAATCCTCCTCCTGCTCCAATAACAATAGGATATTGCGTACTAACTGGCAAAGTTAAATTTGTTCCAGATACGTATCCTCCTGCGCCTCCGCCTCCGCCGCCTGAACCATATCCACCAGATGCACCGCCTGCAACAACAAGGTAGTCAACAGTTAAATCAGCAACAGGCGTTACTGAACTACTTGCAGCGCTTGCTGCCGATGTTCCATTTGCGTTTGTTGCCGTAACTGTAAATGTGTACGCAGTTCCATTGGTTAATCCTGAAACTGTAATTGGAGATGAGCCTGTGCCTGTGAGACCACCTGGGCTAGATGTTGCGGTAAAAGTAGTAATTGCTGATCCACCTGTTGCACCTGTCGTGTAAGCAACTGTAGCAAATGCATTGCCACTTGTTACTGCACCTATAGTTGGCGCCTGTGGTTTAGTAGTTGCTGTAACACTTGATGAAGCAGTAGAATCTGATGAATTACCGTAAGGACTTGATGAAACTACTGTATATGTATATCCTGTATTTGAAAGTAAATTTGTAGCTATGATTGGAGATGATGAACCAGTAAATGTTGCAGGGGATGTAGATGGAGTTGGTCTTACTATAAATGATGTTGGAGATCCGCCTGTTGTTGGTAATGTAAATGCTACTGAAGCCGATCCGTTATTATATGCCCGTCCAGATCCGCTATTTGTAGCAACAATTGATGTCGGAGGAGTTGGAGGGGCGGCAATTGGAAACCATCCATTTGATGTATAGCTTTCAAAATAATTTAATTCTGTATTGTAATAAAGTAAACCTACAATAGGACTTCCTGGGCGGGAAGCGCTATCGCCTTGTTGAATATTTCCTAATAAGTTAGAAAAATTTATCGTCATGCTCCCACCTTCCATCCGTATGTAGATCCTGTATAGGTTAATGTTGTTACTGCAGCATTTACGTCTATTGCAAGATTTTGCACTACTCCGTTAATTTTACCACCGTTTGGATTTATTGTAATATTATATGTTGCTGCCGTTCCAGTTGCATCAAATACTTTAATTTCATCTCCTAATGTTGGAGAAGCTGCAAGGGTAAGGGTTCTAGCCGCTGAGGTATTTACAAAATATTTATTGTTAGCCGCCAAGCTAATATTAGATGATACAGAAGAAGATGAGGGTCCTGTTGCAATTGTTACGCTTCCACCTAAAGATGTTGCCGATCCATTAATAGTAATTGATGAATTAGTTAGGGAGGCATTTGCAATATTAGTTAAAGTATTAGCTCCACCAGATATTGTTTTATTAGTTAATGTTTGTGTTCCATCTGTTGTAAGGGCATTAGGAAGAGCGGTACCTACTGTTTGCCAAGTAGCACCGTCCCATACTCTAATTATTTTAGCCATTAGATTGCATACCTCACAATAACAACTCCTGATCCACCATTTCCACCACTTTGAATACCTGCGTTACCATATGCACCAGAAGAACCACCGCCACCACTACCAGTGTTTATTAATCCATAACCACCAAAGTAAGGACTTCCGCTACCGCCTCCACCTTTACCGCCAATACCGTATGCTGATGATGAGTTAGTACCATCAGCACCACCTCCGCCACCAGCAAGGTAGCCACCTTGTCCAATACCAGCAACATTAGCATAGTCAGCAGCAGCATTTGAACCTATACCACCATCTCCACCGTAACCTAATCCATTACCACCACCAGAGTATCCATTTTGACCTACTCCGCCAGCACCTCCACCACCACCTTGTCCATAAGTGTATGTAGAACCACCAGCATTACCACCAGCATAACCTTCTACTGGTGAATAAGAACCTGCGTTACCCGCTGCACCAGTCCAATTTGCATAACCAGTACCACCACCAGAACCACCAGAAGATGGACCACCACCTGATTCAGTTCCAGCCCGACCACCACCAGTAGAGGTAAATGTTGAATCAAAAGATGAGTTGCTACCGCTTGAACCTATTGTTCTCCAAACAGCGCCAGTTCCACCCGCTCCTACTGTAATTGTATATCCAGTTGCAGTTAATGATTGTGAAGTATTTATTCTAAATCCACCTGCACCGCCTCCTCCTGCAGTTGAACCTCCTCCACCGCCTCCTCCAGCAACTACTAAATAATCAGCAGTTATTGATTGAGTTGGAGTAAATGTTCCTGATGAGGTAAATACGTGATAATAATAATTTCCATCATATATAATTGTTCCACCAGTTGCTTTAGCACTAGGTGCTGTACCAATTTCAAAAGTACCTGATGAGGTAAATTTGTGATATGTATATCCACCAGCACTACTAATTGTT
>Ga0209596_1000832_pt1 | contig 27642 bp, 12 predicted proteins | sample M_130807_MF_Meta_FD_187314 | JGI IMG/M metagenome (GOLD analysis project Ga0209596, IMG submission 187314) | Freshwater microbial communities from Lake Montjoie, Canada to study carbon cycling - M_130807_MF_MetaG (SPAdes) (version 2) | ecosystem: Environmental > Aquatic > Freshwater > Lake... | reverse complement strand
ACTTATGCTAATATAATTGGAACTCCTAATTTATCCACATATTTAACTACTGCTACTGCTTCAACAACATATTTAACTACTGCTACTGCTTCAACAACATATTTAGCATTATCTGGAGGAACTATGACTTCTAATGCAAGTATTACATTATCAGGAACAGGTAAATTTTCAGGAATTCATTCAGGAGATGGTTCAGCACTTACCAATTTAACTTATGCTAATATAACAGGAACTCCTACTTTATCTTTATATTTAACAACTGCTGCTGCTGCAACAACATATCAACCATTATTAACATCAATAACAGCTTTAGTAGGTAATGGTTCTGCAATTACCAATTTAACTTATGCTAATATAATTGGAACTCCTAATTTATCCACATATTTAACTACTGCTACTGCTTCAACAACATATTTAACTACTGCTACTGCTTCAACAACATATTTAGCATTATCTGGAGGAACTATGATTTCTAATGCAAGTATTACATTAACAGGAACAGGTAAATTTTCTGGTGATGGGTCATTATTGACTAATCTTCAATTAAGTTCATATTCAACCACTACACAAATGACTACTGCTATTTCAACTGCGTTGGTTCCATATTCAACGACTACACAAATGAGTACTGCTATTTCGACTGCTTTGGTTCCTTATATAACTGCTAACCAAACTTCAAATACTTTTGTAAAAAAAGCTGGTGATACAATAACAGGTAATCTACAGATAAATGGTTCAACATATGTTAGCAGTAATTTTGGTGTTGGAACATCAACAAATGGTTATTTGACTACAAGCACAGCAGTATTTTATTCTGGACCTACATCTTCAATTCAAAACCAGTTAGTCTTAATAGGAGACAATCCCAATTATGCAAGTTCTTTTTTGTTAGTGAATAATGTTAATAATAATGCGATGTTTGGGTATGGTGGTCCTACTTGCCTTGGTCCTCCTTATTTTCAAAACAATTTGTTTATAATATCTTCTGGTGCATATGTAGTTAATGTTGGTGGTAATAATTCAGGAACAACTCCTTCTATGATTTTGGCATCAAATGGTAATCTTGGTATTGGTATTTCCAATCCCTCAACAAAATTATATGTAAATGGAACATCAACTTTAATGGGTAATACTGGTATCAACACGGCTCCAACAACATACGGATTAACAGTCAATACAATTAGTACTACAACATCTATAACATCTCCAAGTATAAGTATTGGAACAACGACAAATTTTAATACAAATACATTACTAACAATATTATCATCAAATACGGATAATGATACTGTGGTTATTAATAACACCATTTCTGCAGGAACAGGAAAATGTTCAATTAATTTGAATAATAGTAATATAAATGCATATATAGGCGTTGGTGGAACAGCAACAAATTTTAGTAATTATACTAGTAATCTTTATATACAGGCAGATAATGCAATTATTTTAAATGCTAAAAATAACGTATACAGTAATACACCACAATTAATAATAGCGTCAAATGGATGTGTTGGTATTGGTGTTAATAATCCAACAATAACATTTGATGTAGGTTTAAGCACCTGTAATTTGACTGTAGCTGGTAGTTATTTTAGATCAAATCTTGCATTAACATATATATCAACAGTGACTGCTTTTACCGGAATATGTGCTAGATTTACCGGTTCTATTTTAGTAACTAATAATATTATTTCTTCTTCTGATTACAGAATTAAAACTAATATTATAGATCTTGATAATTATAAATCATTAGCTAAAATTTTATCTATTAAAACTAAAACTTTCAATTATAGGGATATTATTAATAATGGTACTAATTTAAATTATGGATTTATCGCTCAAGAAATTAAAGAAATTATTCCCGAGGCTGTTTCAGTATATAATTCAATAATTCCCAATATTTATTCAATATGTGAATGTAATAAAAATAAGATCAAAATTTCATCTAATATTGAATTATTAAAAATTAATAATACTATTCAAATAATAAATGAAAAAGAAGAAAAAAAGAATTATAATATAATTGATATTTCTATTGATAATAATGAAATAACAATTAATGAAAATTTAGAAGGTTCTAATTATTTTGTATATGGGACAGAAGTAAATGATTTTCACATATTAAATAAAGATTTTATATATGCAATAAATGTATCGGCAACTCAAGAATTATATAAATTAATACAAGGACAAAATATTGAAATAGAATTATTAAAAAATCAAATAAATGATTTAAAAAAATCAACATAAAATACGAATTATTATATTTTCTCATTAAAAACATCGAATTTTTCTAAAAATAGATTCAACGAAATAGGATACCAATCTAAATAAATTCAGTTACCATATGTGCTACTACATTCAGTATAATATTGAAATCGCAATTCATTTTTATTATTAAAATAAATATGCTTCCCTTAGTTGTTCATACTTCATAATTTCATCATATTTTTCTTCAAATAATATTTTAGCAAAATCATCATCATTAAAATTATAAATTCTTATTCCAAACACACAACCATTATTATATATTCAAATAATTTTTAATGATAATGGTATAAATATTTATTTTTGTTTATTATTAATAAATATCGTGTATTATATAATAATATTTATATTAATATTAAAAGTAAAGAAGGTTATGGATTTTAATAGTGATAATTCATCGCAAAATATAACTTTACCAACTATAGGTGTAGTTGATAAAGTATTATATACTAGCGTTTTCAGTAATAATTTAATATCTAATTTACCAATAACATCTGGTATTTTAACAGCTAGTAATATTACAGCTTCTAGTAATATTAGTATAGCAGGTAGTTTATTGCAAACTAATGCTGCATGTAATATATATATTGCAGGTAATGTTGGTATAGGTACAACAATTGGAACATTAAATTCTAATTTAAATATTTTTGGTACGGTAAATATTAATAGTAATTTAAATGCTGTTTCTATATTTGAAAATGGATTGTCTTTAACTAATAAATATCAATCGAATATATTAGCCAATCTTACATATCAAATATTACGATATCCACCCGTCACTTTAACAAGCGCATCTACTACACTTACTGGTAACAGTTATGGAAATGGTATATATATTACTAGTGCATCATCTGTAGCATTCGGATTAGGTACGTATGATTCTTTTACATATCCTTATACATTTGGAGGATGGGCGTGTACTAATAGTAGATATTCATCTACATATTTAGGTACTGTGTCTACTAGTATTACGTCGATTGGAAACATATTAGGTGAATGGTTACAAATACAATTACCAATTTCAATTAAATTAAATTCATATGCTATTTTAAGTTCTAGTCAATTTAAATCTGCACCTAGTACATGGTACTTAGTAGGTTCTACTAATCAAACGACATGGTATCCTATAGATTATAGAACAAATATTACTAATTGGACTATTAATACATCTGCTAATCAATTCATACCAAATGGCGCAAACGCATCTAGTAATTATAATTATTTTAGAATTATAGTAACTAATGTTATTGGTGGTGTTGTATTACAAATTGGACAAATATCACTATATAGTATATATGAAACTATTCCATCATCTGCTACAATAACCACTACTAATATTGGTATAGGCACTACAATATTAAATTATCCTACATCATTTTCAGTAGTATCAGGGACTTCATATTTTAAAAATTCAATAGGAATAGGTACAGTACCTTATAATACTTCGTTACTTACAATTTCATCTACTGATAGTAATAATGAAACTATTATAGTTAATAATACAAATAATCAATTTGGGAAATGTTCTATTAATTTTAATAATAGTAATTTTAATGCTTATATAGGAATTGGTGGAACTGGATATACATTTCAAAAATATTCATCTAATTTATATATAGAAACTACTTATTCTATATTGTTTAATGCATTTGGTAATAATTATAATAGTATACCATCGATGGTTGTTAGTGGAATTTCTAATGTTGGTATAGGTACAACTACTGCAGGTACTAATTGTTTAGCAGTTTATGGTACATCTAATTATTTTAGTGGTTCTATGGGTATTGGTATTGCACCATCAGGAACTGCTGGTGATTTAAAATTAGCAACTATGACAGCATCTGGTGCTGTTACTATAGGAGGTGCAGCTTCACTAACTAATAATTTAAGTGTTTCTGGAACATCTACATTAATTGGTAATGTTGGTATAGGAACAAATGTTACAAATTCACCTCTTCAATTTAATAATAGTCTTTCCTCTGGTCTTAGAATTATAACATTATATCAAAGTACTAACAATAATTATAATTTTATCGGTTTAGGTATTGGTAATGGTTTGTTATTTCAAATTAGCGATAATGTTAATGATGCTTTTAAATTTCAAGTAGCAAATTCACCTAGTGGCGGAAGTTCTAGCGTTGAATTGATGAGAATAAATGGAAACGGTTCTGTTGGTATAGGAACTGCTTCAGTTACTGCTGGTGCAAAATTACAAGTTTATGGCGGACCAATATACGCATTAGGTATTGGCATTAGTGGCGATGGTAATACAGGAAATCCTTCAACAAATGCTATGGGTGGAAATGGTGATAGAATTATATTATGGCCTGGTAATAATAATGCTGGAGGTCAACCATTTTCATTAGGTATTGGTGCTGGAACTATGTGGTATTCTGTTCCAGCTGGTAATGTTCATAGGTTTTATGTAGGTGGTAATCAAGCTATTTTAATTGATTCAAATTGTAATTTAACAGCTTCTGGCGATTTATCATTAACACGTACAAATGCAAGTATAACATTTGTAACAAATGGTTATAATATAGCAGTACCATCAACAGCTAATTTTTTTTCATCTAATGCACTTGCTAATGATATGGTTATAAGAAGTACTAGTAATTTAATGTTACAATCTGGTGGTAGTTATGCTGCTATTTATATTAATACATCTAATAATGTTGGAATTGGTACTGCATCTATAACAACAGGTGCAAAATTACAAGTAAATGGAGGTCCTATATTTGCAGCAGGTGTTTATCCAAGTGTAAGTGGTCCAACTAATGGTCAAATGGGTGGAAATGGTGATAGAATAGTATTATGGCCTGGTGGTCCTTCAGAAGTACCATTTTCATTAGGTATTAATTCTAGTAATATGTGGTATTCAGTTCCAACATCATGTACTCATATATTTTATATAGGCGGTAATCAAGCTATTTTAATTGATTCAAATTGTAATTTAACTGTTACATGTAATATTTTAACAAATAATAAAATATCTATTGGAAGTACTAATATTTTTAATGCAAATACATTATTAACGATTTCATCTACTAATACTGCTAATGATACTGTAGTTATAAATAATACATTAGCTGCTGGAACTGGTAAATGCTCTATTAATTTTAATAATAGTAACATAAATGCATATATTGGTGTTGGAGGAACATCTACTAATTTCAGTAATTATACTAGTAATCTTTATATACAAGCAGATAAGTCAATAATTTTTAATATTAATGGTTCAACTTCAAATAATTCAAATCCTGTAATGTTATTGTCATCTAATAATTATGTTAGTGTTAATGATTTATGGTTAAATGGACAATCTATTTTTTATAATAATGGAGAAAAACAATTTCCACCTAGAATATATGATTCCGCACCATCAATTGCTTCAACTAATACAAATGTATCATTATTTCCAACTAGTTCTCCATCAGGTACTTCAGTATATACAGAAACATTAACATATAACGGTATAGGAACATATATATTATATTATTCATCTATTAATACAAATGTTTCAACTACACTTAAACAAAATTTATTTGATTATAAATATCCACCAGCGAGTGGATACACTCTAGCTACTTGGGCGAGTGGTAATTATACAAGTGGAACTGCAAATGCAAATTCATGTATAAAAGATATTTCAAACAATCAATATAATGGCGATTGGATTGTTATTAAATTTCCATCAACTATTATACTAACTAGGTTTAGATTTTATACTGATTCATCTTCTAGTAATTTAGCACCGGCTGCTTGGTATTGTCTAGGTTCTATGGATGGTATAAATTTTAATTTAATTCAAAATGCTACAAATACAACTAATGTATTAACATCTAATAGTTATAATATTAGTACTAATGTAGCTCTTTATTACTATGAATATGTTGTATCTCCCAGTATTATAACACCATATAATTATATTGGTTTTGTTATTAATAAATTAACAAGTACTACTATCCAATTAAGTATAGCAGAACTTCAAATATTTGGTATAGATAGTATTTCTACTTCATTATTAAATACTTGGAATGAATCTAATTATATTAATTATTTAACTAATAGTAGTAGTACTGTATTTGTTAGTTCTAATACAACATTTATACTGTTATTTCATATCAATTTCAATATAATTCACGTATTAAATTTAATAGAGGTACTGAAATAGCAATTCCGTATGGTTATACTACAATAACAATTAATCCTACTAATTATATTGGAAAAATTGCAATAACAGGTGCATCATTACTACCAGAAATAAATGATAATTATTCATATCCTTTATTATATGATACGTGTAATAATTATATTGCACCAATATTATGGTATAAATTTGATAACTCATTAATTAATAGTGGTACTTATACTAATAATGATTTAACTGCTACAAATAGTCCAGAATTTGATTTTATAAATTATGTTAAAGGTGCTTCATCTATATTATTTGCAACAAGTAATAATACACCAGCTGCCGTTGCTCAATATTTAACTATTAATAATTCTAGTAATATAAATTTTAGTAATATAAATTTAGCAACTGGAATAACATTTTCATTTTGGGTATGGACTGGTGCAGCTATTGGTTCATCAGGTAGTTATGCTAGATTTTTTGATTTTGGAGAGCAAATAGTTGGTGGCGGATCCTCTAATTATATATCTTGTTTTAGAAATGGTACTGATGCTAGTAACATAATTTTTGAAATTAAAACAAATAATATTGCAAATAATACATCTAATAATTTAGTAACAACTACTGCAACATGGAGATTTATAACATGGTCAATATCTTCTAGTGGTACATGGAATATATATATAAATGCATCAAATATATATACTGCAATTAATAAAGGTACTATTCCCACATTTCAAAATACGTTAGCATCACATCAATTTAATAAATCTAAATATACAGCAGATGGATCATTTTATATGAATTTAGATGATTTTAGAGTTTATGCAACTGTTTTAACATCAAATCAAATATATGAATTATATAATAGTAGAATTGAAATTTATCAAGTAGCTGGCGTTGGTATTGGTACATCAACTGTAAATGATAATATATTAAATATTAATGGTTCTATTGGTCTAGGAACTACAGCTACCGGGTCTATCGGTGATTTTAAATGTTTAACATTAACATCTTCGAATGTTCAAAGTAATTATTATATGTTATATCCACCTCCTTATATTTTTACAACATCACCACAAACAATAACTAGTTCATATGGTAGTGGTCAATATACGTTAACTGCATCGTCATATATATCATCAGTTCAAGCACCATGGTTGGCTTTTAATTTTCCTGTTTCAAATTCAAATGCATGGGTATGTGGTCAATATGCATCAGCATATCCGTATAATAGTGGAGCAAGTCTAAATAGAGCTTATTTAAATAGTGGGGGGGCAACGTGTAATACAGCAGTTATAGTATCTAGTTTATCCGCGTCAGAAGTAACATCAAATATTAGAGGTGAATGGTTACAAATACAATTACCAACATCTATAATATTAACTAGTTATTCTATTACAGGACCACAAACACCTTTAAATAAACGTTCTCCATCTAGTTGGTATTTAGCAGGTTCAATTGATAATATTAAATGGTATTTAATAGATAATAGAACTAATATTAATAATTGGGGTTCTTATGCAAATACAACTAATACATATTCAAATATTAATTTTACAAGAAACACAAGTATGCTCGCATATAGTTTGACACCATATAATTATTATAGAATAATTATAACAACTGTATATAATGATCCTGCTGTTTGTATTGTAAAATTTGGATTATATGGTTATCAAAATATTCCAGTATCTGTTTCAACAAATTCAATAGGAATAGGTACAACTTCATTATCATATGGTATAAATTCATTAAGTGTATATAATGGTTATTCATATTTTGCAAATAATGTTGGAATTGGAACAAATATACCATTACAAGAACTTCATGTTCAATCACCAACACCATCCATGATTAGAGTTGATACAAATGTTAGTGCACCAGATCAAGTATCTGGTATAGAATTTGGAATTCCAGCATTTATATCAAATTATAGTGCAAAAATAACATCAACTAGTATTGCAGGAAATAAAGCAAATTTACAGTTTTATACACCAGATGGAACAAATCCATCAGCTGTTAGATTAACAATAACAGATATTGGAACAACTTTAAATAATAGTGTTGGAATAGGTACAACTGTATCAGCTACATATGGATTAGATATATGGTTTAATAGTACTAATGCGGTTAGAATTGGTAATACTACTACTGTTAGTACTAATAATGGTTATTTAATATTATCAGGTGGAACAGGTGGGTCTGCCGGATCGGGATCATTAGGTTATATAAATTTTCACACTTCAAATGGAACAAGACAAGGTTATATTGGTTATGGTATTAATACAACAAATTATATAGATTTAGCAACTGAAAATAGTTTTCTAGGTTATAGAGTTAATTCTAATTTATTAATTGGTAATAAATTAGGTATTGGAACTACTTCAATACTAACCAATATTAAGGTAGGTATATATGGAGGTGTTGTAAATATAACAAATAATACACCATTTGCTGGTACTGGCAATAATATGCAAGCTGGATCATTAATAATTGGAGATACATTATTAGATTATGGAAATTCGACTAATTGGAGTTCAAATACAGCTGGATTATTATTTGAATGTTCAAATAATACAGAAATAGTGGTACATGATAATGCTACTAGATTAGCTAGTTTAATTCAATATTTAGGAGATACTTCAAATAGAATTATTATTGGTCGTGATATGGGATGGGGTGCTATTTCAAATATTAGATTATCATCAACTACATCTATTATAAATGGTTTAACGGGATTTCCTTCTTTTGGAAGTAATGGATCAAGTGGTGATAAATTAGTATTATGGCCTGGTGATGCAACTAATTATCCATATTCGATTGGTATTGCAGGTGCAACTATGTGGTTTGGCGTACCTAGTGGTGCAAAATATCATTTTTATATTAATAGCAGTAATACACCAGCTGTAACAATAGATAGTAATTCTAATTTTTCAACAGCTGGCTATATATATGCAGGCGGTACTACATCTGGATTAAGAATAAATGGAAATGACTGGGGTAATACTATTTATCAAAATGCTACTGGTATTGGTACTAATCCTGCTAATATTGGTTTTACTTTAAGAGATAATAATTCTTTTAATTTTTGGTCATATTCAACTGCTGCAACACCTACATACACATTAATGGCTGTTATAAATATGAATAATATATCGTTGCTTAGAACTGTTGGTATTGGAACAACTGCAAGTTTTAATGCAAATACATTATTAACGATTTCATCTACTAATACTTTAAGTAATACTGTTGTTATTAATAATACAGCAAGTGCTGGAAACGGTAAATGTTCAATTAATTTTAATAATAATAATATTAATGCATATATTGGTCTTGGCGGATCGTCAACTGGACTTGCTGCTTTTTATAATTGTAATCTTTTAATACAATCTGATAATGCTATTGTATTTAGTGCATTTAATACATCTCCAGCAGCAACACCACCATTAATGATTAATAGTAGTGGTGGTATAGGTATAGGAACTACATCGTGTAATATAAGCGGTTTAGCATGCGCTTTATTTGTAAATGGTAATTATTCATATTTTGTTGGTAATGTAGGTATAGGAACAAATCCTTCAACAAATTCAGTATATCCAGGTGGTAATTTAAATGCTGTTAGTATTTTAGAAAATGGATTAGCATTAACTAATAAATATCAATCATTTGTAAATGCAACTTATAGTAATTTAAATAATCAATATCAATATCCACCAGCAAGTTTAACGAGTAGTTCTACTACATTATCAGGTAATGTATATGGTAATTTTACTTATACCGTATCTGCATCATCTTCTTTTTCAGGTAATGGACCTGAAAAAGCATTTCAATATCCAAATGTATATTTTTGGAATATAAATACTCCATATCCATATACAGGTGCAGGTGCAGGTTCTTTAAAAAGTTATGCTCTTACAACTTATGGAACTAGTAATATTGTTAATTATAGTAATATTATTTACGGCGAATGGATACAAATACAATATCAAAATCCAATAGTATTACAATCATATTCAATTACAGGTATTTCCGGTATTTCTTATACAAGAGCACCAGCAACATGGTATTTATTAGGTTCAGTAAATACATCTAATTGGTATCCAATAGATTTTAGATCAAATATCACTAATTGGGTATCTGCTGGTACAACAAATACTTATTCTGGATTTGCAACTGCATATAATGGTCCTTTTAATTATTATAGAATTGTTGTAACGCAAACCGCTGGCGATTCTGGATTAGCAATTAATCAAATAATATTTAATGGTTACGAAACAAATGTTGTAAGTACATTACGGTTATACCCTCCAACGTCTATGAATTCATCGAATACTTCAATATCTGCACAAACATATGGAAATGGAACTTATATAGCAACACAATCAAGTACTTATCCAAGTCAATTATTTTTTAATACAGTAAGTACTACTAATAATGGTCAATGGACTTCCGCAGGTAATTTATATAATGCATCAGGTATTTATACGGGGGATGTATCTACTACAGTTAATGGAACAGCATATATCGGTGAGTGGTGTCAAATTATTTTACCAGTACCAATAATATTAACATATTATACATTAAGAAGTTCTACGACTGGTTCTGGAAATAATTATAATTATTCTATGTTTAGAAAATGGATATTAATAGGTTCTAATGATGGTGCTAATTGGACTATATTAGATTCTAGAATAAGCATCACATGGAATTTATATGAAAGTAGATCTTTTTCAGTAACAGCTAATTATGAATATTTATCATATTATAGAATAATTATATTAGAAACAAATTCTTCTCCCGTTGCTGGTCAAATTGTATTAGCTGGGTTTTATTTATATGGTTTTGAAAATTTAAAATCTATATTAACAGGTCCTGTAGGCATAAACACTTATCCTACTTTAAATAATGCATTAACAATTGGAGGATATATTGGTATTGGAACTACTAATGCAAATGCATCAATAGAAATATATTCAACAAATCAATTAAATGCCGGACTTATATTATCAGGACAGGAATATGGGAGTGCACCATCTGTTGGTAATTATACCGCTGGTGGTATTGCATTATTATGTGGTATAAATATATCGGGAAATAAACAATTATGGGTTACTGATAGTAAAAACGTAGGATTAAATACTAGTACTGCAAAAGCAATACGTTTAATATGTAGTACATCAGTTGATAATAGTATTGATTGTGTTGGATTAGATAATGCAACAATAAAGCCAATAATATTTGGAAATACAGGAGCTATAACATCAATATATGGGTCAGGAATATATATGAATGGTAGTGTTGGTATAGGAACAGCAGCTAACTCATCATATGCTTTAAGTGTATTTGGAGCTATTAATTTAACATCTAATCCATCTAATCCTGGTAATAATACTAGTGCTTCATTTTGGAATCAAGCAAACGTTGGTCCAACTATTAGTGGTTCAGCTGTTTCATTTCAAGTAAATGGTACAACTGAAATGGCTAGAATAACATCAACTAATACTATTTTTTATAATAATATTGGTCTAGGGACGACTCCTCCCGTTGGCGATAAAGCTAGATTACTTGTATATGAAGCTACTGGGAGAGATGCTGCTGCGTCAGGTGGTGGATCTTTAGTACTTCAACATGGTAATTCAGGAGGTGTTTCATCAATTGTATTTGCATCAACCGTTAATTATGCTAGTGATTTTGGATATATTAAATTTTATGATAATGTTCAAGGTACTGGTTTTAATTATTTTGGAGGTATCAGTACTGAAACAGCTGCATTAGTTATTGGATGTGAAAATGATGGTTCTAGTGGTGCAGGTCCTGATAGTGTAATTTTAAATCCAATAGGAAGTGTAGCAATTGTACCTGGAAATGGTGTAACATATATTGCTGGTAGTGTTGGTATAGGTAATACATCGCCAAAGTTAACATTAGATGTTGGTTATACTAATGCTAATCATAATATAGGCAGAGCAATATTAACAGCTGGAGATATTCATGCTGCGGATAAATTAGATTTTCTAAGTATTGGAAGATGGGATGGTAGTAGTACAGCAAATTGGCAATTTTGTGGAATAAAATGTGGTGTTATAACAGGGGCAGCCGCAGGTGAGAGTGCTAATAATCATTCATGTATTACATTTCATACTTGGGGAAATAGTGTGGCAAATTCTAGAGAGGTTATGAGAATAACAAGTAGAGGCGTATTAAGTGGTGGTGTTAATGTATTTAAGAAAATAATATTTACATTCACCCCATCATATTCATCTAGTCCAGCTGGTTATTATTATTATATTAATATAAGTTCATATATTAGTTCTTTTGTAGGAGGAGCAGGTAATAATCAATTTATTTTTAGAATGACTATTTCATCAACTTCAGGTGATTTTGGAGATTCCGGTAATAATGTTAATACAATAAGTTATAATGTATTTCTTGCAGCATGGGGTGGTGGAGGTAAATGTAGAATATACCAAGTACTTAATTCTAGTTCAGAAGCATATTTAACATGGTTTGATGTACAGGGTACTGGTGCTTATCAAGTGTATTTTTGGGGAGGTAGTAATGGAGGTGCGAGATATTGTATTTTAGAAAATATTGGAACTTATTAGTAGAATGAATAATATAATTATAGATAATTCCCCTCAACCTGAATTAACAGAAGAACTAATAAAATATATGACTGATTGTAATAATGAACATTTAAAAAAACAAAGAAATAATTTATTAAATGAAACAGACAAATATTTATTAATAGATTTTCCTATAACAAATGATAAACTATTGATTATTAAAGAATATAGACAGGCTTTAAGAGATTTTACAATTAATAATTATATATTACCTGCTAAACCTGATTTTTTATAAAATTATAATATTTTTTAAAATGCTACAATTTAAATTGACGAGTAATACATAATAATTGTTACTTCCATCATATTAACAATCGAATTCATATACCAATTATCACTTAATGTATTTGCATAATCAGTAACAGTACTCATACAGCCACCAACTTGATATTGTAGATGTATTAATGTTCCAAATCCATAACTTCCACCCCATAAATCTAATAACGTCATTTGTAACTTTAACAAACAATAAATAAATTTCCTAAAATAATATTTAATTAATTTCATAATTCGTGTTTAATTCCCGTGTATTTATAAATTTTATTGTTTTATTAAATAAAATATTATAAATAAAAAAAATAATAATAAATTAATAGATATGTATTATAAACTTTCGATACTAATATTGATAATATTTATATTAGTATTTTTACTAGGAATTACCTATATTTTAACTACTAATATTAAAGGTATTGAAAAATTTGTAAATCAATCATATGATACTTCATTAGTTGTTAGATTTCCACCTGCTAATGCTGCAATAACTATATCAACAAATCCAATAAATGATAATTCAACAAATGCAACAGATACATGTGGATTATTAATATCATCATCTGAAACTATGGTTGCTGATTCAACTAATTTATATTATATAACATCTTCATATAAACAAATAAATTCGGTGCAAATATCAAATGCATTTAATTCATCTTCAACTACTAATATAAATTTAATAAATAATAGTAGTGCACCTGCTAGAAATTTAGCAACATCGACTGGAACATTAATAGGTCATTATATAATTTTTACTTATTTAACTCAATTAAAATTTACAAACATTTCAATAACATTTTCAAATGCAGGTACTAATTATTCCAATAAAATAAATTTATATACAGTTAATCCTACTGTAGCAAACAGTTATAATATAATTAATACTAGCGAATCTATATCTGGAAATACAGTTAGCAAAGTTATATTAGATACAATCGAACCAGTTATATTATCAAAATTAATAATATTTTTTGATAATTCATTAACCAATTTTAATATATCTAAAATTAATATTAATGGCATTCCAATTAATATAGCGAATACAGTTCAACAACCAACAGATGACAATACTGATGGTTCTACATATGATAATACTGGAGCTGCTTTACCTGGCATGGCTAATTTAACTACTACACTAGCAGATTATTCATATACAGGTACATCGCCAAATGTAATGTTTAATCAATTAGTAAGAACTAAATTACCATATGCTATGTATTTTGCTGGACATGGAACGTGTACTGCTCAAATACAAGATTTATATGATAGACCATGTAGGGCTGCTTCAGTTATTGGGACATTATCTAATTTATCTGAAACAGCTCCATTAGATGCAAATGGTAGTGTTAAATCTATAGTTGGAACAAAAACTACCCAAATATTATTTCCATATCAAAGTATTCCAAGAGAATATACTATTTGTGCAGTAACTAGATATACAAATCCTAATACAAATAGAAGAAGAATATTATCTGCAAATACATATCCAAATAATGGTCCAAATTGGTTGTTAGGACACTGGGAAAGTAGAACACAAATTGCATATAATGATGGTTGGAATTCTGTTATGGGACAGCCTAATAATAGTACTAGTTGGGTAATTTCATGTGCTACATCTGGCGCATCTGGTGCAAATTCATATTTATTTTTAAATGGTGATAAATATGTTAACAATTATAATCCAATAAGAAATTATAATGGAAATACCACAGGAACATTAACAATAAATAGTAATCCATGGGGTGAAAATTCAGATTTTGCATTATCATATTTAATAATATGGGATACAGCATTATTATTACCAGAATTACAGAATGTATATGATGTATTAAAAAATTATATAGATACTGGTGAAGAATTAGATTATAGCGTGCCTACATTTACATTAACATCATTACAACCATTAGGATCATGTGGAAATCCTGGAAAATCAGCAAAACAAATAAAACAACAAACAGGAACAAATACAGATGGTATTTATTGGATAAGAATGTCCGATGATGTAGTTAAACCAGTTTATTGTATAATGAATGATGTATGCGATGGTGGTGGTTGGATGTTGGCTATGAAAGGTGCTAAAAATAAGCAAACTTTTATGTTTAATTCGGCTCACTGGACTAATCGTACTGTTTTAAATGAATATGATTTAACTAGAAATGATGGTACAAATAATACAGATGCTAAATATGATGTTTTTAATAAATGTGAAATAAATGATTGTTTAGCTATTTTTAATCCAGCTGATACAAATAATACCATAAATTTACCAGGATATGGTTATTGTTGGCTTGAGCCGAATATAATTAAAACAAAGCAAACATTATTAAATTATTTTTCAAAAAACAATACTTATATACAATTTTATGGAGATGCGGCAGAACCATATCCTAATTATAATAATAGCCCTATATGTGAATCAACAAGATATTCATCAAGAGATGATTTTATAGCAAAAAATATTACAAATAAATATAAACAGGGTATTTGGTCAAATCAGCGTGAATTTATGGCATATGGTCTAAATATACGCCCACGCACATCATGGGGTCATTCAGTAAGATGGGGTGGAACTTTTAATGAAAATCCAGGCACTGGGGGGTGGTGGACTGGTGATGGTAGTAATGATGTTTCTGGTGGTATTGGTATATCATTTAATTATTCGAGTGGTGATTATATTGGATGTTGTCAAGCATCTACAGGTCGTAATGCGTCTATGCGATTTGAATGGTATGTAAGATAAATTTTATTTAAGAAAAAAATAATATTTATTAATAATAATAAAAGATGTTTTCAGATATTCATAAGTTTGTAATTCTTACGTCTAAATCTAATATTGAATGTATTCAAAATTATGTTCCATTAGTTTTTCCACCAGTAGAAGTTGTTAATTATTATAAGGATGCGCATATTTGTTTAAGTGATGTAGTTGATTTGACAGATAACTGATAATTTTATTTTTTTATTGATTATAGATAATATAATGAATACTGCATTTGATCCAATATTTATAGCATCTGTTATATTTATGCAAATTGGGGCACGACATTTGGATTTAGAATTAACAGACTTTCAAAAGAAAGTATTGAAAAATAAAGGAATACAGGCAATAATTTTATTTGGATTGATATATGTTCCTGTAAGAGATATTACAAAAACATTAATGATTTTATTGTTAATATATTTAATAATATATGTAATTTTTAACGAAAATAATAATTATAATTTATTTTCAAAAAAGTTATTATATGATGAAGGAATTATAACAAATTATAATGACATTAAACAAAAATATTATACGAATTTATCAAATTTATTAAAATAAAAAATGATTATATTTAAAATTAACTTATATAATAAATAGATATGTCGATATATAATGAATTGTCATATAATAGTCAAAAAGTCATTATTGAAGAAGTTAAAGGCATACAATTTAGCGTATTAGGACCTGAAGAAATCATCAAGCGTTCTGTCGTTAAAATTACTAAAACTGATACTTATACTGGTAGTGATCCTGTCGTGGGTGGATTATTTGATCCACGTATGGGAGTATTAGAACATAATAAAATTTGCACTACATGTGAGCAAAAAAATGTATTCTGTCCTGGTCATTTCGGTCATATAGAATTAGCTAAACCTGTATTTCATGCGATGTTTTTCGACATAGTAAAAAAGATATTGAAATGTGTATGTTATAGATGTTCGCGTATGTTAATTTCGCAACATACGACTATTGAAGAATTAAAGAATGAAATGAATCGTATATTAGCAATTAAGAATAATCAAAAACGATGGGAGGCATATTTTAAGTTATGTAATACAACTACTAAAATTAAAGTTTGCGGAGATGATAAGCATATTGGTTGTGGTTGCAAACAACCAGACAGATACAATAAAGAAGCTTCTATGAAAATAGTAGCTGAATGGAAAGATAAATCAAAGGAAACATCAGTACAGCAAGAATTTACAGCGGAAGATGTTTTAAGAATTTTTAAGAGAATTACAGATGAAGAAATGGAATTGATGGGATTTAATCCAAAATGGAATAGACCAGAATGGATGATTTGTACTGTTTTACCTGTACCACCTCCAGCGGTTCGTCCAAGTATTATTGAAGAAAATGGACAACGCAGAGAAGATGATTTAACTCATAAATTAAGTGATATTATTAAAACAAATAATAATATTATTGATAAGATCAATAAGGGTGCAAGTGAAGAAACTATTAAATTAATTACTATGGTTTTACAATATCACGTATTCACATTTATTGATAATCAAATTCCAGGATTAGCACCATCGCAACAGAGAAATGGTCGCCGTCTTCGTTCTGTATGTGATAGAATGAAGAAGAAGGAAGGGCGTATTCGTGGTAATTTGAATGGTAAACGTGTTGATCAATCAGCACGTTCAGTAATTACACCAGATCCATATATTAGTATTGATGAATTGGGTGTTCCTATTCGAGTAGCATTAAATATTACATTTCAGGAGATTGTGAATGAGTATAATATTGAAGAAATGCGTAAATTAATTTTGAATGGTTCAAATAAATGGCCTGGTGCTAAATATGTTAAGAAAGCAAATGAATTGGGACCTATTAATTTAAAATATGCAGATTTAATAAAAATTGCAAATGAACTTAATTATGGCGACGTGGTTCATCGTCATTTGAGAGATGGTGATTATGTATTATTTAATCGTCAACCATCATTACATAAGATGAGTATGATGTGTCATAAAGTTATTATTATGCCATATCAGACATTTAGATTAAATGTATTGGATACACCTCCATATAATGCAGATTTTGATGGAGATGAAATGAATTTGCACTGTCCCCAAAACATTCAAACTATGAGTGAATTAAAAGATTTAGCAGCTGTTCCATATTTAATATTAGCACCCAGAGATGGTAAACCGAGTATTGAAGTAGTTCAAGATACACTAGTTGGATCATTTCGAGCTACTAAAGATTATATTACAGTTGCTGATAAACAAATGGCAAATTTACAAATGATTAATAGTTATTTCAAAGGAAAATTAGAAAAACCATCAAAAAATTTTACATATACAGGAAAAGATTTATTTTCTGAAATTATGCCACCATCATTATTTATTGAAATGACAAATAAGGCTGGTGAAAAAGTTGTTATTAATAATAGTAAATTAATTTCAGGTACATTAGATAAATCAGTATTTCACAATATTACAAATGGATTAATTCCTGTTATTTATCATGATTATGGACCTGTTGAAATTAAAAAATTCTTAGATAACACTCAGAGATTAATTTGTCGTTGGTTATTAACTTCTGGTTTTAGTATTGGTATTAGTGATTTAGTAACTATTGAAAGCACAGATAAAGAGTTAAATAATAAAATCAAGGAAATGAAAGCAAGTGCTTATAAGAAATTGGAAGAAATGCGAAAAGGTGATTTAGAAAATAATTCTATATTTTCGAATGAAGAATTTTTAGAAAGAGAATTGATTGGTATTCTAAATCAAACTACTAATGAAGTTGCTAAAATCAGTTTAGCTAAAATTGATGAAAAAACGAATAGAATGTTTAATATGGTGAAATCTGGTTCAAAAGGTAAAGAAACTAATATTGCACAAATCATGGCATGTGTTGGGCAACAGAATGTAGATGGGAAACGAATTGCATATGGTTTCACCGATAGAACATTACCTCATTATACTAAATATGATGATGGTCCAGAAGCTCGTGGATTCGTAGAAAATAGTTTTATTAGTGGATTATCACCACAGGAAGTATTCTTTCATGCTATGGGTGGGCGTGAGGGTTTAATTGATACGGCTGTTAAATCTGTAACAGGAGATACTGATATTATTATTATTGAAAATGGAAAAATTAAATTTGCTAAAATTGGTAGTTGGATCGATAATAAAATTGATGATAATGCGAATAAAGAATTTGTTGAATTATTTGGACCCGAAGATATGAATATGGAAATGTTAGGTATTCGCGATGATGATATTTATATTCCTTCGTGTGATAATGTTGGTAATATTATTTGGGGAAGAATTACAAATGTTAGCAGACATGATCCTGGAGAAATTTTATATAATGTTAAAACAAAATCAGGTAGAAAAATTACAGTTACAAAATCAAAATCATTAATGGTATGGGATGAATTAAGCAAACAATTTGTTAAGAGAGATACACCAAATGTAAAAATTGGCGATAAATTACCTGTAACTATGAATTTACCAGAAATTAAAATAACGAATGATATTTTAAATTTAGATGATGGTTATAAAATTGGAAAAGAAATAGCAATTTATATTAATAAAATTCCAAAATATGCATTTCTAGCTACTAATGAATTTATTATTGGACTATTAAAAGGATATTATGAATATAATAGTAGATATTTAAATGATGTATTGATTACTGAAACAAAATCATTAGAATTAATGAATGAATTAGTAGTATTATTAGCAAGAATTGGAATTACAGGTATTATTGAACAAAATGATAAATATTCAATTAAATTAATTGGAAAAGAACTTCATAATTTTAATAAACTTACTGAATTATTAGAATTATCAGATGTAATTGAAAATGATAGTAATAATGAAATTAGTAATGATGTTATATTAGACGAAATTATTTCGATTGAAGAAATTCTTGAGACTGAATTTAAACATAAATATAAGAAAGTTTATGATGTTTCTGTTCCTGAAACTGGTAATTTCTCGACTGCTAACGGTATACACTGTGTTAATACTAGTGAAACTGGATATATTCAACGTCGATTAGTGAAAGCGATGGAAGATGCTAAAATTAATTATGATAATACAGTTAGAAATGCGAATGGTTCAATTATTCAATTTATATATGGAGAAGATGGTATGGATGGTTGTAAGATTGAAACGCAAATTATACCAACAATTGAATTAAAATTCATGGATATTGAGGCAAAATACAATCTAACTCCGATTGACAATCTAAAATTATATTTAACATCTGATGCATTTAAAACTATTAATGAAAATACATATACAAGATGTAAGGAACATTTTAATGATTTGATTGCTGATAAGAATTTCTTAATTACAAAAGTAAATAAGAACAGAAAAAATAGTATTGTTAATTATCCGATTCCATTTCATAGAATTATTAAAAATTGTATTAAAAGACGTGAATCAAGTGATATTAAAGCTACTTTAAGTGATTTGACACCTGATTATATATTTGACAAGATTGATGAAATGATGACTGAATTATATATCAAAGATACTGAACAAGGTATGATATATTTTCATATATTATTAAGAGTTTATTTATCACCAAAAAAATTAATTATTGAACAGCATTTTAATAAATCTATGTTTGATTGGGTAGTATCTCAGATATATGAGTATTTCAAAGAAGCGATCGCACAACCAAGTGAAATGGTTGGAATTATTGCAGCTCAAACTATTGGAGAAATGGGAACACAAATGACATTAGATTCATTCCACGTATCTGGAACAGCAGCGGCTGTGAAGGCTACTAGTGGTGTTCCTCGATTGAAAGAAATTCTTAGTGCTACCAAAAAGACTAAAACGCCAACATTAATTATATATATGAAACCAGATGTAGCATCTGTTAAAAATCCTAAAATTGCTGAAAATGGTATTGATTATATTGATGACAGAATTGAACAAACAAAGAGCGTTGCTATGAATATTAAAAACTCGATTGAAATTACAACATTATCAAATATTTTAGAGTATAGTGAGATTTATTGGGATAGTGGAAAATTAGATACAACAATCGAAGAAGATAAAGGAATATTAGATATTTATAAGAAATTTGCAGCATTAGATGATAGTATTAATAAATGTCATAGTGATTCGCCATGGGTATTACGTATGAAATTTAATAAAGAAAAAATGAATGCATTCGGTCTGCGTATGATTGATATTTATACAAAATTAAATAAAGCATATAATAAATATATTGATTGTGTATATAGTGATGATAATGCTGATGAATGTATATTTAGAATTAGATTAACTGATTATGCATTAAAAGATATTGAAAATAAGGATGAAGTAGCTGCATTAAAAGCCATGGAGCATAATATCGTATATCAAGTATTATTAAAAGGAATTAAGGGAATTAACAAGGTTTCTTTAAATAAAAAGAAATATGATATTTACAATCCAACTGAAGAAACTTTCGATAAAGTGGTTGAATGGGTATTAGATACTGATGGAACTAATTTAATTGAAATATTATCAAATCCTAATATTGACGCGACTCGAACTATTTCTAATGATATTCGTGAAATTTACGATGTATTGGGAGTAGAAGCAGCTAGAAATGCATTATATAATGAATTAGTTAATGTGACTGGGGAAGGTTCTATGAATTATCGCCATTTATCATTATTAATTGATACTATGACATTTAGAGGTAATTTAATGTCTATTGATCGTCATGGAATTAATAGAAATGCTAGTAGTGCATTAAGTAAATCATCATTCGAGGAGAGTGTTGATATGTTAATTAATGCTAGTATATTCTCTGAATATGATAATACTAGTGGTGTATCACCTCAAGTAATGTTGGGTAAAGTTCCAAATTGTGGTTCTGGTAATTTCGACATTATTTTAGATGAAGAACATTTAATGGAATTATTAAAAGATGTTAAACAGGTAAAAGAAAATAAATATAATTTGGATGATATAGAAGAGGATGATGATGAAGATAATGATGACTGTCTTGAAGAAAACTTAAAATTCAATATACAATTAAAAGATAAAAATGAATGTTATAAAATAAGTAATCCAGATATTAAGATTATTTAAACAAATGCCAAAAATAAGTATTGACATTTATATCATTTTTGTTTTTGTTAGAACATTTCTAACAATACCTCCCAATCATCGGTAATAACTGATATAGTTTTACCATATGTATTTAATTCGACCAAATACTGTTTGTACGGCATTTCAACTATTGAAATTTCAATATATTCTTCATTACTAAATAATTGAAGAATATTCTCTTTATTCATAGGAAAATGCTTGATCATTTTAATGATTATAAATATAAATCAAATCATTTTTTTATGATTAATAGAAAAAGATTAAACAAATTTATTTAGAGAATAATGGAATACAACAAGCTTTCATTTGTTTGACACTTTTATTTATTTTAACTAAACCTTTGGCACAGCAAATCATAGTATCTATAATTTCACCAATAATTCTATTTTCCATCATATGATTTATATTTTTAATTATTTCATCATTATTAGCTTTAATAAAAATATTATCTTTTGATGTTGATATATCATATAATATTGATATTACTAAATCTTTTTTTGTTTTACCTTCAATATCTTTAATTAATTCGATTTCTTCCATTATAAATGTTATTAATTCAATTGCAGACATCGATGATATATCGATATTTTTATTAATTATGCGCATTTCAATAATTTCTTTATTTTTATTAATAGGTCGAATATCAATTTCAGTTAATGATGTGGTCATATCTAATAATATAATTATATTTTTAACTCGCTTTTAAATGTTCATTAATTAAATATTTAATGGCAAGAGGAATATCATTTAATTTAATATAAATGGATGATAAATCCATATTTGAATTTTTATCAACAATTAAATTATAAATTATTTTTTTATCATCGTCATATTTATATAAAATGATAACAGGTCTATTTTCATAATTATTAGGTGATTTATAAAATGTTGATGATAATAATAAATCTTCTATATCACCTCTAACAACTTGTATTTTTTTATTAGCACCGTATTTACTGCGATGAATAGTTATAATATTAATATTAAGAATTTTTGACATAGCAAGAATAAAATAATCATTCGGGAATAAATCACCATATTTATGAATAATATTAAATATAAATTGTTTTCTTATATCATCGTCAGGTAATACTTCTTTAATATAAAACTTTTCCCAAAAAATATTAAAATTGATATAATTTTTACCAATCTCTTTATTAATATTTGCAGATATTTGAGGATCATCAAATAATTCTTTTAATAAATATTTATGCATTTCAATTTTATCTGGATTATTTAATTTTATGCTAAATATAGCTGTCATATCATTAATAGCAGTTGTTTTGAGATCATCATATGAAGTTTTAATATCTAAAACAGCTGCTAACCATAAATAAAAGTTTTTAATATAATTTATATCATAATTAGTATTTTTAATATAAATCATATTACTCCATTTAGATTTTTTATGCATAGTCCATTTACTATTTAATTGCTCTGCGGTTCCATTAAATAGTTCTGGTAATTGTAGTTCTTCTTCTTCTGTAACTTCATTATAAATATAATCTTTTGATTGATATGAAATTGTATTAAAATTATTGGCAGGTGTTGCTTGATGATAAATTAATAGTTGTTGAGGAATGTTATTATTGAGTGCTATTTGAGAAAAGGTAAATTGTGTTTTACTTTCTTTAATTAGAGGATTGAGAAAATCATATTTATTATAAACAATAAAATCATTTAAAAATCGTTTAATATGATTTTTAGAAATAAAAGGTATTTCTTCTAATATTATTTGTATTTTGCTTTTTTCTGGTATAGTTGTTAATTTTAGTTCTTTATATAATTCTTTAATTCGATCCATTCGAGGTAAAGATAATAAAAGATTGAATTGATCATCTGGTAAATTAATAATTTTCGAATAAATCATTAATTGTAATTGGAACCATTTTTTATTAATTTTATAATTTTTAAATTGATATTTATATAAATCGTCAATAATTCTTGAATGAATTATATCATTTGTTAATGGTATTTTTTGTATAGTTAATTTATAATAAAATTCTTTTGGAGTTGTTAAAGATTTATCAAGAGTTCCAAAATCAAATCGAATATTTAATTCTTCGCATTTATTTTTAAATAGTTCATAATCACTTTTGAGGACTGATATAGGTTCATAAACATTTCCAATAATATCATCATAAAATACTATATTAGCAATACCTAAATTAATAATAATACGAGGTAAAAAACTTATACTAATTTTATCAATAATAATTAAAAAATTATCTTTAGTTAAAAAATGAGTTATTGACAAATCATTATTAATAATTATTGTATGTAATGAAAATTTTTTAGACATTTTAAGATGATCCGTATTTATCCATGTATTTAATGAATATAAATTATTATATATTGAATTATTTTCACTATAAATTTCTTTAGAAACGCTACATTCCTTAAATAGAGTTTTTAGATGTTTGTAATCATTTAGATGTATTAATTTTTGACCATCGGTGCCTTTACTTTTTAATTCTATTGGTTCATAATAATTTTTATCTCTAATAATCATTAATAATAATGGATTAAGTTCCATGGAACCAATCAAATCTTCATAACTGGTATAATAAGGGCAAATAATAGATGTTTCGGTTGGTTGTTTATCCCATATAACAATAAGAACGTTATATATGATGCTAATTAATGAATATAAATAATATGGTGATTTAGTGATTGGATAATCATTTGAACTTAAATATAACATAAATTTTTTATAACTTTTGAATATACCTAATAATCTCGAAAGTTTATAATTATTGTCATTTGGTATTTTTGAAATTAAATTAAATTTTTTAATATGATTTTTTAAATCTTCAATAAGTTGTTTATTATCGGTTGGAATGATTGGTAATTTATCCATAAAAGCTTTGCAAACATTCCCATTTTCTAAACTCATATAGGTGTATAGATCTAATTTTTTATTAATGTCAGAAATAAACATTTCTTTATTCTTAAAATTTAAGCCATGGGCGATTGAATGAATTATACTATCATTATGAATATTTTTAATTTTTTTTGAAGTTTTATGAGATATACCTTTTCTAACAAAACATTTATCATTTTTAGTTAGTAATTTTGAACATACAGAATATTTAACATCTGGAAAAAATAGTTCATGTAGATTTTGTGGAATTATTCCAAATCGTCCAATACGTACTGGAGATGTATTCATTAAATAATTTTCATCTTTATCGGCGATAGGTTCTTCTTCTTTTACAGGTTCATTATTATAATATTTGCATTTATTTAATTCATCATCTTTAGGTGGTTTTTTGAAACAACATGGAGCACAAATATTATTTTCATCAGGTTTAATTAATTTAACATATCTTTTTTTATTTGGGTCATTATCAAAATACATTTGCATCGGTTCTTCGTCTTCGATTGGACAAGTTGTTTTGCCATTATCAACATCTAAGGGAACTTTTGAAATTGGACACCATAAACGAGGACAAGCATATACATTTTTAATATTTTCTTTACTTCCATAAACTAAATCATTATCAAAATGATATGTACCATTTTTTTGTAAAGTTTCTTTATATTCTTTTGAAAATACGACAGGTTGATTAACAGCCTGACATTTATTTCGAGCGTAATTATTGGCGAATAAATCTTTATCAGCTTTTGTTAATAAATTTATAAAATAGCTGTGTTTTTCTTTACCGAGTGCAGCACCTCCTTCGCTTCTATCACTTTTAAAAGATGATTTATTACTATTACCCTCATCACTTGATGTATTATAACTCAATTTACCTAAATCATCATCGTCGTTAACAGATGAATTAGATGAAGATGATTTTTTAGGAGGTGGTGGTGGTTGTTTAGTTGGTTCTGCTTTCTTTTTTGTTATTTTTTGGGTGGACGATGAAACGATTTTAGACATCCAATAAATTAAATTATCTAATTCACTTTTATTTGGAATATTTAAAATATTTACAAAAAACCCATTCTTATATGATTCAATAATAACTAATGTATTTGTTTTATTAATGGTTTCTTGTTGTTTAAGATTATCAATTTCCATTTCATATATAAATTCTTTTTCTTGTTTTAATAAAACTTTAGCTTCGTCAACTGTCATATCATTTAATATAACTAATTGATTAATAATATCATCATCTTCTATTCCTAAATATAAACAATTTTTAATATAAGCGAGAGCATCAAAACCTTTTTTATCATAATTAGATGAACGTTTATAAATTAAATTAATAGTATCTCTATTTGATTTCATAATATCAAAGATATCAACAAATTCACTAATTTTCTTTTTTAAACTCATCATAGAAACATTCTCAATTTCAATAATAAAATTAGCTTTAATGCTCAATTCATTAAAAATTATTTTTTGTTTTAAATGAAAATTTAAATATTTAGAAATTGCATCAATACTTTCATAAATTTCTTTCCAATTTATATTTTTCCTTAAATTAATATTATAACTTAATGATATATTCATATCTTGGTTAATGGTTAATTTAGCATATGTACCGCTATTAAGTATAGAATAACAATTAATACAATTAATTATAGATATTTTTTTAGTGTCAGACCAATTTAATAATTTATCTTTAGAAAGTTTATTAAATTTATGTAATTTATAAATGATTTTATAAGTATCATTAACCCACTGCACTAATTCTATAACAGGTGATGTATTTAATAAATCGAATATGTCAGCTAGTGTATATGGTTTATTTAATTTACTTTTTAATTCATATCTATGAATATTAATGGTATTATCAATTATAGGTTTAGTATCTATTTTTTCTAATTGATTTAATATTGATTCTTTTTTCTTAAGTTCGGCAAGCGATGGAAATGATTTATCAGTAAAATAATAAGGATTATTCTCTAAATCTGGAAAATCTTCTTCAAATATGATATTAATATAATTATATGGAAATAATCCGATATTATAATCATAAATAATGGGTTCTTTTAATTGTACACTATTTCTATTGGTAGATAATATAGGATTAGGAGAATAACCGTCCCATTTTATCGATTTAATTTTAAATAATACGGATTTATTTGATTTTTGCAACCAAGCATAAAATCTACCACTATTTAAAGTTTTAGCAATCTTAGCGACGGCATTTTCAACATTATCATCTTTGTATACATATACTTCATGGGTATTGAATTTATTATAATTAATCCAATTATAAACGATAATTTTTTTATATAAATTCATATCTATTTATTAATTTTAATATTTTTTTTCATATAATTTATTAGATTAAGTTAAATAATGCCTCATGATGATAATAATCTTGATTATACCAAAATTAGAGATGCTATGGATGCAGTAGCTGAATTACTAAAAAAAAAGAAAGAAGAAAAGCTAGAAAAAACAGAATATGAATTAACAACCAAACGAGAAGCCGCTAAATATGATGAAGAAATTAGACAACCATTATATAAGAAAATACTTTTTATTGGATTATTTGTAATATTTGCGATATTTATATTATTATTAAT
>Ga0209596_1000830_pt1 | contig 27671 bp, 16 predicted proteins | sample M_130807_MF_Meta_FD_187314 | JGI IMG/M metagenome (GOLD analysis project Ga0209596, IMG submission 187314) | Freshwater microbial communities from Lake Montjoie, Canada to study carbon cycling - M_130807_MF_MetaG (SPAdes) (version 2) | ecosystem: Environmental > Aquatic > Freshwater > Lake... | reverse complement strand
TGATGTCTGGAAAGAATCAGTTCGTTCTGTAATTCATCCAGCAGGATTTAAAGAATTTTCTGATTTGGATATTATAAGTGTTTCTCCTAAGTTTTTAACTTATGTTGGAATTGGAAGTGTAATAAAAAATGATTTAAAAGTTGGAATTGCAAATTCTACTTTAGATTTACTTATAAATCTTGATGATATATCATCATTTTATAGTAGAAACAATTTATCATTAGTTACCGAAGAATCTGACAGTTTATTTGAAGATGGTTCAATTGAAAGAGTAAATATTGGAGCAGAAGAAGCAAATGTTGCTGGTATTGGTATAACTGGACCTATTTTTGGGTTAGCACTCAAACCTTATACTTTAAGTAAAACAAATAAGGTTTTGATAATGGACGATATAAGTAGTCAGTTTGATGGTTCGAATGAATATATTTCAATTGGAATAAAAACTGCTACATTTAATAGTTTCTATCCATATTATATAAATCTTAATACTGATAATTTGAGGGTTGGTGATTATGTGGGATTTTCTACTTTACTTATCCCAGACAGTACTGTTATTGATGCAATTGGTATTGGAAGTATAAGATTAAATCTTCCACACAGATTAAATCACGGCACTCAAACTTCTAATGTAAAAATTAGAAGAAGACTTGCTGGAAATTCTATTGTTGGAAGTAAATCTTTCAAATTAACTAGCAATAAAACTCCTATATTCTATCGTGAATTTGTTAGTTCTGCTAGTAGCATTGTCAATATTGATAATGATGTTATTAATATTCCAAATCATAATTTCCAAACAGGACAAAAAATATTATATTCCGCAGTAATTGCAGATATAAATCCAACAGGAGCAGCAACCACATCTGTTGATAATGCATTTGCTTATAGTATAAACAAAAAATTTGATGATACTATCTGGGCTTCATTTGATATGACTATATTTACATTCGACTCAAATTAAAACATAAATAAACAAAAAGGCAGTCTATTAAATAATGGCAAAACTAGGAATATTTACTGGAACCTCAGCAAATGATACTACTGGAGATACCTTAGCTCAAGGTGCTGTAAAGATTAATAGCAACTTTAGTGAAATTTATACTGCTCTTGGAGACGGAACAAATATAACAAATAGTCTTTCATCTATTACAGTTACTGGACTTTCTACATTTACTAATGGACCAATATTAGTTGGTTCTGGAATACAAACAGGAACCTCAAAACTTCAAGTATCTGGAGATACTTTTATCACAGGTTTTGTTGGTGTAGGAACTACAAATCCAACATCAAACCTTCATGTTATTGGTGGTGGCAACTTTACTGGTATAGTTTCTGCTCTTAGTTTTAGTGGAAATTCATCTTCTGCTAGTTATGCTACAACAGCAGGTATAGCAACTTATGCCACTAATGCTGGAACTTCCACAAGTGTTATTGGTGGTATTGGTTCCATTACACAACTTCAAGTTACTGGAATTTCTACATTCACCAATGGACCAGTATTGATAGGTGGTGGAACTTCTACAGGAACAATAGGTCAAGTTCTTCAGGTTACTGGTATTAGTAGTGGTGTTTATATTGGTGGTTCAGTTGGTATTGGAACTACAAATCCAACAGAATCTCTTCATGTTCAAGGAAATCTAAAAGTTACTGGAACAATTACTGGTGAGGTTTCTAGTACTGTTGCAACTGCTAGAACTTCTACAAATGTTATTGGTGGTATTGGTTCTATTACACAACTTTCTGTTGGTCCTGGTATCACAACAGTAGGTTTTATAACTGCTACTAGTGCTTATATTGGTGTTGCAACAGTAGGTTTTATTAGTGCTACTAATGTTTATATTTCTGGTATTACAACAGTAGGTTTTATAACTGCTACTAGTGCTTATATTGGAATTGCAACAGTAGGTTTTATTAGTGCTACTAATGTTTATGTTTCTGGTGTTTCTACTTTTGTTGGTAATTCTTATTTTTCCAATTCAATAGGTATTGGAACTACAAACCCAACATCTTCATTATCTGTAAATGGTTCAACGGTGATTGGAACAGAAATATTAAATATGACTGGTTTATCAACTACTTTCACCACTGTTGGAAGTAATACTTTCACAGTTCCTGCTGGTGTAACAAAGATTTCTGCTGTATTGATTGGTGGTGGTGGAGCAGGTGGTGGATGTGATAGGGGTGGTGCTGGAGGCAATGGAGGTGGAGGTGGAGGTTTAGTGTATATTAATGACTATCCAGTATCTCCAGGACAAACTCTTACTGTGGTTGTTGGTGGTGGTGGTGCTGCAGTTTCTGCTAGTGCTGGTGGAGATGGTGGAAATAGTTCAATTACAGGAGTTGCTATAGCATTTGGAGGAAAAGGTGGTGCAGCAAGTGCTGGTAATAATGGCAGTCTGGGTGGTTCTGGTTCTGTGGAGAGCAATGTTGTAAATAGTGGAATTTCAAATGGAGGTTCTTCTGGCAAAGGAACAAATACTGCTGGTGGTGGAGGTGGTGGTTCTGCTGGGTACTTGGGCAATGGGGGTTCTGGTGGAACATCGAATGGAACTCCAAGTGGTGCTGGATCTGGTGGTGGAGCAGGTGGTGGTTCTGAAGGTAATGGCACTAACGGTGGTAATGGGGGAGGAGGAACTGGTATATTGGGACAAGGTTCTTCTGGAGAATCTGGTGGAGTCGGTGGTTCTGGAGGAACAAATGGAATAATAGCATCATCAAACACTGGAAGTAATGGTGGAAATTATGGTGGAGGAGGTGGTGGTGCTGATGGTGGTCCTGGTAATGGTGATCTTTCTGGTGGTAATGGAGCACAAGGTGTTGTGCGGATTATATGGTCTCCAAGTTCTAAGTTCTCAAGATTATTCCCAACAAATCAGGTTGGAAACAATATAAATCAATAAAGGTATTAAAGAAAAATGGCAAACAACACAGGAACATTTTTTAACGTTAATGATAATGATGGAATACCTTTAGTTGGTGTTTCTACTGATGGTAAGGTGATGATTAATCACCTTTATGGGAATTGTTTGATTGGTTCAACATCAGTAACAGGAACCGCAGCACAACCACTCCAAGTAACTGGTGGTGCTTATGTAAGTGGAAACTTAGGTATTGGAACCACAAATCCAACAACAAAACTACAAGTTCAAGGTGATGGTAGATTTACTGGTGTAGTTACTGCTTCTAGTTTTGTAGGAAGTCTTACTGGTACAGCATCAACTGCTAATAATGTAAGTTCTACTATTAATATAAACACTAGTGGAATTATAACTGCTACAAGTTTTACTGGAAGTCTTACTGGTACAGCATCAACTGCTAATAATGTAAGTTCTACTATTAATATAAACACTAGTGGAATTATAACTGCTACAAGTTTTACTGGAAGTCTTACTGGTACAGCATCAACAGCAACTACTGCTCTTGGGTTATCTACAACTGCCAATATCAATAATCCAACTGGTATTATAACTGCTTCACAATTAAATTCAACTGGTGGTGTATCTGTAAGTGGTTTAACAACAACTAATAACTTATATGTTGCTGGTGTAGGAACCTTTTTGTCTTCTGGGTTAAAGATAAGAAACGCAGCAAATAGTTTCCAATATAATATCACTGGTGGTGCGATTGCTGCCGATAGAACTCTTAACTTACCAGTGATTACTGCTACTGATACATTAGCAACTCTTGGTTCAACTCAAACATTTACTGGTAGTAATACTTTTAGTGGATTTTTTTCACTTTCGGCAACATCTTCAAATATATATGCAGTAAATTTAACTACAGGAGTATTAAGTCTTGGTGGTGAGTTTCAAACTGGTACTATGACTTTGGGGCAGTCAACTGTCTCACAAATCACCAATATTCAAGCAGGTGCTTCTGGTGTAGGAACAACAAAGACAATTAACTTAGGTACTTCTGGACTCACTAGTTCATTTACTCAAATTAATATTGGACCAACTGCTGGTGTTGGTACTGTTGTTATTAACTCTGGAACTAACTTATTAGTAGGAACCACAACAGCAACAGGAACCGCACCACAACCACTTCAAGTAACTGGTGGTGCTTATGTTTCTGGTAATCTTGGTATTGGAACCACAAATCCAGGAGTAAAATTAGATGTTTTTGGTGAGGGTAGATTTACTAAAGTAATTACTCCAGAAATAAACGCAGGTGGTGCTAACTATGTGTATTTTGAGTCTTCTGGAATACTTGTTGATTCAGATAGTTATTTTGATAGTAATGTTGGTATTGGAACTACAAATCCAACTGCAAAAGTTCATATAGGTGCTGCAACAACTTCTGCTGCAGGTGGTGCTCCATTAAAAATTGGAGCAGGAACTACCATTCTTACAACACCAGAAGTAGGTGCGATTGAGTATGATGGTTCTTACTTATATCAAACACCAAACTCTACTTCTGGTAGAGCATATGTTCCTCCTGTTTATTCATTTAGATTAACTGCTAATGGTGCAAATATTGGTGCTACAATTGCAGACTTTTTTGCAACAACAAGTTCATTAAGTTTAGAAGCATCATCAGTCTATAAAATTACTTGCTTCGCATACTTTACAAAAACTACAGCAGGTACTGCAACTTGGACTCATACGTTTTCTTCTGCTCCTACTATATTCACATCATCTCTCACATATTCACCAGTTACTGGTATTGCAAATGGAACACAGACAAATGTACTTTCATACTCTGGAGGTCAGGCTACTGCTTCGATGGCTCATGCTGCTACTGCATCATTAACTACGGGAGTGAATCATTTTTCAAGATTTGAATTAATTGCTGTAACAAGTGCTGCCACTAACTGGAGACTTCGTTTAAGTCAAAGTGCTGGTACTGTAACTCCACTTATTGGTAGTTATTATACAATAGAAAAAGTAGGTCCATCAACTGGTACATTTGTCGCATAAGTCCTCAATAAATATAAGAATAATAGAGTAGTTTTTCGTAATAATGCGAACAGTTCCAGGGTCAGGTGCAATTCTTCAACCAGAGTTTGAGACAGAGTTTTATGCTGTCTCAAATATCGTTGTTCTTAATGGTGGGTCTGGATACACCTCTACTGATCCACCAAAAATTACTATACAAAATACTGCAACACCAGTAATAGAAGGAGTTTTTTATCCTATAATTTCTGGTGGTTCCATTCAAAGTGTAAAAATAATTAATGGTGGATCTGGTTATTATCCAATAGAAACAGAAACGGGAACAAAAATTGGTATTGGTACAACATCTGAAGTAGAACCACAATTTGTTACAAAACAATATGGTGGTGGAATTATAATGGGTGTAAGTGGTGGTATAGGAAGTGCAATATTTGAAAATGGATATAATGTAGCAATCAGTACTACAATCACTGGTGTATCTACTTCAATACCAAATGCTTTTAGTCGCATTTATGGATTTGGAAATCCACTTCAATCTACTACGTCTGGAATTGGAACTGGAGCAACATTTGAAGTTTGGATTACTTATGATGGTTTAGCAACTGGAAATCCAATTTCAACATCTATTATTCTTAAAGATGGTGGAAGAGGATATGGAATAGGAAACACAGTTTCAATTGCTGGAACTAATTTTGGAGGAACAAATCCAACCAATACGTTATCGTTTAATGTATCTAGAGTTTCAAGTACAGCAATAGTAGCAGCAGCAAATGCAACATATACTGGTGTTGCTGGTTCTACAATAGTTGGTGATGGATATGGAGCAACATTTAACGTATCAAGAGATTCTACAGGAAAAATTAGTTCAGTTCAAGTTGCAAATGGTGGAAGAAGTTATTCGATAGGAGTGGTTGGTGTTGGAACTACAAGCACATCTTCAACTCCTACAGACATTATTAGTATTGCTGGAACATCTATTGGTGGTTCTACACCAGCAGATAATTTATATGTCTCACCAACACTTTTGGGAACTGATGTTTTACCAAAAGTCTTATATGTTGATAAACTTAATGACAATCAATTTAAAGTATCTGGACTATCTACTTCTTCTACATTAGATATCAAAACTTATGGAATTGGAACTCATTCATTTACTTATCCCGAACCAAATTCAAGTGCGTTAATCACGATTGATAACATTATTCAATCACCACTATACAAAAGAGGTAATGTATCATACGCAGCAACATCAATTGGGATTGGTAATACAATCTATTTGAGATCTGGTATTTCATCACTAACATCTTTAGATATTTTAATGGTTGATTTCGAATTAATGAAAGTCAGAACGGTTGGTATTGGTTCTACTAATAGTGTAATAGTAGATCGTGGATATTATGGAACAACAGCAGCAGGTCATACTGTTGGAGCAGCAGTTACTGTAATGAGAGGTGATTTTAATATAGTTAAAGATACAATTTATTTTACCGATCCACCATATGGAAAAATAGGTCAAGAAAGTTTGCAGGTAAATTCGTCATTTCAAGGAAGATTGTTCTCAAGAAGATTTGATCCAGGAAAACCATCAGATAAAAATTTAATTATTGATGACATTTCTAAAGATTTTACCGGAAAGGCAGAAACAGTAGGAATTAAAACAGGAACTCTAAATTTTTCAAGTAAAAATATAATTAGTGGAATTATTACATCTTCTTTAAGTTTAGGAGATGTTCTAAATTTAGAATATACAGAAAATGAATATATTGTAAGAAATACAGTTATTCAATCTATAGGTGTTGGGTCAATTACTATTGCTCCAAATCATAATGTAAATACTGGAATTGCCACAACAACATTCAATATTACAAGATTGAATTATGTGTTAAAATCAAATGGGGAAAGTATATCTGGATTATATTCTGATACTAATAGTTCTTCGAGTATAAACAATAATCCATTTATTTTATTGAATAATGTTTCTCAAATATCAGATAGTGATTTTATTATTGATACAGAAGGAAATAATACTATTAAGTTTATAGGTGGAGTTCCAAATGCTGGAAAAATTGTTAGAGTTGCCATTACGACTGGATATGGTTATCAACCCCTTGTAGGTGCCTCTGCAACGGTTTCTGTATCTGCTGCTGGCACAATATCAAATATTTACTTAACTGGTGCTGGAAGTGGTTATAGGATTGCTCCAGTAATTAGTATTGCTTCTACGATTGGTAGTGGTGCTACAATCACTGCTTCAATTGGTTCTGGAGGAACAGTAACCTCACTGACTATAGTAAATGCAGGAACTGGTTATACAACTGTTGCAAAACCAATAATCAACATACCAATTCCTCCAAATTATAGCAATCTTGGTGTTGCTTATACTGGTGGTTTTAGTGGTTCTGGTGAAGGAGCAAAAGTTTCTGTGATTGTAAGTAATGGATCTAGTATTACTGGATTCAATTTAGATGATCCTGGATATGGTTATAAAGTTGGTGAAGTATTAAAAGTTGTTGGTATTACTACAAATCCATCAGTTGGGGCAGGATTTAGTGAATTTAGAATGACAGTACTGGAAACATTTACAGATAAATTTGGTGGATTTTATCCAGGTCAATTTGTTAGAATCAACAGTCTTGCACCATTTTTTACTGGAAAAAAACGTAAATTCTTATTGACTGTTACAAATCTTGGCATAACAGATATATTTTCAGTAAGAACAGTTCCGGGTTCGGATTTAAATAAAAATAATAACTTTTTTATTTTTATAAATGATATTTTACAAAAACCAGGAGAATCTTATAACATAATTGGGTCTCAAATAATTTTTAGTGAAGCACCAAAAGCAAATTCAAAATGTTTGATTTTATATTATAGAGGGTCAGATTTAGATGTAGAGCAGATAGATCCACCAAGAACAATTAAAGAAGGTGATTCAATTCAAATTGGAGAAAACATATTAGATCCATATGATAGAGAACAGTTTGAACGTGTGGTGAAGAAAATTATTTCTGAAGATATATTTGATACATTTCCTTATGATAGTCTTGGAATTAATACTGATTCAAAAAAAGCAAGACCTCTTAGATGGACCAAACAAACAAGAGATAGAATTATTAATGGTGTTCTGTATTCAAAAGGAAGACCAGATTTAAAATCAAGGAATACACCAACAACGAGAATCATCAAATCAGTCGAAAAAAACGATACTGCAATATATGTAAATAATGCCTTTCCATTATTTGTAAAAGATGATGAGGATTATATTGGTATTGGAAAAGGTCTAAAGGAAGATCTAAGAGATATTATTGTTCTTGATAATAAAACAGTTGGGTTTGCAACTGGAACTGCTAGTGTTTCTGTGGCATCGACTGTTTCAAGTATTACAATTATAGATTCTGGTTCTGGATATCAAGTTGCAAATCCATCGGTTACAATTTCTTCAGCATTCATAACAAGAAAAGATCCAATTTATAATTGGACAGGAACTTCTGGAATAACTACAAATTATGAAATAAAATCAATTACTTATGGAAATATTTTTGTTGGTGTTGGAACAAGCAGTCTTTTAGTTAAGAGTGTAGATGGAATTTCTTGGTCTAATAGTAATGTTGGATATGGAAATTCAATAGCATTTAATTCTGTTGCATTTGTGGGATCAAATACTTATGTTGCTGTAGGACAAACTGGAAAAATTATAAGAGCAACAGGGATTGGGACTGGATTATCTACTTGGGTAGAATGTAAATTAACTAATAGAATTAGTGAGGGAAATGATAACCAATTGCCAGAAGACAACGTTAGTACATACGATGGAGAATTTAAAGATATCTCTTATTCCTCATCTAAAGAAACTTTTGTTGCTGTTGGTAAAACTTCAATCGTCAATAAGTCCCCAATTTTTATTGCAGTTGGAATTGGAACAACAGAATTTTTTGAAAAAAATAAAACAAACACAAAAAATCTAAATTCAGTCTCAAATAATAATAGTACTTTTGTTGTAGTTGGTGATGGTGGAATAATTTTTTATTCTGCCACTAATGTAAATAAATGGAACTTTATTGATATATCAAATTTAACAACACAAAATTTAAATAAAACCATATGGGATGGGTCCAAATTTGTTGCAGTGGGAAATAGTGGTGTGATTATAACTTCATTAGATGGAGAAAAGTGGTCTTTACGACCTAATGTAAATATTACAAATAATTTAACAAATATAAACTACTATGATGGTGTTTATGTTGTATTGGATACTGATGGAAAGTTATATTATTCATTAGATCTATCAACTTGGGAACAAAGATCGACAAATCAATCAAATGCAGTTAAAGATTTAATTTTTGTTCCATCATTAAGTTCTGAAGGAAGATATGTTGTAGTTGGTTCTGCTGCAACAATTATGTACTCGGAACCAGTTTATAATAGAGCAACAGCAACGTCTTCAACTACAAACGGTATTGTAACTTCAGTAACAATCACAAATGGTGGATTTGGTTACTCACAAACAAATATTCCTCCTGTTATTTTTGAAAGTCCAAAACCAAATAGAGAAAAAGTTTATTCAATAAAAGCAAAAGGTGATTTTGGAACTATTATTGGTATTAATACTATAGGGATTGGAGTATCTTCTTTAGAATTTAAATTAAAATCAGAAACTTATGACAATACAAATCTTGGTATTGGATATTCATCACTTGATAAGTTTGGTGTAACATATAGTCAATTAGAAACTGGAGATTATTTTGTAATTTTTGATAGTAATGTAACTTCTGGTTATGCTTTAACCGGGATAACAACTACTAATGGAGTTAAAGTTGGGACAGCAACTTCATTTATTGATGGTCTTTATAGAGTAGAAAATGTCATCTCAAATCCATCATCTGGAATAGTAACTGTGAGGTGTGATTTTGTACCTGTTCCTAACGGTGTAAATAAAGCAGTAAATATTGGTATCAATACATTTTATGGAAGATACACTTGGAGTAAAATATATGATTATCAAAATAGAGCAAGAGAAAATCCAAAGGACTTTATTGTAAATACAAATAATGGATTGACTGGATTATCTACAGCAGCAGAAGTTTATAGAACTCGTGGTTTGATTTAGTAATAAATAGAAAAAAAGTATACGATTAAAATGTCTGCAATTATATCAGATCAATTTAGAATAATGAATGCTGAGACTTTTGTAAAAAGTCTTGTTGGTGTTGGGAATACATTCAATACTTATTATACTTTTATAGGACAACCAAATGCTTTAAATTCTCAAGCAAATGGTTCATCATCTTGGGGTGAAGGATTACCTCCATTGGATGGATTTAAAGAGGAAGATGAAATAAAAGAAACTATCATTTCTATGAAAAAAATCACGGGAAGTGACGTGAGAAGAATGGTAAGAAAAAACACTTGGGGGAGTGGTACTACTTATGAAATGTATAGACATGATTATACAATTTACAATTTATCCCCAATTACAAACTCCCCATCATTATATGATGCAAACTATTATGTAATTAATGAAGATTTGAGAGTTTATATTTGTTTACAAAATGGAACAGATCCAGAAAATACAAAAGGAAAACCATCAGTAGATCAACCAGATTTTGTAGATTTAGAACCAAGACCTGCAGGAACGAGTGGTGATGGTTATATTTGGAAATATCTTTACACCATCAAACCATCCGAAATTGTAAAATTTGATTCTATTGAATTCATTCCAGTTCCAGAAGATTGGGGAACAGTCGGTGAAAGTATTTCAACTAAAAATAATGCCATCAACGGAAAGGTTCAAATTTTAACCATAACCAATAGAGGTTCTGGGTATGCCCCAATCTCAAAAACATTTGCAAATATTCCAATTCTTGGTGATGGAACTGGAGGAAAAGCAACTGTTGTTGTTGATTCTTTTGGAAAAGTTTCGGATGCTTATGTGACTGATGGTGGAACTGGATATACCAAAGGAATTATTCAATTTGAACCAGGAGCACCAGGAATTCCAGTCGAATTAACAAATACTGGAACTATTGCTAAATTTGATGTAATTATTCCACCAAAAGGAGGTCATGGATATGACATTTACAGAGAACTTGGGACATATCGTGTTTTAGTATATTCTCGTTATAATACAGATGAGACAAATCCTGATACTATTATTGGAAATGATTTTGCTAGAATTGGAATTATCAAAAATCCAACAAAAACAACAAGTGATGTTGAACCATTGGCCACAGCAGAAGTAAGTGCTTTGAAAGCATTAAAATTAACTGGTGCCGCTACTACACTAACAACTTATGCAGTTGATTCAACAATCACTCAAACAATTAGTGCTGGAACTACTGCAATTGGATTTGTTGCTTCTTGGAACAATGTAACAGGTGTTTTGAAATATTATCAACCAGTTGGACTAGCAACAGTTGGTGTTGGATATAAAATTAATAACTTTAGTTCTACTGGTTCATCTTTAGTAATAAATGGTGCTGCTTCTGGAACACCACTGAGTATTGATACTTCATTTACTGGTATTAGTACTGTAATAAATAGTAGGACATATCAACTGGGAAGCAACTTTGTTGCTGGTATTGCATCTGCAGAATACAATAAAAAGTCTGGTGAAATCATTTATATTGACAACAGACCACCAATACCAAGGTCAGCAAGTCAAAAAGAAGATATTAAAATCGTTTTGGAGTTCTAAAGAAAAATGCCACAGAATACTAACCTAAACGTATCTCCATACTTTGATGACTTTGATGACAAAAAAAGTTATCAAAGAGTTTTATTTAAACCAGGAACTCCAATTCAAGCAAGGGAATTAACAACTCTTCAATCAATTTTACAAAATCAAGTTGAAAAGTTTGGGAAACACTTCTTCAAAGAAGGTTCTATGGTCATTCCAGGTCAAATTGGATATGACTCGGAATATAGTTATGTACAAATTGACGATACACATTTGGGAATTCCTGTATCAACATACATTGATAAGTTTGTAGGTAAAAGTATAAAAGGGGAAACAAGTGGTGTTACTGCGGTAGTAGAAAATTATATTACAAGTACAGAATCAGAAAAAAATAACTATACATTATATGTAAAATATAAGAGTTCTAGTGATACAAATTTCACAAGTAAAACTTTTGTTGATGGTGAAAATTTAATTTCATTAGAAAATGTTGATTATACATTATCTTCAATTAGAACAAACACATCTTTTGCAACTTCAATTATTTCTGGTTCTGTTGGTAAAGGATCAGCAGCAAAAATTGAAGAAGGTGTGTATTTTGTTCGTGGATTTTTCATTACTGTTCCAAAACAAGTAGCAATTTTAGACCAATACGCAAACACTCCAACATATCGTGTTGGTCTTTTGATTGATGAGGAAATTGCTGTAGCAACAAATAATTATAATGATTTATTTGATAATGCTCAAGGATTTTCGAATTATGCTGCTCCAGGTGCTGACAGATTAAAAATTTCTACAACTTTAATCAAAAAAGAAATTGATGATTTTAACGATCAGGATTTTGTAGAATTATTGCGAGTAGAAAATGGTAGACTAACTAAATTTGTAGATAAAACTGATTATAATTTAATTAAAGATGAGTTAGCAAGAAGAACTTATGATGAGTCTGGCGATTATTATGTAAGACCTTTTGATATTCAAGTAAAAGAATCGTTAAATGATAGAATTGGAAATAATGGAGTTTATTATTCCAATCAAAAAACTAAACAAGGAAATACTCCATCAAAAGATCTTGCTTGTATCTCAATAAGTCCAGGAAAAGCTTATGTTCGTGGATATGAGATTGAAACAATTAGCAATACTATTATAGACTTAGAAAAACCAAGAACAACAGAACGAGCAGAGAATGCAGCAATTCCATTTAATGTTGGAAGACAAATTCTATTAAATAATGTTTATGGTTCTATTGCAGTTGGATTAACAACACAAATAAGTCTTTATAGTGATAGAACATCAACTGTTGGAGTTTCTTCTGGAACAAAGATTGGAGTTGCTAGACTTTATGATTTAAAATTAAAAAATGCAGCATATTCAAATGCTTCAACTCAATTTGAAAGTTCTCTCTATGACATTCAAACATATGCAGTATTAACGATCAATACTGCTTTAACACAAACTGCTCCAGCATACATTGAAGGGAAAAATAGTGGCGCTAAAGGTTATTTGGTTAGTAATGTATCAGCATCTACTACTTTAACTTTATATCAAGTTTCTGGTTCATTTATAGTAAACGAGCAAATCAAAATCAACGGTTTAGATGTTTCTCGCATAATCGCATCTGTAAAAGATTATTCCTTATCTGATGTTCATCAAATAGTTGCAAATGAATCTGTATCTGGTGTAGGAACTTTTACTGCTGATCCAATTTTATCAAAAACATTATCTGTTGCGGAACCAGGAACTCAATTTACCATCACATCTGGTGGTAGTGGAATTTCCACAGTAACAACTTCCAATCAAAACTTTTATGTTGGAATTAATGTAGGTGATATTGTATCATATACAAAGCAAGGAGAAAGTGTACCTACTTATAACAAAGTTTCTGTTGTTAGTGGATCTTCAAAGTCTTTAACTATTGTAGCAACGACTTCTGTTTCTGGTGTTTGTTCTGGTGCTCTTCCTGGTTCAACAATTACTGTAAATGACTTCAAAGTATCATCTTTGGACGTTTTAAATACAAAAAATGCATTTTTATACGCACGTTTAAATAACTCAAAAGTTTCAAATCTAGATTTAACTGGTTCTGATGTAGTATTTAAAAAATCTTATGTTATTCCTATAACAAACAACGCATATAGTGGAACATTAGAAACAGATACTTCGTTAACATTTGAACCATTTGATGAAGAAGATTATAATTTAACTTCTATTGGTGGAACTATAGCAACATTAGACGACCAAAAATTAGTTCCAAGTGGAAGAACTATATCTATTCAAAATATTACTGGATTTGGCAGTACAACAGCAATATTAACTGCTACTCTTAAAAAAGTAAATACAAAAACTCGTAAAAAGACATATAATAGATGCTCCAGTCTAACAATCAACAAAACTTCTTCTGGTGTTTCTACGTCTATAAGTGGATTGACTACTAGTACTGTTTATGGTTTAAGAGTTGAAGATGATGAGATTTCATTAAATGTTCCAGACGTAGAATCAGTTATTGGGGTTTTTGAGTCATCTTCTTCAACGACTCCAATATTGCCAGCAATCACAATAATTGGATTAAATTCAAATATTTTAAATTCAATTAAAGGAGAGATAATAGTTGGTAAAGATACTGGAGCAGTTGCAAGTTTGGTATCAAATAATGGAACAAATGAAGTAAAATTTGTTTATTTAAATGAAAATATTTTTTCTGTTGGTGAAAGAGTTACGTTTGAAGAATCTCAAATTTCTGGAACTGTTGACTCAATTCAAGTTGGTGATAAAAATATTAGAACCAACTTTATTTTAGATGAAGGACAAAGATCAGAATACCTTGATTTTTCAAGACTTATTAGAAAACCACAGGTTGCTGCTCCAACAAAACAAATCACAATCATTTATAATAATTATACAATTGATTCATCTGATGCTGGTGATTTTGTTGGAGTAAATTCTTATGACAAAGATAGGTATGGAGATGATATATCATCAGTTGACGGAATATCTCTGAGTGATGTTATTGATTTAAGACCAAGAGTTGCTCCATATTCTGGTACAAAATCACCATTTGAATATGAATCAAGATTATTTACTGGACAAAATTCTACACAGAATATCTTTGCACAACAAAAAGCAATAAACTTGTCTTATGAGTATTATTTACCAAGAATTGATAGATTATTTTTAACAAAAGAAGGTTCATTCATCGTAAATAAAGGTGTCCCATCACTTCAACCAAAACTTCCAAATGGTTTAGAATCTTGCTTGGAAATAGCAACAATTCGTTTACCTGCTTATTTAAATAATTCAGAAGATGCTTCAACATCTTTAGTACAACACAAACGATATACGATGAAAGATATCTCCAGATTGGAAGATAGACTTTCAAATGTTGAATATTACACATCATTATCTTTACTAGAAACAGATACTCAAAATTTAACAATAAGAGACACTACAACAAAATTAGATAGATTTAAATGTGGTTTTTTTGTTGATAATTTTAGATCTTATAATGGCGGAGAAATAACAAATAGGGATTATAAATCAAGTATTGATACTGCTAATGGATTATTGAGGCCAACTCATTATACAACTTCTATAGATTTACTTTTGGGATCTGAGGCAGTTATTGGAATCGGTCAAACGTCAAATCCAGATGCTGATTTACGTTTTGTTAATGATTTAGGTTCTCCAAATATAAAAAGAGTTGGAGATCTTTTATGTTTAAATTATTCTGAGGTTGAATATGCAAAAAATCAATTTGCCACAAGAAGTGAAAATGTAAATCCATTTAATGTAATTAACTGGATTGGTTCAATTCAATTAAATCCATCAAGTGATACTTGGATTGATACAAATAGATCTAAAAGAACTTATGATATTGAAGGTTCTTACAGCACAACAATGCAACAACTTGGTGTAGATGGTAATACTGGTCTTTCTCCAATTGATTGGAATTCTTGGGAAACTACTTGGACTGGAACTAATACTTCTAATGGACCATCTTTGGGTAGATTGCAAACTGGAAGTACAAGTTCCACATCAACTTATGATCCAGGTGGTGGCAGAAGAATAGTAACTGATACAACAACAACAGTAAGTGATTTTATAGAATTTAATAATCAAACAGTAACTACAACAACAAATCAATCCAGGCAAGGAATTCAATTTGGTGTTACTGAAAGATTTGATTCGACAAATCTTGGAGATAAAATTGTTTCTAGAGAAATTATAACAACAATGAGATCTAGAAATATTGAAATTATTGCCAAAAGATTAAAACCATCATCAAGAGTTTATGCATTTTTTGATAATGTTGATATGACTTCATATGTTGTACCAAAATTAATTGAAGTTACGATGTCTAGTGGTACTTTTACTGCTGGCGAAACAGTAGTTGGAACCTCAGGTTCAAAAAGTATTAGATTTAGACTTGCATCACAAAATCACAAATATGGTCCATATAATTCACCAACAGAAACATTTTCAATAAATCCATATTTACCAGAAAATTCTTTATCTAGTTCATACTCATCAACAACTACAATATTAAATGTTGATACTGCAAGTTTGGAAATGCAAGTATCATCTGGTTTTTATGGTAGTATTGCAAAAAGTATGCAATTAGTTGGACAAACTAGTGGAGCAATTGCAATCATCTCTGATATGAGATTGGTTGCAGATGAATCTGGAGTTTTTATTGGTTCGTTGTTTATTCCAGATCCAAAAATTCCATCAACTCCATCGTTTAAAACTGGAACAAAAACTTTTGTTTTAACATCAAGTTCAACAAATTCTACAGTAGTTACTTCAGACGAAACAACAGCAGAGGTTAATTTTACTTCTGCTGGAACTTTGGATAATGTTGAAAATTCTACACTTAGAATTAGAAATGCAAATGTTGAAAGAATCCCACAAACAGATTCTCAAACACTTACTTCATCTGCAACTAATTTAGTTTCATCCAATACTTCTACAACAACAACCTCATCATCAAGCAGATGGGTAGATCCTTTAGCACAATCTTTTGAAGTTGCTGATATTAATGGAGTTTATATTACAAAATGTGATATTTTCTTCAAAACAAAGGATACCAAAGGAATTCCAGTAACACTTCAAATCAGAACAATGAAAACTGGTTTTCCAACGCAAACAATTTTACCATTTGCAGAAGTAACATTAGATTCAAAAGATGTTAAAACATCCGAAGATGGTACTGTTGCAACTACATTCACTTTCCCTTCTCCAGTTTATTTAGAAAAAGCTAGTTCTGGATATTCAATTGTATTGCTTTCTTCTTCCGATTCATATAATGTATGGATTTCAAGAATGGGAGAAACGGATGTATCAACTATAAACAAACCAGATTCTCAAAAAATTATTGTTTCCAAACAACCAACTCTTGGAGAATTATTTAAATCGCAAAATGGAGCAACTTGGACTCCATCGGCCTTAGAAGATTTGAAGTTTACTTTATATCGAGCAGACTTTGTAACTTCACCAGCATCATTTAGATTCTATAATCCAGATCTATCTATTGGTAATAATCAAGTTGTAACATTGAGAAAAAATCCACTAAATGCGTATTCAAATTCAGCATTAATTGGTCTAGGAAAGAGTTTATCTGCTTCCGAACAAACTTCATTGGGTGTTGGAAACACTATTAGTCAAACCACTAATACTAATTTTATTTCAAATCTCGTATCTAAGGTTGGTGCAGTTGGAATTGGTTCAACCTTAACATTAACAAATGTTGGTTCTGGATTTACGAGTAATTTTACAACATATTCAAATATAAATTTGATATCATTAACAGGATTTGGGAAAAACGCAAAGGTAAATCTTTCTGTTTCTTCTGGTATAGCACTTACTGCGACCATTACTGATGGTGGAACTGGATATGCTCCTGGTGATACACTAACTGTAAATTCCACAGATACAAGTAATCTTGGAAAAAATCTTATTTTAACTATTCCAAACAATGTTGGAATTATTTCAGCAGTTAATTCTATTATTGTTGATAATATTCAAGGAAAAGTAAATACAACATCTGGTTATACAATCATCAATAATGGAACAGAAATACCAGGAGCAACAGTAATTAGTACTAATAATATTACTGATGGATTGCACTTCAAAGTCAATCATCAAAATCACGGAATGTATTCTCCAATAAATCAAGTTACTTTGAGTGGAATTGAATCTGATATTGCTCCTGTAAAACTGACTGCTGATTATTCTTCTACTTCTAATAGTACTATCACACTAAATTCTATTGGTACTTTAGCAACATTTGAAAATCTTGTTGTTCCTGGTTCAAATAGTAATGTTGGATATGTTATTATTGATAATGAAATTATTGCATATACAGGAACTAATGGAAATACGTTAACTGGTATCACAAGAGGAATTGATAATACAGTTCCAACATTACATTTAGCAAATGCTTCTGTATTCAAATATGAGTTTAATGGAGTTTCACTCAGAAGAATTAATAAAACTCATAAATTTACAGATGTTGATTTGGTAAAATATCCAATTGAACTTGATTCTTACCACATAAAGATAGATCAATCAAAATCAGGTCTTGATAGAAGTTCTGGGACAGAACTATTCTTCAAACAAACTAAATCTGGTGGTACATATTCATCAACACCAACTGATGGATCTTTTAATGGACCTAAAGCAACACAAAATATTACATTCAATAGCATTAGACCAAACATACAAACATTATTACCAGAAACAACATCAATTGGGGCAAGAATTAGAACAACAACTGGAACAAGTGTAAATGGAAATGAAATTTCATTTGCAGATAGAGGATTTGAAGATATATCTTTAAATTCTACCAATCAGTTAAGTGAAACTTCTGCGATTTATTCTAAAGTAAATGAACTTTCAAACTTAACAACTTTACCAGGAAATAGATCATTTACTATGGAACTTCTACTATCAACAGGTGATAGAAAAGTATCCCCAATGATTGATTTACATAGAGTAAATATAATCACAATAATGAATAGAATTAATAATCCTGTTTCTGATTTTGTTTTAGAACCAAGAGTCAATCAATTAAATGGTGATCCAAATGCAGCAATTTATGTCTCTAAACTTGTAAAACTACAAAAATCAGCAGATAGTTTAAAAGTTCTCTTTGATGCTTATAGACATTCATCAAATGATATTAGAGTTATGTATAGATTGCTTAGGAACGATACTCCAGATTCACAACAGTTATATGAATTCTTCCCAGGGTATGATAATCTTGATGAAAATGGAAACGTAATCAATTCTTCAAAAAATAATGGACGATCTGATAGATTCGTTCAAGCATCAAATACTTTAAATGATTTTGGTAATTATGAATTTACTGGTAAAAATATAACTCCATTTAATGGATTCCAAATCAAAATCATTATGACTGGAAAAAATCAATCATATGTTCCACTTATTAGAGACCTAAGAGCAATTGCATCAATATGATACCAGTAGAAGGACACAAAGGATTGTATCGTGACGAAAAATCAAATGCAATCGTAAATTGTAATGATTATGAATATCAAGAATATTTGAGAGCTAAAAACTCTACATTAGATGAAAAAGGTGAGATTGAAAATTTAAAAACTGAATTGACTGAGATAAAATCATTACTCGCAAAACTTTTAGAAAACAAATCCTAAATATATTAGGAAAGATTTTATCTAGTTATCATAATGGCAATATATGTATCTAATATAACAATTCCAGGAGGTGCTGATTTTAATCAGACATTTTTTCTCGAATCAACAGCAAACACTCCACTGAATTTGACTGGATATACTGGATATGCAAAATTAAAAAAATCACCAGCATCATTAAACACTTCTGCTGCTTTTACAGTTTCTTTTCCCAATAGACCTGACGGAAGAGTTAAAATTTCTTTAGGTTCAACTATCACATCATCTTTAAGACCAGGAAGATATTGTTATGATGTATTATTAGACAATGGAACAACAAAGACAAGAGTTGTTGAAGGAAGTGCTTTAGTTACTGCTGGAATTACCACTGCATAAAAACAATGTCAGACATTAGAGTAAGAACTAATTCAGACAATTTAATAAAAGTAAGACTTGGTTCTGATAACGCAAACAGGGTAGTTTCTGCTGTTGCAAATTTAAAAATGAAACTTTCTGATTTAGATGACATTAATGCTTCTGCTGGAATTCCAAATAATTCAGTGCTTGTTTACAATTCAGCAACAGAAGAATGGAACCCATATCCATTTATTGATGGCGGTACATACTGATAAATAATTAGAGTCTTCAATTAAATAATGTCTCAACCATCAAGTCGTCAGGGATTAATTGATTATTGTTTGCGAAAACTTGGATATCCTGTTTTGGAAGTCAATGTCGATGACGACCAAATTGACGACCTGGTGGATGATGCTATTCAATATTTTAACGAAAGGCATTACGATGGTGCGGCAAGAGTATATTTAAAGCACAAACTTCTCCCCGATGAGAAAACTACAGTAAGAACAGGTATTACAAGTTCAACTGCAAATTCTCCTATTGGAATTACAACAGTCACTTATCAGGAGGCAACTAATTTTATTCAACTTCCAGATACAATTATTGGAGTAAATAACGTATTCAAATCAGATGCAAATACTATATCATCTGGTTTGTTTAATATTAAATATCAAATATTCTTAAATGATTTGTATTATTATGGTGCTTTGGATTTATTAAATTATGCGATGGTAAAAACACATTTGGAAGATATTAGCAGATTAATAACTCCAGATGTTCAATTAAGATTTAATAAAAAACAACATAGATTATATTTGGATATAGACTGGTCGATGGTAAATGAAAATAGTTATATTATTGTTGATTGTATTCGAATTGTAGACCCATCAGATTTCTCAGCAGTATATAACGATTGGTGGTTGAAAAGATATTTAACAGCAATTATCAAAAGACAATGGGGACAGAATTTAATTAAGTTTAATGGAGTTCAACTTCCTGGTGGAATTACGATGAATGGTGAAAGAATATTAAATGATGCGATTAGAGAAATTGAAGAACTTGAAAGAGAACTCAAGACAGAATACGAATTACCTCCAATGGATATGATAGGATAATGGCACCACTAAATCCCTATTTTCTGGGAGGTTCTTCCAGCGAACAAAGACTTGTTCAAGATTTAATTAATGAACAACTAAAAATGTATGGGCAAGATGTTGTTTATATGCCCAGACAGTTAATTAATGAAAAAACTATTATTAAAGAAGTTTTAGTATCAAAATTTGATGATAGTTTTAGAATTGAAGCATATATTTCAAATTTTAATGGATTTGGGGGACAAGGAGATATTTTATCAAAATTTGGTGTGAAAACAAGTGATGAACTAACTCTTATCATTTCAAAGGAAAGATACGAAGATTTTATATCTCCATTTATATTGGATGATCCAGATATTAAAGTTGCCACAAGACCACAAGAAGGGGATTTAATTTATCTTCCAATTGATAATGGACTTTTTGAAATTAAGTATGTAGAAGGAAAAGTTCCATTTTATCAGTTAAACAATCTTTATGTTTATGAACTGAGATGTGAAATCTTCAGATACGAAGATGAACTTATTGATACTGGAATCGATGAAGTTGATAGGTCAGTTCAAGATTTTGGTTATATCCAAACCATTAATATGGTTAAAGATACTGCAATCAGAGCAACTGCTACGGTTTCTATTGCTTCTACATTAAACAAATCAGTCCAATATATTGATTTGATTAATGATGGAACTGGATATCTGTCCACACCAACTATTCAAATCACAAAGGCACCAGTAGGAGGAACAGATGCTACTGCAGTTGCTATTATGACTAGTAAAACAGGAAGAACTGGAGATTCGATTAGTAGAATTCTTGTAGTTAATCCTGGTGTTGGTTATACGCAAATACCATCAGTTACAATTGTAGGTCAATCTGGTTCTGGTGGAATTGCTACTGCTGTTCTTGCTTCTAGAACTTTGGGAATTGTAAATATTACTTCTGGTGGAAGTCAATATTCATCTGCTCCCGTTGTTTCTATATCTACTGCTCCTGCTGGAGGAGTAAACGCAGCAGCAGAAGCAGTCTTAACAGTCACTGGAATCGTAACAGCAATTCGTTATACTAATGCTGGTGCTGGATATACTGTTAACCCAACAATTACACTTACAAGTCCTATTGGAATATCTACTGGTAATTTTGAGTTTAATGAATCAGTTAGAGGTGTTTCGACTGGAACTACTGGATATGTAAAAGATTGGGATGCGGATACTAGAGTACTTAAAGTTTCAATAGTTGGTGGAAACTTTGCTAATGGTGAACTGATAGTTGGTGCAGCAGCAACACATAAAGTATATTCAATCAATACATTTGATGAATATGACCCTTATTCTGAAAATATTGAAATTGAAGATGAAGCAGATGGTATTGTTGACTTTTCGCAGAAGAACCCTTTTGGTAATTACTAAATAATTAATAAACTCTATTGTTATGTTAGGAACTTATAGTTACAATGAAATAATCAGAAAAACCATTATTGCTTTTGGTACACTTTTTAATGAAGTGTATATCAAGCATGAGGAGCAGGATGGTACTGATTATAGTTTTATTAAAGTTCCTATTGCTTATGGTCCAATTCAAAAGTTTTTAGCAAGAGTAGAACAAAAACCAGATTTGAGAAAAAGAGTTGCGATGACTCTTCCTCGAATGTCTTTTGAGATGACGAGTTTGAAATATGATAGCAGCAGAAAAGTTTCTGCTATGCAAACATTCAAGGCAATAAAAACTACTGATAGAACAGAGCAAGTTAAAGTTTTTATGCCTGTTCCTTATAATATTGGATTTCAACTTAGTATTATGACTAAGTTGAATGATGATATGCTTCAAATTGTAGAACAAATTCTTCCAGCATTTCAACCAAATTTTACACTAACAATAAATTTAATCTCATCAATAGGTGAGAAGAAAGATGTTCCCGTAGTCCTGGAGGGAATTGGTATGGAAGATAATTATGAAAGTGATTACAAAGAAAGAAGAGCTTTAGTTTATACTTTAAACTTTACAGCAAAAACATATCTATTTGGACCAATTGCTGATAGTACAGATGGACTAATCAAAAAAGTCCAAGTTGATTATTATACAAATACAAATGTTAGAAATGCATCAAGACAATTGAGATATACTGCTACTCCAAGAGCAATTAAAGATTATAACAATGACAATACAACAACACTTGCCGAAAATATTGACGATAAAGTAACTGTATTTAATGTTTCAAGTGCTGTTTCATTGGTTGATGATTCTTATATTATGATTGGTAATGAGGAAATGTATATTAAAAATATTTCTGGAAATATTTTAACTGTATTGAGAGGACAAGATGGTACATTAATTGAATCTCACAGTGAAGGGGATTCTATTAATGCGATCACAACAGCAGATAATGAATTGGTTGAGATGGATGATGATTTTGGATTTAGTGAATCTCGTTTTGATTTTGGTGATGGTAAAGTTTATAGTACAACAAAGGGGATTGATGTATCATTATGAAAAGTAAATTCGAAAATATAGATGAAGCATTAGAGATAGAAGCAACTTCTGTATCAAAAGAGATTGTAAAAAAATCAAAAGAAGCAATAGCAAGACCGACTTCTGGGGAAGAGAGTGATAAGGATTATGAATATACAAGAGGAAATCTATATTCACTAATTGAAAAAGGACAAGAAGCAATTGATAGTATTATGGATTTAGCACAACAAAGTGATAGTCCAAGAGCATATGAAGTAGCAGGTCAGTTAATTAAAAATGTTGGTGATGTGACTGACAAGTTGATTGATTTACAGCACAAGATGAAGAAACTTAAAGAAGAAGACAATAGAGGTCCTTCTACTGTTAATAATTCTGTTTTTATTGGTTCCACAGCAGACCTTCAAAAATTATTGAAGAAAGGTCTAATGGACTCTAAATAGTTAAAAAATTTCTAATGAAAACTTTTCAGGAATTTATTTTAGAGGCAAGTTGTAATGGAAGTCCAAAAGGAATGGATTGTCCCACTCACGGAAAAGCAAAGTGTCCTAAAGTAAAATCACACAAAACAGTTGAAGCAATCGCAATAAAACATCGTTTGGATGTGTCTTTTATTAAAAATCAACTAAAGATGGGAATTCCTATTGAGCATGAGCATACAAAAGATAAAACATTAGCAACTGATATTGCTCTTCAGCATCTTGATGAAATACCAGATTATTATACTCGTCTCAAAAAAATGGAAGCAAGTGCGAAAAAAGAACACAAAAAGTTCAAAGATGTAAAGGAAACAGTTACGATTGAAGACGCAAATGGAAATACATTTTTGGAAATTATTGATTTAATTAAACCAGAAAGAATGAAAGGTGTTAGTGAAGAAACTGCATCTGGTGATTCATCTCTTCATGACTGGTTTTCAAAAAGTAAATCAAGTGATGGGAAACCAGGATGGGTTCAGTTGGGTGGTAGATACGCAGGCAAACCTTGTGCCCGTCAACCAGGACAAACTACTAAACCAAAATGTGGTTCATCAAAAATGGCTGCAAATATGTCAGATGAGGAAGAAGACATAGCAGCAAGAAGAAAAAGAAGAGAAGACCCAAATCCAGATAGAAAAGGTAAGGCAAAAATGGTTGCCACAAATGAATCTGCTGGAGAAAAAGATGCTTGCTATAAAAAAGTAAAATCAAGATATAAAGTTTGGCCTAGTGCTTATGCTTCTGGAGCAGTTGTTAAATGCCGTAAAGTTGGTGCTAAAAATTGGGGAACGAAATCAGAAAGTACTGATGCTCTTGCGTATGAATGGGACACTCCCATTTATGGAGGAGAAGAAAGGTATTGCCCAAAATGTAAAAAAATGGAACATATGCACGTATGTAAACATGGACCTGAATTTTGGAGAGTATATTCTTTTGCCGTAGAACCACACGATCATACAAAGGAAATAATTCATAATATTTTTTCATCCCATATGAAAGAAAAATATAATTATAAAAAGATGAAAAATTTAAAAAATATTCAAGAAATATATACACGGATACAGTCTCGTGGATCTACTTATAGTATTCTGTTAAATTGGAGAGGAAAATATATTTCAGCTCAAATGTTTTTCCCACAATTTGCTAGACCTCCAAAAGATCAGGTCACATTTGAAGTAAGAAAGATATATCCTGGTGCGATTGTATTATCATACAATCCAGCAACAAAAGACCCAACAAAACCTTTACTATTCACAGGAAATGAAAATGGATCCAAATGATATTAAATTAGATAATCTTTCTAAGATTTTTGAATATGAAAAAATTTCTAGGGAAATTGATTCTTGCGATGATGTAGAACTTTTGAAGAATATATCAAAATCTTACGTGAAACTTTATTTTAAACAACAAGAAACAGTCGCAAGTATGGCTATTAATTTATGATTGATAAACATTATAAGGGTAATCCAAACTTAAAAGCGGAAAACGTCCAAATTGAATTTACTACAGACCAAATTCAAGAATACTTAAAATGCAAAAGTGACCCAATTCATTTTGCAAAAAATTATGTGAAAATTGTTTCTTTGGATCACGGATTGGTTCCGTTTGATATGTATGATTTCCAAGAAGAACTAATTACAAACTTTCATCAAAATAGATTTAATATCGCAAAACTTCCAAGACAGACAGGAAAATCTACTACTGTTGTTTCTTATCTTCTTCATTATGCTTTATTCAATGATAATATAAGAATTGCAATTCTAGCAAACAAAGCAGAAACAGCAAGAGAACTTTTAGGTAGATTACAACTGTCTTATGAAAATTTACCAAAGTGGTTACAGCAAGGTGTTGGTTCTTGGAATAAAGGTTCATTGGAACTTGAAAATGGTTCCAAAATCGTAGCTGCATCTACATCATCTTCTGCTGTTCGAGGAAACTCTTTCAACATTATTTTCTTGGACGAATTTGCGTTTATTCCAAATCACATCGCAGAACAATTTTTCTCTTCTGTATATCCTACTATTTCTTCGGGTCAAAGCACAAAGGTTATTATCATCTCAACTCCAAATGGGATGAATATGTTTTATAAACTCTGGCACGATGCGGAAAGAGGAAAGAATGGTTATATTCCACTAGAAGTTCATTGGTCTGCGGTGCCTGGAAGGGACGCAGAGTGGAAACGACAAACTATTGCGAATACTTCTGAACGACAGTTCACACAAGAGTTTGAGTGTGAATTCTTGGGGTCTGTTGATACTTTGATTACTCCATCAAAACTTAGAATGATGGTTTATGATGATCCACTCAATAGAAGCAAAGGAATGGATGTCTATGAAGATCCAATCGAAAAACACACATATCTAATGACTGTGGACGTATCTCGTGGAATGAGTAATGATTACTCTGCTTTTATTGTATTTGATATTAGTCAATTCCCATACAAGGTAGTCGCAAAATATCGAAACAATGAAATTAAACCTATGCTTTTTCCAAATATCATTCACGATATAGCAAAAGCATACAACAAAGCATTTGTTCTTGCCGAAGTAAATGATATCGGAGAGCAAGTTTCAAGTATTCTTCATTATGATTTGGAATATGATAATATTTTGATGTGTTCAATGAGAGGAAGAGCAGGTCAAATGGTCGGTCAGGGTTTTTCTGGTAAGAAAACTCAACTTGGAATTAAAATGTCCAAAACAGTTAAAAAAGTTGGATGTTCTAACCTAAAAACAATTATTGAAGACGATAAGTTAGTTATCAAAGATTATGATATTATTAGTGAACTAACAACTTTTATTCAAAAAAGTCAATCATTTGAAGCAGAAGAAGGATGTAATGATGACCTTGCGATGTGTCTTGTGATTTTTGCTTGGTTAGTCGTCCAGGATTATTTCAAGGAGATGACGGATAATGATGTCCGTAAAAGAATATATGAAGACCAAAAAGACCAAATCGAACAAGATATGGCTCCATTTGGTTTTATGTCTGATGGATTGAGTGATGATACATCATTTGTTGATAATGACGGTGATAGGTGGCATTTGGATGAGTATGGAGATAGATCTTTTATGTGGGAATATCAATAATGAAGTTTGAAGAAGAACTTGAATTGGATAATTTGCTCTTCAAAGAAAAAAAATGCAGGACTTGTAAAATAAAAAAAGATTTACTAAATGATTTTTATTTGACTAGAAAAAATAGAAGAGGATTTCCATCTGCCTATTCATATGAATGTAAAGAATGTACTGTGAATAGAATTATCAATAGTAGAAAAAAAACAATCACAAAAATCTATAGATTCTCAATACCCAGACTGGTAATTGTTCACGTATTGTTTCCCCATTTGAAGAATAACAATTTATAAATACTTTTAGGCAAAATGAACTTCTTCACGAGGGGAAACAGATGGCGTTAAATTTAGTATCACCAGGAGTCAGAATAAGAGAAGTTGATTTGACTGTTGGTGGAATTACCGCAGCAAACAATCAAGTTGGAGCTATTGCTGGTCCTTTCCAAAAGGGTCCAGTTAATATTCCTATTTTAATTGAAACAGAGAATGATTTACTCAATACATTTGGAAAACCAATTTCTTCAGATGCACAATATGAATATTGGTTAGGTGCTTCTTCATATCTTTCTTACGGTGGTATTCTAAGAGTTGTAAGATGCGATGGAACAGCATTAAACAACGCAAATTCTACTGGGATTGGTTCGACCGCAGGAACTACACTCAAAATTAAATCAACTGAAGATTATAATAATAGTTATACCACTGCTACTGATTGGGCTTGGGCTGCTAGAAACCCAGGTTCTTGGGCAAATAACTTGAAGGTTTGTGTTATTGATGCCGCAGCAGACCAAAGACTTGGTATTGCATTAACTAGTAATGTGCGTGTTGGATTTGCTGTTACTGCTGGTTTTTCTGCAACAGTTGCTGGTATTGGAATAACAACAACAGAAACAGGAGTTATTAAAGGTATTGTTACCAAAGTTAATACTGGTTCAATTGATGTAAAAATCACCGCAAAATCTTCTGGTACTGGTTCAACTGTATTTACAGAAAC
>Ga0209596_1000827_pt1 | contig 27684 bp, 30 predicted proteins | sample M_130807_MF_Meta_FD_187314 | JGI IMG/M metagenome (GOLD analysis project Ga0209596, IMG submission 187314) | Freshwater microbial communities from Lake Montjoie, Canada to study carbon cycling - M_130807_MF_MetaG (SPAdes) (version 2) | ecosystem: Environmental > Aquatic > Freshwater > Lake... | reverse complement strand
GGAGGTCTTGGTTTGTTCCATCGTAGAAGAAAAAAGGAGGGGTTATGTTTTTATAGACTTTAAGGTGTTTTGCATTTTTTACAACCCCAACATTATAAGTTTTTTCAGGTAAAAAATCAACATTTAAACAGTTCTAATGCTTGGTTTAAAAAAGCTTAAGCCGATACCATGATAGTATGCGTCGCCCAAGCTTAATTATAATATGTTGCCTGGGTTTTATGGCTGGCCTGCTATTGGGTTATAATTTTATATTTCAGCCTAATATTTTTTGGTTACTATTTGTAGCTATCGGAATCACCTCATGCTTCCTATTATCTGCTAAATTAAAGATAGTGCCACTGCTTTTGGTCTGTGTGATTTGCGGATTGGTCTACACAACGAGCTATATCAATACCCAGGCCGAGCAATCAGCCTCGCGCGATGTCTATCGTAAGACCGTTGTAGTTGGCACGGTGAGGGGCGATCCGTATTGGGATAAAGACAGAAACTATGTTTTTTCGCTAGCCGATGTGGCTACTGATGGTCAGCCCAAAAGTTCAGAAATAAGGATTAAAACTTTTTCGTCGGCCGTCAAAGAAGGGCACCGTGTAAGAGTAGAGGGCAAGATATTTCCGATATTAGCCAAGCCCAAATACCAAATCAGTTACGGTACCGTTGAAATAATTAATTTTGACCAGCCGTTAATAATTAAAATTAAGCAGGCATTTTATAGCGGTGCCGACCGAGCACTCAGCCCTAATGCCGCTGCTTTCATGAAGGGTATTCTGGTTGGCGCCCGCACATCACTAGCGCAACCCCTGCAAGATACTCTCAATGCCGTGGGTCTGTCGCATGTCGTGGCAGTATCGGGCTACAACCTCACTATTCTTGTTGTTTTGCTCGCTAGGATTCTCAAAAAACGCTGGCTATGGGGAAGTTTGGTTATATCTCTATTGTTAGTCTGGTCTTTTACACTGCTGACCGGTATGTCGGCTTCGATTTTGCGCGCTGCAATTATGGCTACTGTATTTTTGGCGGCAGGTTATTATGGAAAACGGGTTAGTGTGTTTGTATGCATTAGTCTAACGGCAGTTCTTACGCTGCTTATTAACCCAACTCTAGCCATCGAAGATATCGGCTGGCAGCTATCGTTTTTATCGCTCACTGGAATAGTTGTACTGTCGCCAATCATTAGGCTTGTATTGCCAAAGAGAACAAAAATAGTTAGCGAGCTTTTGGCGATTACACTGGCAGCTCAAATCGCTACAATTCCTTATTTGCTTTACTTGTTTGGGGGCTATTCTGTCGTATCGGTGGTAGCCAATGTTGCATTGATGCCATTAATTCCACTGCTTATGCTTGCTGGTTTTGTACTGTCTATTATCGGCATAATAGCACCCAACCATGCGTACCTACTCGGCGGGCCAGTCAATAAGGGTGTGGAGCTGATATTTGAATTCCTAGGATATCTCAAGGCGCAGTCTAGCTTCCAGATGGCCATCCACCCCGATATAGCGAGTCTGGCATTTTGGTATAGCTGTCTTGTGGTGCTAGCGCTAATTACATATAACAAAAATCGTGGTAGCGAGCTGTTGCCTTTTCAAAAGCCCGAACAATTGGTAAGATAGCAGTATTCTATATCTGTAAAAAAGGAAACCAAAGACATGTCAGGACATAGCAAGTGGGCCTCAATAAAGCACAAAAAAGGCGCAACCGATGCCAAGCGAGGCAAAGTATTTACTAAAATGGCAGCCGAAATTGCCGTGGCAGCCCAGAGTGGTGCTGACCCAGCAATGAATTTTAAACTGCGCTTGGCAATTCAAAAAGCCAAGGCGGCTAATGTTCCAGCTGGTAATATCGAGCGTGCCATTGCCAAGGGTAGCGGCCAAGCTGGAGGAGCAAAGCTCGAAGAATTGCTCTATGAGGGTTACGGACCAGCCGGAGTGGCGATTATGGTTAAAGCGCTAAGTGACAATCATAACCGAACTGGCCCAGACGTTAAGTCGACTTTTTCAAAACATGGCGGAAATCTTGGGTCACAGGGTTCGGTAGCATATATGTTCGAACAAAAAGGTGTGATTGTTTGTAAACCAAATATTGATAATGACAGCGTAGAATTAAGTGCAATCGATGCTGGTGCCGATGATATAAATGATAGTGGCGACCAGCTCGTGGTGCTAACTTCACCAACCAAGCTCGAGGCAGTTCGTGACGCAATCGGCGAAGATAATGTCGAGAGCGCCGAAGTTAATCAGACGCCCAGTCAGAGCGTGGTTGTCGATGACGAATCTAAAGCCAAGACTCTATTAAACCTGATAGACTCACTCGAGGATCTAGATGATGTCGTAGAGGTCACTAGCAATTTTGATATTCCCGAAGCTATATTGAATAAGCTGCAATGAGCGATCAAGAAAAAATCATCCAAAATATTAAGGGTGCGCTTGAACCTAATAAGCTTGTCTACGCATTTTGGGTAGAAGGCTCTACAGCACAGGGACATGGTGACGAATATTCAGATCTTGATATTCGGCTGGAAGTTGAAGCTGATAAAATCGAAGGAGTCTATAATCAGATTGAAAAGTCGCTAGCCAAACTTGGTATGATTGACTTAAAATACGAATTTAAAACAGGTAACCAGCAAAGAAAAATTGTTTACCATATAGAGAAAATGTCAGAATTTTTAACGATAGATATAAATATACAACCATACCCGTGGAATACCGAACTAACCAAAGGGGTTGACGAAGCTAAAATTATTTTTGATAAGAACGGTATTGTAAAATTTGTAGAAAGGAGTGATCCTAAACCAAAAAATATTGAGCTAGCAAAGGAGCAGTCTCTTAGTTTTTATTTAGCAATGCGACCTAATGTATTAAAAAATATACACCGAAATAAGCCACTTGAAGCCCAAAAGTATTATCGAAATATCATTGAGTATGTAATAAAATATCTAAGAATAAAGTATGAGATGCCAGAAAAAATTGATTTTGACTTTAAGCATATTTATAGAGATTTTCCAAAAGACATTGTTAAAAAAATAGATTATTTTACATTTATAATGCCTAGCGAACTAGAATCTAAGCTAGATGACCTAGGCGAGTGGATAAAAGTTCTTTGAAAATACTCGGCATTGACCCGGGTACGGCTACAACTGGCTTTGGCCTAATATCCAAAACTGGAGCAAAACTCTCGCTGCTCGATTGCGGTATAGTGTCGACACCCAAAACCCTCGATATGCCCAAACGACTAACCATACTCTTCGATGACCTGACCGAGATAATCAAGCACCACCACCCAGATGTCGTGGCCGTCGAAAAATTATTTTTTGCTAGCAATATTACTACTGCCATGTCGGTTAGCCAGGCTCGGGGAATAATACTCTTAGTAGCGGCTCAGCAGAATATACCTGTCGCCGAATACACTCCTCTACAAGTCAAAATGTCGGCCACCGGCTACGGCAAGGCCACAAAGAAGCAGGTACAGGAGATGGTCAAAAAAATACTCAAACTCAACACCACACCGAAGCCTGATGACGCAGCCGATGCACTAGCAATAGCGATTTGCCATAGCGCCAACTCTATCTACGGTAAATAATTGTTCGGCATTTGTTTATTCTGCTGTTATAATTAAATCTATGATAGCAAGAATCAATGGTGTGATTGCCGAAAAAACCCCTAACGGCGTAATTGTCGACCTGGTTGGCATTGGCTACGATATTGTTGTGCCACTCAACTACCTCGTGACTTTGTCGGCTGGAGATAAAGCAGTATTTTACATAGCCGAAAACATCAAAGAAGACGAATATACGCTATTCGGATTTCCCGACCAGCCAAGCCGAACCCTGTACTATAAGCTAACCAGCGTCAATGGAGTGGGGCCTAAGGCTGCTATTTCGATTCTTTCAATGTATAAATCTGATGAAGTGCAAAACGCCATATTGAAGGATGATGTCAGTATTTTTAGTAGCGTATCTGGAATCGGCAAAAAGACGGCTCAGCGTATCATACTAGAGCTAAAGGGCAAACTGGTTGATGTTAGTATTGATACCGATAACGAATCCGACCAAGCCTTCCTGGCGCTTATTAGTCTGGGCTACAGTGCACGTGATGCCAAGCTAGCTCTTAAGGGGGTAGATGAAAGTCTTTCTACTCAAGAGCGCATTAAGCTGGGCCTCAAAGGAGCTAGCAAATGATTGAGCGCCAAGACGACATTATTACACCAGAAGACATTATAGAAAAAGAACCCCAGGAAGCTGTTTTTGAGAAGTCGTTGCGTCCAGCAGACTTCAATCAGTATATAGGGCAAGAACAAATCAAAAAGGCCCTGAAGGTTGCCATTGAAGCTACTAAAAAGCGCAACGAACCGCTTGATCATATCTTGCTTTATGGCCCACCCGGATTAGGCAAAACCACGCTCGCTCATGTGATAGCAAATGAGCTCAAGGGTAACCTCAAAGTTACTAGTGGACCAGCAGTAGAGAAGGCCGCCGACCTAGCCTCTTTGCTTACTAGCCTAGAAGACGGCGATATATTATTCATCGACGAAATACATCGCCTACCTAGAGGAGTTGAAGAAATTTTGTATTCAGCTATGGAGGACTATGTTATAGATATTATCCTTGGCAAAGGTCCTTCTGCTCAAAGCTTAAGGTTAGATTTACCGAAGTTCACACTAATCGGTGCTACCACCAGGTTTGGTGCGCTGTCATCGCCTCTGCGCGACAGATTCGGCATTGTAAATCGCCTAGACTATTACAAGGAAGAAGAGATAGAACGAATCTTGGCTCGCTCTGCAAAACTTTTGGGAATCGAGCTCCAAAAAAACTCTCTCGAGCAGATGTCTAAACGCTCTCGCCTGACACCAAGAATTGCTAATCGACTACTTAAACGTGTACGCGACTGGGCTCAAGTTCATGGCGATGATACTATCAACCAAGAAGCTCTCGAAGCTACGTTGGCAATTCTAGAAATTGACGACAAGGGTTTAGACGCTTCAGATAGGCGCGTGCTGGACGCAATTATTAGCAAGTATTCGGGTGGTCCAGTCGGAGTTAGCGCAATCGCTGCCGCTACTGGCGAAGAACGCCAGACTATCGAAGATGTTTATGAGCCATTCCTTATTCAGCTTGGTTTTTTGGAGCGCACCAGTCGTGGGCGCAAGGTTACGGACAGCGGATATTTGCACCTTGGCGTTCAGCCACCAGAGTCATCCCATCAAAGTAGCCTATTATAGTGATTATAAATAGGCTAAAATAAACCAATGGAAGAAAACGAACTAAAAAGCTATCCCGGACAGACTGAAGGTGAGATAACCCAGGCCATTGTTTACAAGCACTTCATGGCCGTGGCTCCAATTTTTATCGCTATGTTTATAGTGGCCTTAGCGGCTGTTGCAGCAGCAGTTTTATATAACCAATACAGCTCATCGTTGCCAGACGGCAATCCATACTCTGGCCTAATTTCAATTGCTGGATTTTTGGTTTTCGCTACTATCGTATTACTCTGTATTGCTACATTTTGGATCTGGAGAAGAAATAAAATAGTGATTACCAACCAACATATTGTTGATATCGATCAGATCGGCTTATTTAATCGAAAAGTCGCAACACTGAGGTTAGAAGAGATTCAAGACATTAGCGCATCAGTTAGAGGGCCAATGCAGATAGTTCTAAAATACGGCACAATTATAATCCAAACGGCGGGTGAGCGCGAAAACTTTGTGTTCGATTTCGTACCCAATCCTTACGAATTAGAACACTATATTATAGAGAACCGCAAAAAATTCGGTTCAAAAAATACTGGCTTAAAGAAATAAATAATTTACCATTTGTTGCTGCTAGTTGGTGCTGCTAAGTTGGTAGATGCCCCTGGACGGGTCGCTTCCGAGACCCTTCAGATCTTTATCATTCTTATTTTCAAGGGTTGCCTGCAATAAAAAGCTGCTAGGCGGGTTACCGGTAACTATATAAATATATTCAGCCCCTGTTTTGGGATCTTTGGGTATCTTTTTGATAAAAGGGGTGGCGCCAGACTCTAGAGTAGACAGTTTTGCAGGGTAGGTGCCACTTTCGTTATAGTAGTTTTCTAGTGCCGCTTTAATAACCCTGAGATCAGACTTGCGTGAAGCGTCGCGGGCTCTAGATGGTCCGCTAACTAGACCAGGGATAATAAGTACTGCAAAAAACCCAACAACAATCATAACCACAACAACATCTAAGATTGTGAAACCGGGCTTTTTGGTATTGAAGTTTTTGAATATTGAAAACATATATCTGGACTTATTGTATAACCCTTATGATTTGTAGGTCAATAGTAGTTTCATTTTTGTCATGCTTTACATTTAAATACTATGTCTATACACTGCCGTCATGAAAAAGCCTCTTCTTGCGCTGATAGTTCTCATGTCGGTAATTGTGCTCACTGCACTACCGGTCCGTGCGGGAGTTAAGAGTGTTCTGATTACAGAAGTCCAAACCGGTGGCCTAACCTCAGCTAGCGAAGAGTTCGTGGAAATACAAAATACTACAGCAGCTGATATCGATATCTCAGGCTGGACACTGTATTACAAGTCAGCCACTGGAACCACTTGGTCTAAAAAAGCTACAGTACCGACTGGGCTTCTGGCTGCGGGGAAGTTTTGGGTCTTCGCATCCAACTTAGCTGGTAATACTAGCTATTCGAGCGGGTTATCGCAAACAGGTGGAAATATTCAGATTCGTGACAAGCAAGCTGCAATAGTTGATCAATTTGGCTGGGGCACTGCCAACGCTTCGCTTGGCAAACCAGCCAGTCCTTCTGAGGCAGGCCAAAGCATGTATCGGATTTATAACCTCGACTTAATCAAGATGCTAAATACCGATGATAATTTTGTAGATTTCGACCTGACTGCCTCACCAACAGCTGGAAGCATACCAAAAGCAGATGTCGTAGAAGTTGACCCAGAGGTCGCCACCTACCCAGCTCTAGAATTAAGCGAGCTATTGCCAGACCCAGCCAGCCCACTAACAGATGCCACGGATGAGTATATAGAAATATATAACCCCACTGTGAACCTGGTTGATTTGTCTGGCTGGAAATTGCGTGATGAGTCCGGCGATGAGTACTTGATAAAAAATATACAAATAGATCCGCTCGAACATTTGGCAATTTATGTTTCTGATTCTAAAATAATCCTCAATAACACTGGCGATAGTGTGGTGCTAATTGACCCCAACGGCAAGGTCGTAGATGAAACCGCCAACTATGGCAATGCTGAAGTCGGCCTAAGCTGGATCAAAATAGCCAACCAATGGCAGTGGGCGGAGGCTTCAACTCCTGGCGGAATCAACTCAAGCGTTTATATTGAGCCCATCACCACCCCATCTGCAGCGGTAAAAAGTGTCAAAAAAGCAGTCGCTAAAAAAGTAGCCTCTACTGCATCGGCCAAGACCACTACAGCTAAGGCCACAAAGGCCAAGGCGGCTTCTGCTTCATCAGCCAAAAACTCTGATGGCAACGGAATCGACTCCCAGCAATCTCAATCGCAGGGATCAAAATGGTGGTCCTGGTTGCTTGTATCGGCAGGAATCGCTACCATAGGTTATGGAATATATGAATACCGAACAGAAATTAACCTATTCTTCAAAAAGCTTGGATCATACTTTAGATCTAGGCCTAAAGTTGGCTAAACTTTGTAGCCCGCCGTTCCTTATTGAATTAGTCGGCGACTTGGGTGGTGGTAAGACTGCGCTGGTAAAGGCTATTGGCAAAGGTTTGGGCATAACCCGTACAATTACTAGCCCATCTTACAATATTCATCTTAGCTATGAGGCGCCTAATGGCACCAAGCTCGAACACTTCGACCTATATCGACTTAATGATGACGAAATAGTCCAAAACGAGCTAATCGACGCTCTAGCCGACGATAAGGCCATAGTATGCGTGGAGTGGGCACAGCACTTTGCGGGGCACAGCTCGGACAACCGCCTAACCATTGAATGCCATTATGAAAGTCCAAGCTCTCGACGCTATGAAATATCTGGATTTGGCAAGGCTGCCCAAACAATAATTTCGGAGCTCAAACGATGATACTGGCAATCCGTAGCGACAAACCCGAAGCAGAGCTATACTTAGTAGATAACAAAAAAATTGTTAAAGAACTCAAATGGCCAGCGCATCGGGAGCTAGCCGATACACTTCTAGGCCAAATTTCAGGCCTGGTGGAGTCTGCAGGAATAAACTTAAAGTCTATCGAGGGCCTGATTATCTTTACCGGAGAAGGCTCTTTTACTGGCCTGCGTATTGGCACCACGGTTGCCAACGCCCTGGCTTACGGGCTGACAATACCAATCGTCTCGGCAGAATCTGATAAGTGGATAATGCATGGGCTGGAAAAACTAGAAAATCAGCAGTCGGGCAAATATGTTGTGCCAAAGTACAGCAGCGAGCCAAATATTACCAAATCCAAAAAAGCTTCAGCTTGAAGAATTGTTCATTTAGGGGTTTAATAGTATTAGATAATAAAGTATTTAAATTTTGATTTCAATAATTAGTTTTTGCTTACAATTGGGTAAAAACACTACTTAGAAAGGTAGGTGTTTATGTTGTTAATATATGCAATCCTTGCTCTTATGGTAGGCGGGGGAGTTGGCTATGGAGCCAATATAGTAGTTACCAAACAAAAGACCAATGACGCCGATAATAAGGCCAAAAAAATGCTTGATGAAGCCAAAGAGGACGCCAAGAAAAAAGTCCTGGAGGCCAAAGAAGAGGCCATTAAGATAGCCGAGGAATCTAAAAAAGAAGAACGCGAAAGACGCAATAAACTTGATGCATCTGAAAAGCGTGTTGCGGACCGCGAAACACTGCTAGATAACAAGTTTGATCAAATCGAAAAACGCACTGACAATCTTAATCGCAGCGAAAAGGAAATCGAAGCAATCAAGGATGAGATTCGAGCAATAAGAACTCGCCAAGAAGAAAACCTCCAAAAAATTGCTAAACTCAAAAAAGAAGATGCCCAGGCAAAACTCATGGAAATGACGGAGCGCGATATTAAAAATGACTTGGTCGAATATATTGAAAAGCGCAAGCGTGATGCCACCGAAAACGCCGATGAAACCGCTAAAGAGATAATGACAAGCGCTATGGAGCGCTTGGCCACAGGCACCGCCACAGAGCGAACTATTAGTACTGTTGCAATTCCAAACGATGAAGTTAAGGGCAAAATAATTGGCAAGGAAGGCCGCAATATTCAGGCCCTTGAGAGGCTTACTGGAGTCGAGGTTATTATTGATGAAAGCCCTGGAGTTATTACAATCTCGGGCTTTAATCCAATACGAAGACAGGTCGCCAAAAAAGCTCTCGAGGCACTGATTGCTGACGGTCGGATTCATCCTGCAAAAATTGAAGAAGTGGTAATTAAGGCTCAAAAAGAAATCGATGAAGAAATCAAAAAAGCTGGCGAACAGGCTGCTCGCGAAGCGAAGGTTATGGGTCTCCCTCCAGAAATATCTAATACCATGGGAATGCTGAAGTACCGTACTAGCTATAGCCAGAACGTTTTGCACCATTCTGTCGAGATGGCCCACCTGGCCGCAATGATTGCCGAAGAGATTGGGGCCGATGTGCAGGTTTCTCGCACAGCAGCATTTTTGCACGATCTTGGTAAGGCTGTTAGCCATGAAATAGAAGGTAAACACCACCATATTACTGGTGATATGATGCGCAAGGCTGGCTTTGATGAAGCCACTACACATGCCGCCGAGGCACATCACGATGATATAGAAGCCACCACCCCAGAGGCTTTGATTGTTAGAGTCGTCGATGCACTAAGCGGTGGTCGACCTGGTGCCAGAGGTGATAAGCTAGAAAACTATGTAAAGCGAATGACTGAGCTTGAAAATGTCACCAACGCTTTTAGTGGAATCAAAAAGAGTTATGCCATTAGTGCTGGAAGGGAAATCCGAGTGTTTGTTGACCCGGAGGAAATTGATGACCTAACTGCCATCAAACTAGCTCGAGATATTGCCACCAAAATCGAGGCAACACTTAAATATCCTGGCACCATTAAGGTAAATATTATTCGCGAAACACGCGCTGAGGAGTATGCTAAATAAATGAAAGTTTTATACATTGGTGATATCGTAGCAAAAATCGGCAGACGGGCAGTAGCGCAAGTTTTGCCGAAACTTATCGAAGAGAAGCAAATAGATTTTGTAATTGCTCAGGCCGAGAATATGAGTACTGGCAATGGCATTACAGCTAAAGCTATAAAAGAAGCTGAGGATGCTGGAGTAGATTTCTTTACCGGCGGCAACCATAGTTTTAAAAAGCCCGAAGGTGTCGAAATGATGAACCGGCCCGACTCGAATATCATCAGGCCAGCTAATTATCCTGGACGAACGCCAGGCAGGGGATGGCAGATTGCTAAGACGCCTTTTGGTAATATATTGGTAATCAATGTTTTAGGACAAACATTTAATGGCCCTCAGCTCGATCACCCGCTAAAAGTTATCGATTCAATATTAGAAGATAACAAAGACGAAAAGCTGGTTGCCACTATTGTAGATTTTCATGCCGATTTAAGTTCCGAAAAAGTTGCTATCGGCTTTTATTTGGATGGCCGTGTTAGTGCCGTCGTTGGTAGCCATACCCATGTTGCCACGGCCGATGCCAGTGTGTTGCCTGGTGGCACAGCTCGTATTAGTGACGTTGGTATGACTGGTCCTGTAGATTCTGTGCTAGGCGTTAAGAAAGAAATAATTATCGAAAAGTGGCTCAACCAGCTTCCCAATAAGTTCGATTGGCCCAAAGTTGGGATTGTGCAATTTAGCTCGGTACTAATAGACATTGGACCAGATCAAAAAGCCCGCAATATCGAGCAGATTTTGATTAATACGGAGGTTAGCTAAGGTGATAAAACCTGAACTAGTGCAAGAAATTGCCAACAAAACCAAGTTGTCTAAAAAGAAAATAGAGCTAGTTATAGATACCATGACGACTGTGATAGGCAAGGAAGTCGGCAAGGGCGATAAAGTACTTATTAGCGGCTTCGGAGCATTTTATTCGGCACATCGAAAGGCACGAAATGGGATTAACCCAATCACCAAAGAGCCAATGCAAATTAAAGATATGCTCCTGCCTAAGTTCAGGGCGGGTGAGCAATTTAAGCGCGCTGTAAAAAATAAAAGATAACACTGTAATTTATTTAGCGTAAGCCCTATAATACATCTATGCGATCACCAATTATTGACCAAAAAATCCTTGATTCAATCAAAAAAGCGCGATCTAAAAAATTTGAAGTTTTTATGACGACAGATGATTCGCTCAAGGGCTTCGTGTTGCTAGCTCTGCCTGCCCAAACTAGAAAGCAGATAGTCAAGTCATTGGACAATTCTGATTTGGCTAAAATTTTGACTACCCTAGACCCCGATAAAGCCACAGACATATTGCAGGAGCTGCCAAATCGCAGAGCCAAACATTTGACAGAATCGCTAGATGGCGATGCTAAAGAAAAAGTAGAGTTACTACTTAGCTTTAATCCCAAGACAGCAGCTGGTCTGATGAATCTAGATTATATAGTAACGCCACCAGGAACACACTTTGAGGATCTGTCGGTAGATATCCAAGAACACGAAAAACGCACTGGAAAATTCCCATCGATATTCGTAATTGACAATGGCAGGCTACTCGGCGAGTTGCCGGGGTCAGTTTTGGCAATGCACAAAGGTAAAGAAAAAATTGATGAGCATATCAAACGAGTACCACATATTAGATATGACAATGATGAACATACTGTTATAGATTCGTTCTTGAAGCATCCACACGACAAGGTAGTAGTGCTTGATGAAAACGAAGATATTATCGGTGTCATCCACTCCGATGATTTGCTGTCCTTGCTCAATAAAAAACGCAGTAGTGACCTCTATGGCTTAGCTGGTGTTAATCGTGAAGAAAACTCCTCTGACAGCATGTTCGCCAAGGTTAAATTCAGGTGGCTTTGGCTTATTATCAACCTTGGTACTGCATTCATGGCTGCCTCTGTTGTAGGTATGTACGAGGGAACCATATCGAAGTTTACGCTGCTAGCCGTATATATGCCGATCGTGGCCGGTATGGGTGGTAACGCAGCAACTCAGACTCTAGCCGTTACGGTGCGTGGGATTGTGATGAATGAGATTAGTCTTAAAAATTCTTTCAAATACATTGTCCGAGAGATAGGCGCAGGTGTGATCAATGGCCTTATTAACGGCTTTTTGGTCGCTATGGTAGCAGTATTTATTAACAAAAATCCAATGCTAGGGTTGGTCTTGGCGATAGCTATGGTATTTAATTTATTTATTGCTGCTTTTGCCGGCGCTTTGATACCTTTAGTTATGAAAAAACTCGGTAAAGACCCGGCCACATCGGCCACTATATTTATAACTACCTGTACTGATGTCGGTGGCTTCTTTGTATTCTTGAGCCTAGCACAAATGATGTTAAAATAATCAAAAAGGAGACCTTGCAGTGCCAAATGAAGATACAACAGATACTCCGGATAGCCAAGATACTAAGTACGAATCTAGCGAAGGGGATAGCGCTCAGTTGCTAAGCGGAACTGCTGGTTCGAAAAAATCTAACAAGAAGAATCAAAAGTTTTATAAAAAAACATGGTTTTGGCTCACTTTGGCCTTGTCTGTAGCGGCTGCTGCGTTAGTAATATTCCTTGGTATATTTTTTACTAACCAGAACAGTAATAAACAAGCCGCAATTGATGGCTGGCATTCTATAGCTCAGCAGGCTACTTCGCTGGCGAGTCTTGCTAGCACCATCCAAGACCAAGCAAGTTTCGATAAGTATAATCTAGAGCTTAAAAAGCTGAATAAATCTGTAGCGGACAAAAAGTTTAATACGCAAAAGTTGAAGTACAAGTCACAAGACATCGAAAATTATATCGAGTTCTTAGATAGCTATGGCAATTACACGCTGGAGTCTTCGCAGTATGCTGATAAAATTATCGATTTTACAGACAGCGAAGCCGATAAGCTCAAAGACTTATCGGTGATAGCTAAAACTGCCTCAGAAAAATTTAAAAATGATGCTAAGTTTTTGAATGAAGCAATGCCGGCCTCGGCTTTTGAAATACAAGCTGCACTTTCCGAATCTAACAAGACCATACTAACAGGCCAGCTTTCGATAAAGTCTAAACAAGCAGCCGAGCAGGCCCAGACAGCTAAAGAAGTAGCCGACAAAAAGGCAGCTGAGACAACAGCCGGCAATTACCTTAATGCATACTTGGCTGGTAATGCAGCACTTATTCGGCAGTATATGACCGAGGGCTTCCAAAAAGAATATGATTTTAATCAGCTCACTGCAGAATCTCGAACAGTTGTTTATCCGGCTAGCTTTAGGATATTGACTAGCCTAATGGTAGACTCCAGCAGGTACAAGGTTCAGGCCAATGTGCTATTTAAGCAGCGAGATGGTTCAAGCCAGTACACCAACGGTAATGAGCTCAATATTATATACAATACAACTTCTGCTAGGTGGCTAGTAGATAGTGCCAAGGAAGGTAGTACTTTTTAGTAACTGATTCTGATCAATTAAAAAAAGCCGAACACTTTCGACTTCTTTTAATGGGGCGAGTGATGGGGCTTGAACCCACGACCTCCTGGACCACAACCAGGCGCTCTAACCAACTGAGCTACACCCGCCACGGCGTCAGACAACTACTTACAGCCTACACATAATTTTAACAAATTCTGCTCTGGCTTCCGTAGCTTGTCTTTCTCTCGATGCAACAAACAAACTCTAAATACAAGCACATGGTGCCCCCGGCAGGATTCGAACCTACGACCTACGGTTTAGAAAACCGTTGCTCTATCCAGCTGAGCTACAGGGGCCTATACAGCTATTATAGCGCAGATACAAATTAATCCCGACAGGCGGGATAATTTTTATGGAGCGGGTAGCGGGAATCAAACCCGCATCACCTGCTTGGAAGGCAGGAGTAATAATCATTATACGATACCCGCATACAGAAAGGACGCACAGAGTGCGCCAGCTTTCTGAATCAAATTGACAATAAAATATCAATTTGGGATATGAAAAGAAATAAAAAGGTGCAAGGACTAAAAATAAGCGCCTACAAGTTAAAAATTATAAACTATTTAGGCTTATTTCGCAATAACTAAACAAAATTACTGCTAAGATTGCTTGTTTTAGGGCTTTAATAATGGGATGATATTAGTAAGTAATATTAATAATAATTTAAAGGAGATAGGATGAATAAAATATTAAAATATGGTGCTGTTTTGGGTGCTGTGGCATCACTTTTACCTTTCGCAGCTAATGCAGCAACTGATGATTATATGTCAACTACCGATGGAGCTACAGCAGCTGCTACGGGGGGAGCCTTAATCGCAATTCTTATAGTATGGGCATTTTTTGCCATTGCCGGCCTTGTACTATTTGTTTTTTGGGTAATTATGCTTATTGATGTATTCAAAAGAACTAACTGGAAGCAAGAAAGTGATAAAACACTTTGGATTGTGCTCGTACTTTTGCTTGGTTGGATCGGTGCAGTAGCATACTATTTTGCTGTAAAGAGAAGCCTAGACACTAAAAAACCATCTGTCAAATAGTTTCCTGTCGACTATATTGCTACAAAAGAGGCCCCATAGGCCTCTTTTGATATCAGCTAGGTATATTGGCAACACCTAGTAAGGGAGTTCAAAATATGATAAAATAACCAGGTTTAGCGCCCTTAGCTCAGCTGGATAGAGCGTCTGGCTTCGGACCAGAAGGCCGGGGGTTCGAATCCCTCAGGGCGCACCATAAAGTTTTTTCAAGTAGTTGCCAGACGAGGGCCAGTAGCTCAGTTGGTTAGAGCGGCTGCCTCTTAAGCAGCATGTCGCGGGTTCGAATCCCGCCTGGCCCTCCATAGTGTTTGCTTTTTTCCACGATGGAACAAACCAAGACCTCCAAAGTCTGTTTGTTGCATCGAGAGGAAGACAGACACGACGATTAAAGCAAAATTTTTAAAATTATGCGTAGATCAAAGTAGTATCAATTAATTCCTAGTGTTCTCTTAAACGATTTATGAAACCAAGCCCCCATGGCTGATTTGTAAATCGAGAGGAGAAACGCGACGTAAGCTGCCAGTTTTGAAGTAATCGAAACGATAAGCTGAAGTGCGCGATTCGACGACGGGGTGTGGCGCAGTTGGCTAGCGCGCGGCGTTTGGGACGCTGAGGTCGAAGGTTCGAGTCCTTTCACCCCGACCATAAAAAATACTCCAGCTTGTCTGGAGTTTTTTTTATGATTTCAGAGAAAGGACGATAAACCCAAGGTTCGGTGTACGAGGAGCGCAGCGGAAAGGTTATTTATTTCCGTCTTCCGCCCCCTGCTGTCTGATCTCTATCTTACCGACAACCAATCTTTCATCACTCAGTTTTAAGTTTTTATTATTTTTTATTAATTACCACCTTGCCGTCCTCTACCGACATCGAGCTCCTAGAAAGCAACAGACTAACTGACTAATCTGAATTTAAGAATTGTTTGAAGACCTGAAGCGTAGCAATCAGGGCAAGTTTATTCTTAAATCAGATTGGCGGGTAGGCTGGAGCGCTTATAGGAGCGAGCCACAGTCGGTTGGTTTTGCTCCACTTTTGGCAGCAAAAGTGGTATCGATATAAAATATTAAATTAATGACAACGAAAAGATTAATCGTAATAATATTGCTGCAGCTATCTGCTAGCCGCTTTTTGGCTTGGTAGCTAGCCCTTTACGAAGCTTGGTGTTCTCAAGCAGTGCATCGATGCTGCATATTATACCGAAGCCCAGGCCACTGATTATTAGCAGAGTGTTCGTACCCGACATCATATATACCACTAGCGCCAAAAGGGAATACAGTCCGGCCAATAAAAAATAACTTAAATTAAATTTGTATATTACCGCAATAATTAGCATCGCGACCGCGCAGGTTGCTGGCCAACCCGCAAAGCCATTACCAATAGCAGGCACTAGGCCTTTATACTCAAAATAATTAAACACAAATCCAGGTAGCACTATTACAAGCACCCAAAGAGCCTGTATTAGTTTGGTCTTATTATCGCCAAATCCTCCTAGTTTAAGCTGAACCACCAGCGCAATCGTTATCAGTACCGCCCAAATAGCAAAAAAGGCCACCGTATTTTGGAAAGTCATAACACTAATAAAATATCCAAGCGACAACGTAATGGCCCATGTGAATAATATTTTTTGGTAATTGTTTAGGCTTTTGATGTATATGGTGATTTTTTTCATAACACCAGTATAGCAGATTATAAGCGTAAGTTGATTGTTCAAGTAGATGACTTTATAGCCTAAGTAGCGTATAAATATGTTATGGACTTAAACTTATTTGTACAACAAAATATTTGGTGGTTACTACTCGTGTTTGTCTGGGCAACCGCCTGGAAAGCCTGGGCATTATGGATCGCCGCCAAAAAAGATCAAAAGGTCTGGTTTTTAGTATTTATAATACTATCTACTGCAGGTATTTTAGAGATATTTTACATTTTTTATTTTTCTAGCCATACCAAGGCGAATACTGAAAACAAGAAATAGCCTACCAGTTTTGTAATTGATAAATAGCAGCGACCATAACGCTAACTGGCTTTTTGTTGCAAACCACACCGTTCGTAACCATTTTTATATCTCCCCAATTATCACCTTTTCGACTACTGGTCATGTGATTTAATGATTTGGTTATTTCAGACTTGAGTCCTTTTTCGGTATCGCTGTGGTGTTCTACAAATAAGCCTTTCTTGGTATCAATATCTTGCACCCACCCCACTCCGACCCAAAGTGCCTTATTGGGTACTGCAGTACGCATTTCAGATATAACTACATACAGTCTGCTGCCAAAATCTTTTTTATTAAAACTCGGTTTTACAAAATCAATAATAGTGCCTGGTGGTATGACCGAACTCAAATAAATCAAATTTAAATTAGCAATACCTGCATCCATTAGGGCACTATCAAATGCCGAGAGTTCGGTTGCCCCCTCGCCAGAACCATTTACAATACTTATCTTCATAGTAGCCATTGTAACCCATTATAGCTGATTTATAGTATAATACGCACTAGTCTTACAAGGACAGCACATTGAGAAGGGAGGAAGCATGCAGGGCGTATCCTATAAAACCCCAGCCATAGTCCGTGCAATGGTATTTGTGGTGCCGCTACTTATAATCAATTCGATTTGTCAGTACATTGGCGTCCATATACTATTTGAGCTTTGTCTATCAATGTTGGCTATCATGGTCTTGTGGGTACTTCGCCACAGAACCTTCCGTAGCCTAGACAAGCTCAATATAAAAGCCGAGCAAGACTACAATGTGCGTTTTGATATATTCATTGCGCTCTATGTAGTTTCGTTTTTGCCGTTTTACTTTGGGGCATTTCTTGTGGTAAAAGGTACAGTTAGTAAGTCCTTGGCGGTTATAATAATTGGCCTAATGGTCAACCGTCTAGCCTGGGCAATGCCATACCTCTACCCATACTTTTTTGGGACACTTCCAAGAAAGCTAAAAATTGCAATGCTCATTTGGCTAGCTAGTGGAGTAGCCTACGGAATCGCCAAAGTAGCAACCAACTAGGAGGCTTGCATGATAATAACGCGTGAAACTAAAATTAGCGCAGAGCTTACCCAGCAATTTTGGGAGCTCTACGATAAGGCTTTCGAGCCACTACGTACCGCTTCGCCTTGTCGTCAGTATATGCGCAAACACGAGTTTGTAGCAGAAATGACCGATGAGCGCATGCTTAAGTTTGTGCTCTGGGACGATGACGGTCTGGCAGTTGCGATGGTACTTGTTGCCACCGATCTTAGCGCCATCGACTGGATTTCGCCAGATTACTTTAAGGCCAAATTTCCTGAGCACTATGCCAAAGGTACTATCTATTACTTCGGCGCTTTGCTAGTAAACCCCGGATCACAGGGCCAACACTATAGCTCGTTTTTGCTTGATGAGCTAGATAACTTCGTGATTCGCAATGACGGCATCGCTGCATTTGATTGTTGTTTGTCAAACAACGAATGGATGCCAGCTATGATTCACAAGATTACATTAAAGCAGACGCCCGGAGACTTAATAGAGCTCGATCGGCAGTTTTACTACACGGTTGTGACTAAAGGCTTTTTGGCTGGTCACGGCCCAAGTGAATATGCCTGAAAAAGAGGTCTTAATTTGAATATCCCTTGGTAATAACCAAGGGATATTTTTATTATTTTGGTATCTATTTCTGTTAAACTATTAGTGTTATGCTTACCAACTATTTATTGGCTATTACAGCTTTATTTACATTTTCTCTTGGTCTTTTGGTATTCATAAACAGCTCTAAAAAAAGTTCAAACAAAGAGTTCTTTTACTTCACAACCATGCTTACCGGCTGGACTATAGTGAATATCTTTGCCAACATCACAGCCGAATTAAATATGGCTCTTTTTTGGTCCCGGACTACGGTGGTCTTCGGTGCACTAATCCCATACTATTTATTGCTTTTTAGTTTTTCTTTTCCAATAGAAAACAAGATTACAAAATTCAAAAAAATAGCTCTATTTGCGCCGGCTTTTATGTTAGTTATTTTGAGTTATACCGATTTGAATATTTCATCGGCTACAGCATATGCTACAGAAATAAAGACGGGCTTGGTTTATACAATATTCGTGGTATACCTTATGACCTACGCCGTATGGAGTATTGTCTCTATTGTTCAAAGCTCAAGAAAAACACATGGTATGAGGAAAGAACAGGCCGTGTACCTTTTGGCTGCAATAATTTCACTTGCTGTACCTTCAGTAATTATAGCCGGTATACTGCCGGTCGTAGGTATCACTCAGCTGGCTTCGATAACTCCAATCTTTATAATGCCAATGGTAGCTATCATGTCCTACGCTATGTTGCGGCACCAGCTTATGGATATCCGCGTAATTGTTACTAGGTCGCTAGCTTTTATTTTTTCAATGGCTATTATTGGTGTGCTTTATGGTTTCATAGCCTTTCAGCTGGTGACGAGAATCTTGCCGAGTGATACTTCGGCATCGACCTTGCAGTTTTTTTACACTCTTCTGGCTATATTTTTGGCTTTCACCTTTCAGCCGATCAGGCTGTTGTTCGAAAAAGCCACGGACGCGGTTTTTTATCGTGACAAGTACGACCCCCAGCAACTCATCAATTCGATTGGGTTGATACTAGTCGAGGAAATAGTTATTAATGACCTCTGCGCTAAAATAGCCAAGGAACTTCAAAATAAAATGAAAATAACCCATATCGATGTTATTGTCTTCAATAAAAAAAAGATGGTTTTTAAGACCAACAATTCGGCGATAGTTGCCAGCACCAAGCTGCTTGAAGATCTTAGTCAGCTACCTAGTGGTCTGAACTACAGCGAAGACCTAGGCCCGGGCACAAAGCTTCAGGTGCTCAAAAAACATAAGATTACCATTTGTCTAGAACTAAAGACCAGCGAGGGCTTTCTTGGCTACATACTATTTGGCGACAAGCAAAGTGGACAAATATACAACGAAGTAGACAAAAAGACTCTCACAATTATTGCTGGGGAGTTGAGCATTGCGCTAGAAAACGCCAATGCTTTTCTAGAAATCAGCAACTTCAATACCACCCTCCAGCACAAGGTTGATTCGGCAACCAGTAACCTCAAGCAAGCCAATCTCCAACTCAAGGAGCTCGACGAGGCCAAAGATGAGTTTATAAGTATGGCATCGCACCAGCTCAGGACTCCACTAACGACCGTCAAGGGATATGTCAGCATGCTCGATGAGGGGGATTTTGGAAAGCTAACTAAAGAGCAGCAACAGACTGTCGGGCTGGTGCTTGATGGCAGCAACAGAATGGCGCGCCTAATAGATGACCTACTAAATATTAGCCGCATGGAGGCTGGTAAATTTTATATCGACGCCCAAAAGCTCGATTTATACAAAATTGTCAGCGAAGAGTTCGACTCGCTCAAAAACTTTGCCGACACTAAAAAAGTACACATCGCACTAGTTAAGCCCAAATCCGAAATACCAATAATGCTGCTCGATGAAAACAAAACTCGACAGGTCGTAATGAACCTAATAGATAACGCTATCAATTATTCTCAGCCACCTTCGGGCGGAGGTAAGGTCGAAATTACACTAGGGCAAGTCGGGAAACAAATAGTATTCAATGTCAGCGACAATGGCATTGGCGTTCCTGCCGACCAACAGCCAAAACTTTTTACAAAGATGTTTAGAGCTAGGAATGCTCAGGAAGTTCGTCCCGATGGCACAGGCCTAGGGCTCTATCTGGTCAAGAGAGTTATCGAAGATCAGGGCGGTAAAATTATTTTTCAGTCCAAGGCCGGCAAAGGCAGCGAGTTTGGTTTTAGTATCCCAATCCATAACTCAATCAAGCACAATAAGAGTGCCGAGGCCAAACTGAAGGCACAATCTAATTCAGCTCCAGAGTGATACAATTAAGCTTATGGCAAAATTACTGACACTAAAAGATATCGACTTTGCTAGCAAGGCTGTGTTTTTGCGGGTCGACTATAATGTCGTTGAGGATGGCAAGGTCATAGACGAATTCCGCATACAGCAGAGTATTCCTACCATCCGAGCACTACTAGCCAAAAATTCTAAAATCATACTCGTTAGCCACAATGGACGCCCAGAAAACGGTTACGATAAAAAGCTCAGCCTACGGCCTGTCGCTCAAGTGCTAGCCGATCTTATAAAAAAGCCCGTCGGCTTTGTAGACGATTGTGTTGGACCAGAAGTCGAGCTTGAGGTTGGCAAGCTCAAGCCAGGTGAAATACTGCTTTTAGAAAACCTCAGGTTTCACAAAGCCGAGGAAAAAAACAACTACAACTTTGCAAAATCACTAGCTAGTTTGGCCGATGTTTATGTCGATGACGCCTTTGCCAACGCCCATAGAGCACATGCCAGTATGGTCGGAGTGCCCAAGTTTTTGCCGCATGCCTCGGGCCTTTTGATGCAACAAGAATTCGAAAAGCTAACCGCACTACTCAATGTACCCGCTCGGCCATTTGTGGCCATTATCGGAGGCGTCAAGATATCAACCAAAATCGAGGTTCTAAAAAGTCTGCTCAATAAAGCCGACACCGTAATAATTGGTGGGGCAATGGCCAATACATTCTTGCAGGCCCAGGGCTACCAAATCGGTAAGAGCATTACCGAAAAAGACTATATCGCTACAGCCAAAGACATTATTGAATACGCCAAGCAAAATAATGTACAGCTGATTTTGCCCACCGACTTTGTGGTAGCCGAAAAAGCCCAGCACGGCGCCCGTCACCGACAAGTTGCCAGCGATAAAATCGAAAGTAATGACATCGCCTTGGATATTGGCAAAGAAACAATGAAAAGCCTTTGGCCAATCATTAAGTCGGCTAAGACGATTTTTTGGAATGGAACTCTTGGAATGGCCGAGATATCAGATTTTGCCTGGGCCAGCAGAGATTTGGCGCATATGATAGCTCTACGAAAAAATGACGCCGACACAGTTATTGGTGGGGGCGACACAGCAGCTTTTATTAGCAAGCTTGCGATGCGCGACAGATTTGGCTTCGTTAGTACCGGCGGTGGTGCCAGCCTGGAGCTTTTATCTGGCGTTAAGCTTCCCGCCATCGAAGCTCTAATGAGCAAATAACCCAGCTATTTTTTTTAGCGCAAATCTTTGGTATCACGAATTCTATTGAGCCTAAATAATAAGTTAGGGTTTTGGTATTCCGATCCAACCGTAGTAGTGGCGTTATTGTAACCAGCTTCTTTGGCGAGGCGTTCGGTGATTGTATTAAAATTGCCATAAGGATAGCAGAAACTCAACACGCTAACTCCCAGATTTTGTTCCAGGATTCGCTTACTCTCAAATATCTGGAATCTTTGCGCCGCCTCATTGAGGCTAGCTAGCTGGAGGTGATCGACCGTGTGCGAGCCAACCTCGATAAGTCCAGAGCCTTGCAGGGTTTTAATTTGAGCCCAATTAAGGTACGAGTCGCCGCAGGTGGTTACATTGCGCTCGACACCTACGCACCAGCCGCTCAGCTCACCACCAATCAAGACATAAAAGGTCGATTTAAAATTATATTTTTTTAATATCTCGGTGGCCTGCAGTTGGTCGCTAAAACCATCGTCAAAAGTAATCGCAACTGGCTTGGCTGGTCCGGCCATTTTGCCAGTCAGTATCATATAGACTTCCTGCATAAATACTGGTGTGTATCCGGCATCAACCAAGTGCTTCATCTGAAAGTCAAAATTAGCTGGGATTTTGTGGTAGAGCAGTATTGGTAAATGCACAGTGCCGTTAATTTTTTTGATCTCAATTGGCGTTGCCACTATTGCCGACGGACTAATTATAGCTGGTGGGGTTGAGCTCTTATAATAGTTAGAGCTTAGATTTTTAATTTTTTGCTTTTGCAGCTCGGCGACTACCATGGGCTCTGCGAGGTATAGCTCGGCACCGAGCACAATAGCGGCAACAATAAATGCTAGGGCTATAAATAACTTATAGTACACTTTGCCTAGTGGCTTTTTGACTAGACTTTTTGCGTCCTTCGGTAACTTCAATTGTATATTCCTTATTTTTGGGTGCTATTATAGCAAATTTTACAATCCGCTAACAGGAGGGACCGCAGTACTGGGGTTCTCTTGAGCAGCTCTGGCGGTAGGAGTTAGTGCGATAGTAGCATTTTTGAAGCTAGAGCCCGATGGCACTTCTTGTTCTTTTGGCAGGCTCGGCATTGGAGTCTCGGGCGGGACGGTTACTACATGTGTTATGACCGGCGTCGTTGGCTGGCTCGGTTCTGGTGGTGTCGCCTTTGTTGCCAAAGGAGCAGCCCCAATTTCAGATACCTCGCTGGGTTGCGCTGGCGATGCGAGAGATTCGTTGGGTTGCGCAGGCGTGCTGGCAGCAATCACTGGCTCGCTAGCGGATATCCTTGGGCTTATAGTATTGTCTGAAACGGAGGAAGGAGCTACGGAGATTTTTTCGACCGGAGTCGGTACGGCCATAGCCGCCACTTTACCAGCAGTACTCTCTAGTGGGGTAGCAGCGGGTTTCTGTCCTAGGTCTAGGGTCGAGTCGAGTTGCTCTTGGCTAGAGTTGAGCGAGTATTGGATTTCGAGTAGCCGATTGTACTTGGCAATTCTTTCGCCATGGTTTGGGGCACCTATTTTGATTCCGGCGGCACCAATACCATAGGCCAAATCTACAATAAAATCATCATTACTCTCGCCACTGCGATGACTAACGATAATATCTAGCCCAGCTTGCTTGGCAGCATCAATAGCAGTGAACATCTCACTAATACTGCCTACCTGATCAGGCTTAATGATGACACCATCAAATAGCTTGTCTTTAGAAAATTCAGCAATCAAGCTGGCATTGGTAACCGTATAATCGTCAGCAATGACCTTGAAGGGTTTTTTGTCTTTTGGCATTGTTTTGAGCAGCTCAGTACCCTCAATATCAGCTTCAGCAAAAGGATCTTCGATTGAGTAGAGATCAAATTTGCTATCCCAACCCTGATAGACTGCTAGCAAATCACTAGCATGGATACTCTGACCTTCAAAATTGTAGCTCTTACCATCAAAAAAACTATTGGCCGCTACGTCTAAGGCTATCTCAAAGGTCTTGCCGTTTTTGGCGTTAAGGTTCGATAGTGCCTCGAGCACAACTTCGGTGCTGGCACCAATTGGTGCAATCGCACCCTCCGACCCAGAGAGTTGCGCCCCCGGCCCGTAGAGGCTGACCATAATAGTGGTTAGGGTATGAAATGTCTGGACGATCTGTTCGATTGCCTCAATTGGCTTATTAGATTTCGGAACAATCATGAACTCCTGAATATCAAGGCCTGGTGCATGCTTGCCGCCGCCTACCAGATTGGCGAATATTCGGGGGAATGCCGGGTTGGTTTTGCGGTCCTCAGCGATGTACTGCCAAAGCGGTTTTTCGCTTAGTTTGGCGCTGAGCTTGAAATACGCACCCGACATCGCCAAGATTGTGTTGCCACCAAGATTTTGCTTATTTTCGGTGCCATCGAGAGCAACCAGTAGGCTATCGAAATCAGATTGATGGCCAATGGGGTAACCAATAAATTTAGGTGCAACGACTCCGGCAATAAGCTTGATACTATCATTGACACTCTTGCCGTTGTAGCTATCGGTGCCATCTGTTTTTTGAGCAACTTCTTTGCTACCAAGGCTCGCCCCAGACGGAACAGTAAAATAAGCCGTAACACCGTTCTCGGCGACCATTGTTACCTTGATGGTAGGGTCGCCGTTAGAGTTTAGAACCTGGCTAGGAATGATGCTTTTGATGCCCATATTAATATAAATTATAGCATAAGCTTAATGGCAAATAATAGGCTAACTAAGCTTAATGAGGTTTTGTGGATTACCGCTCAAAAAGCCATGGATATTTTGGGCGGTTGTTTTTCGAATAATATTCAGTGCCTCATGGGAGTTAAAGGCATTATGGGGAGATATGATGACATTATTCATTTTTGTGAGTACATCTAGCTCAGCGATTTCAAAAGACGCTTTTTGGTCGCCAAGCAGCAGTTCTGTTTCGATATCGACATCGAGGGTTCTTTCGCCCTCAATAACATCTAGGGCAGCCCCCGCAATGAGTTTGTTTTTAAGCGCCTCGATTAGGTCGATGGTCTTAACAAGCTCGCCGCGTGCAGTATTTATTAGTATCGCGCTATCTTTCATTAAACCTAAGGCTTTCCGATCTATAATATGCTTTGTAGCGGGCATTAGAGGAGCATGCAAGGTCACGATGTCGGCACCTTTTAGTAAGTCCGTCAGGCTGACATAGCTAAAGCCAATTTTATCTTCCATGGCCTCGTTGGGGTAGGGATCGTAAGCAATAATATGCATGCCCATGGCCTTCGCTATTAGAGCTACCGCCATGCCTATTTTGCCAGTACCAATAATACCAATTGTTTTGCCCTCCAAAGTGAAGCCTATTAGTTTGCGATAGTCTATCTGTCCGGCCTGAACCGAATCGAGTACGGCCGGCATTTTGCGCGCCATCATTAACATTAGCATAATCGCGTATTCTGCTACGGTGGTCTGGCCATAGGCCGGCACATTGCTAATAGCTACTCGATGTTCTTGGCAGGCTTTAACATCAATATTGTTGGTGCCAGTTGCCCTGACTGCAATAAATTTTAGTCGAGGCAGGCTTGCTATTATAGCGCCATCGACATTGCTAGCCGTAAAGACGCTAACAATATCGGCATCTTTATATTCATAAAGTGGAACTTCGGCGATAGTTTTATCAAAAATATGAAGCTTATATTTTGGTCCAGTAAAATAGCGCTCAAAGGAAATCCTTTCAGATGTAGTAGTATCAAAAAATGCGATTGTGGTGGCCATAATTGTTATCCTTGCCTTAATACTACAATAAAACGAATATATTTGCAGTTGTTTTACAAAAGTCATGAGGTTTATTTAATAAAAAATTATAAATAGTATAATATTCTGCCGGTCCCCAGGCTTTAAGCTGGATAGTTAATATTTTAATTAGCCTATGATATACTTATGCTTATAATCGAGTGAAATATAAACTTTATGAATCCTGAAAGCTACAGACCACGAAACAGACCACAGCCGCAGAACACCGCAGAAGGCCACCAGCCCCCGTCAAATCTGAACAAAGATAAACACAATAGGATGAGCATCAAGAGGAAAGTCGCAGCTGCCGTTCTGTCAATACTAACTATAGCTGGCTTAGCGCATGCAGTAGATGATTCAAGGCAAGGAATTAATCCTGTCAAGACAGCCGAAATACAAAGACCCAACTCTGACGAATCGAATGTACTCAAGATAGACTCTTTGTCGGTAGGATCAGAAGCTAGTTATGCCGAAGGCATCTACCAACTCGACCCAGACAAACTCAATATCCGTAAATCGGCCCAAGTCCGAGATACAGAAGGCGAGAGCAACCGCTGGAACATTAGCAGTGGCTCTTTTGTGGTTGTTAACCCAGCCCTTGCCGACTCTAGCAATACTGGCTATGGCGATAGCGCTAATGGGCCCTGGTATGTAGCGGTCGATTCGACAGGAGAAGAGTACTTTTTTGTAGGCAACAGAGGTGGTATCACCAATCTCGAGACTGGTGAAGTTGTTAAGAATCTAGGCACCAATCTGGGCAGTGGCAAAATAATAGCTACCACCACCAAGGGCAATGTAGTCAAAAATAATATCGGCGAAAACGAACTGATTGCTACGATTACGCAGGGGTAGAGTAGAGGAGTACACCCTTAATGGGCAGCTATAGTAATCCTGTTGTGACTAATCTCTTCGTTGTCTTAAATTTAGTTATCTCATTAAATACCACTTTTGCTGCCAAAAGTGGAGCAAAACCAACCGACTGTGCTTCGCCCCAATAAGTGCTCCAGGCTACCAGGGCAATCTGATCCATAATAAACTTGCCCTGAATGCTAATACGTCAGGGCTTTAAACAATTATGGATAGAGATTAGCCAGCTAGCCTGTTGCTTTCTTGGAGCTCGATGTCGGTAGAGGAAGGGAGGCATGGATTTCGGGATTCTATAAAAAAAGCCCGAGACAAGCTCAGGCGTTTTTTATGGTGATCCCACGGAGAATCGAACTCCGGTTGCCGGAATGAAAACCCGGTGTCCTAACCGCTAGACGATGGGACCATTAGTTATTTTTAACATAAAATAACCATACAATCCTAACATATTTGTGATTATTTTTCAATCTGTTGATTGGACATTATAAGCAAAAGCGTGTATACAATAAACATACTAATAAATTAAAAAGTGAGGAAGCTCTAATGACACAACCAACCATGGAAGGTATAAACCCAGCAACGCCAAATAGTGGCACACCACTAGATTTGAGGACCCCAGAAGGAGAAGCCGCCAAAGCTGCCGAACTCAAAGCCAAAGCAGACCGATTAGCCGAACAGGCTAATTCTGCATCTGTTAGTGCGCCAGGAGTAGATGGCTTTACACCAGCCCCAGCCAGCCCCGCCACAGCGATTGGTGCACCGGTTCCCCAGTTACCCAATGAAACAAAAGCTCCTGCATTTGCTCTGCCTGCTGAGCTCTCAAAGCCTGCAGAAGAATTGGCACCCGGAGCTATAACGACCGAAGGTACTCTAGGTTCAATCCCTACCGATTCTGTGGCAACACCTCAGGCCACCCAAGTAGCTAGCCAACCAACAAAAAAAATCGGTTTCTTCGGAAGATTATTTGGTAAAAAATAGCTAATAATAAAAAAGTAAAAAGGCTCACCGGCTTGTAGGCCGGTGAGCCTTACTGTTTGATTGTTGCTAGGTGCTTGCTGCTTGCTGGGTAGCTAGCTGCTGTAATGCTACCTGCACGATTTTGGAGCTTTAACGCTTCCGCCAGACTGTAAAACTTTACCATTGAGTCTAGCTAGCTCATCGACTACTGGCCTGGGGTCTGACTCAGGGTATTCCCTAATAGCAATTTCCCAGAAAGTTCTCGCCGAGCCGACCTGAATGGTCTTGATACCCGAACACTCTAGTGGCTGCTCAAAATTCATACGCCAGCCAGCAGCGAACATTAAGCCGCCGAGCAGTATCAACATGAGGCCTGCAAATCCTATCAATTTCAAAAACCTATCCATAGATAGTGCCTTTCTCTTTTGATGTATTCGGTACGTTTGAAACGGAAAGTAATAATATCAT
>Ga0209596_1000826_pt1 | contig 27689 bp, 28 predicted proteins | sample M_130807_MF_Meta_FD_187314 | JGI IMG/M metagenome (GOLD analysis project Ga0209596, IMG submission 187314) | Freshwater microbial communities from Lake Montjoie, Canada to study carbon cycling - M_130807_MF_MetaG (SPAdes) (version 2) | ecosystem: Environmental > Aquatic > Freshwater > Lake... | reverse complement strand
AATGGTGAGTATTTACAAAATGGTATTAAAGGAATACCAGTGGTAAGTATGGGTAAAATTAGTTTCCCAAATTAAAATTTAAATAGAAATTAGATTAAAGTGATTTAAAACATTTTTAATAGTTGCTTATTTGTGTGGCTACTTTTCACAAAGTGTTTTTAATTTATTTAGAGAAGTATCCATCCCAGCTATCCAACTTTTTTCTTTTAACATGGCGGCAAACTTTTCCCAAGGCATGTACCATCGCAATTTTTGTTGTAATGCCCAACTTACATTTACAATATTCTCTCCTTCTAAAATAAAAATAGAACTTAAATTTCCATAACCTGCTGAGGAATGATTAATTTTTAGCAAACTATCCGTTTGTATAAGAAGAGTATTGTTGTTAGATGAATAGACATTCCAGGTATTTAATGCAGCAATTTGTTGTGCTATTAATTTTTTGTTGCTGTTTATGCTAACTGACTTTGATACCCCTACAGATGAGGGTAATAACAAAGAGATTAAAGAAAATAATCCACCAAAAACAAGTGCATTTAATAATAAAAATTTTAAATACTTCATACTAAAATCAGCTTTATTTTCTTTTTAAAAAATACATTATTCCCATTTAAAAACTTTTATGGCTATTGCATAAATAATTACCATCCAAATAGCTAAAATGCCTAACTCCTTCCAACAATCCCATAAATGTAACCCTGTAAAAGATATTTTACGCATGGCGTCATTAAATTGCGTTAAAGGTAAACCATACCTGCAAATGGCCTGTACCCAGCTTGGAAAAACAGTGATAGGAAAAAAAGTACCAGCCATCAACATTTGTGGAAATGCAAATAAATTAATAAGCAAAGGGATAGACGTATCGCTTTTTGCTACACTGCTAAAAATTAATCCAACACCCAATAATAATAACAGCATAATTATGGTAACCAAGGTCATCTCTAAAAAAGTACCAATCCCATTTACTAACGTAAACTCCATAAACAAGTAACCTAGCCCAATTAACATAACAACATTTATTAATTGAAAAACTAACCTACTCATTCCTATACCTAACAAAATATTAATACGACTAACGGGTGTTGCGTAAAAGCGTTTTAAAATTAACTGCTGCCTAAATTGAAAAAACGTAAAAGAAATGCCAAATAAAGTTGAAAACAGAATAGAAAAACCCAACATACCTGGCAATACAAAATCAATGTTTTTATACTCTCGTATAGAATAAACATAAGGTTGTACAGCAGAAATAGGTTTGCTATTTTGATTTTTTAAACTAATTGCATTCGTAATGTTAGAAAAAATTTGTTGCAATGCCGAAATAGAATTACCACTTGTGCTTGTTAAGGTATCAAAAATAATATAGCGTTTAACACCGTTAGAATCTGTACTCTTTTTTATACTAACAATAGCCGTAATCTTATCTTTTTCTAGTGCTTTTCTTCGTTCGGCAGTATCGGTAATACCTTTTGCATTTTTAAAAGGTACAATTGTTAATAAAGGGTTAGCCCGAATACTATCAAATACTTCATTGGCTGTATCTGAAAAATCGGAAAAGGCAATTTTATATTTTACACTATTATTATTTCCAAACGAACCAAAAATAAAAATAAAGATTATAGGAAAAAGTAAACTAAAAAAAATAGCACTAGGATTACTTAATATAGAACGAAAACTTGCTTTAAGAATAGCCAAAAACGCTTTTAGCTGACTGTATTTTTGCATTACCAATATTTTTTAAAAGGTAAAGCTATTGTTAAAAAATTAGTAAAAAAAATTCTATTGCTTCAACCATTATATAATTCATAATCTATTACTTTCGTTGTAATGAATAAAGTATATCTTCTGTTAGGAAGCAATAAACAAAATCCAAAAAAGAAATTAGCTAAAGCTAAGCTATTAATTAATGCCCAAATTGGAAAAATCGATAGACAGTCGTCAATTTACGAAACTGCCGCTTGGGGCTATACCAATCAGCCCAATTTTTTAAATCAGGTAGTTATACTACAAAGTGCTTTTACACCTAGTGAAATCCTACAGAAAATTTTAACTATCGAAAAAAAGATGGGTAGGGTTCGTACTATAAAAAATGCCCCTCGTAGTATTGATATTGATATTCTTTTTTATAATAAAGAAATTATTAAAGATGAGAATTTACAGGTGCCGCATCCGCTTTTGCAAGAACGTAAATTTGTATTAACTCCGCTAAATGAGCTATTGCCTAATTTTAAACATCCGGTTTTAAAAAAATCTATCCACCACTTATTAAGAATTTGCAAAGACAAATTGTCGGTAACAAAAATAGCAATGCATTAAAAATAATTTAGAGGTATTTTTGTACTAAACTAAAAAGTAATCATCTCTAATAGCACTTTACCAAACTAGCTAATAAACTTGAAATATAATTTTGTTACAATAGAAGGAAACATTGGTGCAGGCAAAACTACACTTGCACATTTGCTTAGTAAGCATTTTAATGCAAGGCTTATTTTAGAAGAATTTGCCGACAACCCTTTTTTGCCAAAATTTTACGAAAACCCAAGTCAATATGCTTTTCCGCTAGAGTTGTTTTTTATGGCAGAACGCTATAAACAACTTAAAGATGTATTGCAAACTAAAGATATGTTTCAACACGTATCTATATCCGATTATTTATTTAACAAGTGTTTACTTTTTGCTAAAGTAAATTTAGTTGATGAAGAGTTTAGGTTGTATCAAAAATTATTCGAAATAATTAATCCGCAAATTATACAACCCGATATTTTAATTTATTTACATACACCAGTAAATAAATTGCAAGAAAATATAAAAAAACGCAATAGAGAATATGAACAAAATATTCCTAGCGACTATTTGTTTAACCTACAAGAAACCTATACCCAGTATATAAAGCAGCATAATATAAAAACACTTTTTGTAGATGCTAGCAATGCCGATTTTTTAGGAAACGAGGAACATTTAAAAATTATAATAGATGCATTGGATAAGGAATATACAGATGGACAACATTACTTAACCCTTCCATAAAATGAACAGCAACGAACTACCAAAAGAATTTTGGCACTTTATTTCGGCTAGATTATTTTTTGTATTGGGTATGCGTATGATTACAACTATTGTTATTTACCAAGTATTTCATTTGGCCAATACCTATATTGTAGGGCTAGTTGGCTTAGCAGAGTTTGTACCTGCTGTATTAGCTGCTTTGTATAGCGGACATTATATAGATAGGCACAACAAAAAGAATATTTTAGTTTGGGCTTATGCTTTTTATTTTTTGTGTGGCATTACGTTAGCCATAATTAGTTTAACACAACTAGGGTTAAATGTACAATTAAAAGTAAGTATAATTTTAACAGTTGTTTTTTCTACAGGTATTATACGTTCGTTTGCAGGGCCATCTGCAAATAGTATGATACCAGCCATTGTTCAAAAAATAAATTTGCCAAAAGCTATTTCGTACAATTCATCTACGTGGTTAATATCTTCCATTACAGGCCATGCTTTTGGCGGTTTACTAATTGCAGGCTTTGGTATTTCTAATGCCTATGTTGTAACTGCAGTGTCTATATTAATTGCCATTTTGTTTGCACTAAAATTAAAACCTAAGCCACCTAGTTTAACTAATACTAAAGAAGATGTTTTTACATCTATAAAACAAGGCTTTAGTTATGTATATAATAATAAAAATTTATTAGGTGTAATATCATTAGATTTATTTGCCGTATTATTTGGTGGTGCTGTTGCATTTATACCAGAGGTAGCAGAAAAAATTTTACGTACAGGTCCTATTGGTTATGGCTTTTTAAATGCTGCAATGGATTTGGGCAGCTTAGTTAGTATACTCATTTTGTTGTGGTCTCCTATGAAGAAAAAACAAGGTTTAAAAATGATGTTGTCGGTTGCAGGCTTTGGCATTTGTATTGTTGCATTTGGTTTTGCAAAAGTATATTGGCTTTCGTTTATAGCACTTGCCATTGCTGGTTTTTTTGATGGGGTAAGTGTGGTCATTCGCGGCACCATTGCTCAATTACAAACCCCCGATGAATTGAGAGGCAGAGTAGCATCCATAAATTTAATTTTTATAAATAGTAGTAACGAGTTAGGCCAGTTTGAAAGTGGTATTACTAGTAAATATATGGGCACCATACCTGCTATTATTTTTGGTGGTGTTATGAGTATTGGCGTAGTGGTATTTAGTTGGTTTAAATTCCCTAGTTTAAGAAAGATGAAGTATTGATGTTAAGAAGATTCAATTACTCTACCATCTTTCATATGCACAATTCTATCGCTCATTTTTGCCAACTCTTCATTATGGGTTACAATTAAAAAAGCTTGATTAAATTGTTGACGAAGGTTAATAAAAAGTTGATGTAATTCTTTTGCATTTGCACTATCTAAGTTACCTGTTGGTTCATCTGCCATTACAATGGATGGATTATTTATTAATGCCCTTGCTACGGCTACTCGTTGCTGTTCTCCTCCGCTTAGTTGATTAGGTTTATTTTGTAATCTATGTTGCAGACCTAAAATGGTTAATAATTCAATAGCCCTATTTTCTACCTCTTGCTTTTTTTTACTTGCTACCCAACCAGGTATGCAAACATTTTCTAAAGCAGTAAATTCTGGTAATAAATGATGAAATTGAAAAACAAAGCCAATATTTTTATTGCGAAAAGAAGCTAGTTTATTCCCCGTTAGTGCACTTAATTTTTGATTATTAAGAATAATTTCTCCACTATCAGCCGCATCTAAAGTTCCTAAAATATGCAGTAAAGTACTTTTCCCTGCACCCGATGAGCCAACTATCGAAACCACTTCACCTTGGTTTACATGAATGTTTACCCCCTTTAAAACTTGTAATTGCTGATAATTTTTAAAAATATTTTTAGCTTCTAACATAGCTTAAAAATAGCTAATTATAGTGTAAAAATGCCCAATACAACTTTTATCTTCAATTACACAGCTTACTAATATGGCAAACGTTAATAAAACACTTTTGGTTATTTCCACAGAACTTATACATTTGCGGAAAATTAAGGAGGTTTTTTTCCTTGCATTATTAAAAAATTAAAGAAGAAAAAATATGTTTTGGACTTTAGAATTAGCATCTCACCTAGAAGATGCACCATGGCCGGCAACTAAAGATGAGTTGATTGATTATTCTATACGTAGTGGTGCTCCTATTGAAGTTGTTGAGAATTTGCAAGAGCTAGAAGATGAAGGTGAAATTTATGAAAGCTTAGAGGATATATGGCCCGATTATCCAAGTCAAGAAGATTTCTTTTTTAATGAAGATGAATATTAATCTTTTTAATAATTGATTTTTAATAGAGAAACTACGTCAATACTATTTGAGAATTTTTTATTCAAATCATAAAAAAGAGAGATGATTTATCATCTCTCTTTTTAAATATACTATTACACTATTCTTAAATACTCAATGTACTCAACACACTATTCATACTACGTACAGCTTCTGCACTTTTATTAAACGCAGTTTGTTCTTCTTCATTTAATTTATAATCTACAATTTTTTCCCATCCATTTTTTCCAATAACAACAGGTACACCTAAGCAAATATCGTTTTGCCCGTATTCTCCCTCTAGGCTAACACAACACGTAAACAATTTCTTTTCATCACGTACAATAGCTTCAACTAAAGCAGCACCTGCAGCGCCTGGAGCATACCATGCACTTGTACCTAATAATCCTGTTAATGTAGCTCCTCCTACCATTGTATCTGCAGCTACTTTTTTCAACGCATCTACATCTAAATGATTACTAACTGGTGCTCCTTGGTAAGTAGCCAAACGAGTAAGTGGAATCATGGTAGTATCGCCATGGCCACCAATTACAAAGCCTTGTAAATCGTTTGCAGAGCAACCAATTGCTGTTGATAAATAATATTTAAAACGGCTGCTATCTAAAATACCACCCATTCCTATAATTCTATTTTTAGGTACTCCACTTTCTTTTAAAGCTAAATACGTCATGGTATCCATAGGGTTACTAATAACAATAATAATAGCATTAGGACTATGCTTCAAAATGCTTTTAGTAACTGTTTTTACTATGCCAGCATTTATGCCTATTAATTCTTCCCTCGTCATCCCTGGTTTACGAGGAATACCACTAGTAATAACAGCAACATCTGTACCTGCAGTTTTGGTGTAATCATTTGTGCTACCAACTACTTTTGTATCAAAACCTAATAAAGTAGTAGTTTGCATAATATCAATAGCTTTACCTTCGGCAACACCTTCTTTAATATCCACTAACACAAGCTCCGAACAAAGTTCTTTACGGGCAATATTATCGGCACATGTAGCACCTACGGCTCCTGCACCTACAACAGTTACTTTCATTTTTTATTTATTTTAAAGTGATGATTTTATTTGCGCTGCAAAGGTATTGAATTCTACGAATTGATTTTGTCACGAATTACACAAATTGACTCTAATTTTACTAACATCATTTCAGAAAAAATTCGTGTAATTGGTTCTAATTGATATAATCAATAAGAATCTACAATTTTTTTTAACTCCACCTCACCCGTAAACCAATTTACCAATTGCCCCTTTTTATTGTAAATAAATATAGCAGGAAATGAACGTACCTTATAAAACGTACCTAAAAAATAAGTTGGGTCTCTACCCATTGTTATAGCACTATAATTAGAAATTTTATATTCCTCGTAAAACTTTTTTACATAACTAAACCCCACAGGTGTAGCCATTACTATTTGTGCTTTTTTAAAGAGTTTTATGTTAGCCGTAATTTGCTTGGTCATCTCTTGGCAATGCTCACAATCGGGGCTAAATACCATTACAATAGTTGGCGTTTTCTTTTTTAAATCTTCTTTTGTAAAATAGGTGCTATCGGGTACCTTAATTAATTTAAAGGGAGGAATGGTAGGAAAGCGTAAATAAAGTAAAGAGGTATCTTGTTGAGCAAAGCAACTAACTGATAGCACCCAACAACAAAGTAAACACACTAATTTTTTCACCTTTTTTAAACAAAGGTAAACGAATTAAATATCCCCCTATTTTAGGAAAAATACATTTACATTGGTTTTATACTAATAATAGATAGCTTAAAAATTGCTAATGAGGTATTATTTTATATACAGCCCCAAAACCAAAAAAATTGCCCTACTTTTGCACACTAAAAACAAAAATATGGCTACTACAGCAGATGTGCGTTCAGGACTTATTATTAAGGTAGATGGGAGTTTATACAGTGTAATTGAATTTGGACAAAATAAAACTGCTAGATCTGCAGCAAAAGTTTGGGCTAAATTAAAAGGTGTTGATAATGCCCGAAATATTGAAATAACCTGGAATAGTGGTGAAACTATTTTTCCGGTACGAGTAGAAAAAAGAACATATCAATATTTATATAAAGACGATACGGGTTACAGTTTTATGGATACCGAAACGTTTGAACAAATTACGGTAGCAGAAACTATGATAGATGCCCCTAAATTTTTAAAAGATGGGCAAGAAGTTAGCGTATCAATAAATGGAGAAACCGACCAACCAATGTCTGTTGAATTGCCCGACAAAATTGTATTATTAGTTACCTATAGTGAGCCCGGCATGAGAGGCGATACAGCTACAAAAACCTTAAAACCAGCAACCGTTGAAACAGGTGCAACAGTTAACGTTCCCCTATTTGTTAATGAAGGAGAATTGATACGAGTAAATGCAAAAACAGGTGAATATGTAGAAAGAGTTAAGGAGTAAATAACCTTTTTCGTATTAAAAATGGATAATTGTTTACGCAATTATCCATTTTTTTTGAACAGATTTTGCTATATTTTGAATGATTTTCATCACTTTTACCCCTTTTTTATCCATTTTATGCTTAAAAATGGACATTTTATGCTTTTTGATTTTTAATTTTTGATTTAACCCTATACCTTAGCAATCCGTTAACCCTCAACTATAACCAAATAATTCAATTAATTATGGACATTAAGCAAATTCAGGAGTTAGTAAAACTCATTAATAAAACCAATATTGGCGAAATTACAATAGAGGAAGATGGCGTAAAAATTACGGTAAAACAAAAAAAAGACCCTCGTCCTATTATTGCAGGAGGTGGAAGTTTTCAGGCTAGCGCCCCAGTTTTAGCTACTACCCCTAGCATTCCTATCGCCCCATCTGCGGCAAAGCAAGCAGATGAACCAAAAGCTGACAATTTAGTAACTATTAAAAGCCCAATGATTGGCACTTTTTACAGGTCAGCTGGCCCAGGCAAACCCATTTTTGTAAACGTAGGTGATGATGTTGCAAATGGTAAAGTAGTTTGTATTATTGAAGCCATGAAGTTGTTTAACGAAATTGAAAGTGAAATAAAAGGTAAAATTGTAAAAGTATTGGTAGATGATGCAAGCCCAGTAGAATACGATCAGCCCCTTTTTCTAGTTGACCCTTCTTAAAAAATTACGGATTAGGAATGTAACTATCATTCCAACAATAAATATTCCTAATTCTCCATTCCTAATTTTTAATTGATAAACAGTGTTTAAAAAAATATTAATTGCCAACCGTGGAGAAATTGCCCTACGTATAATACGTACCTGCAAAGAAATGGGTATTAAAACAGTAGCCGTTTATTCCACTGCCGATAAAGATAGTCTTCATGTACGTTTTGCCGATGAAGCGGTTTGTATAGGCAAACCTGCCAGTGTTGATAGTTATTTAAATGTCGCTCACATAATGGCAGCCTGTGAAATTACCAATGCCGATGCGGTACATCCTGGCTATGGCTTTTTAGCAGAAAATAGCAAGTTTGCAAAAATTTGTGGTGATCATGGTATAAAATTTATTGGTCCAACGCCAGAAATGATTGATGCCATGGGAGATAAAGTTACAGCAAAGGAAACCATGATAAAAGCTGGTGTTCCTGTTGTACCTGGTGTTGAGGGCTTATTGCAAAGTGTGGATCATGCAAAAAAATCTGCAAAAGAAATTGGCTACCCAGTAATTTTAAAAGCAACTGCAGGTGGTGGTGGTAAAGGCATGAGAATTATTTGGAAAGAAGAAGACATTGAAAAAAACTACGACAATGCTAAAACCGAAGCTGCAGCATCGTTTAAAAATGATGGACTTTATATGGAAAAATATGTGGAAGAGCCACGCCATATAGAAATACAAGTTGCTGGCGACCAATACGGCACAGCAAGCCATTTAAGCGAAAGAGATTGTAGCATACAACGTAGGCACCAAAAATTGGTAGAAGAAAGCCCTTCGCCATTTATGACGCCAGATTTGCGTAAAGCAATGGGAGAAGCTGCTGTTAAGGCCTGTAATTCCATAAATTATGAAGGTGTGGGTACTATTGAATTTTTAGTAGATAAACACCGTAATTTTTATTTTATGGAAATGAATACTCGTATTCAAGTGGAGCATTGCGTTACCGAAGAAGTTATAAATTTTGATTTAATAAAAGAACAAATAAAAATAGCGGCAGGCGAAAAAGTTAGTGGAATACATTACGAACCACAAATGTGTGCTATTGAATGCCGCATTAATGCCGAAGACCCCTATAACGATTTTAGACCAAGCCCAGGAAAAATTACCGTACTTCATCAACCCGGTGGACATGGTGTTCGTATTGATAGCCACGTATATGCTGGTTATGTAATACCCCCTTATTACGATAGTATGATTGCAAAAATTATTACTGTTGCAAGAACAAGAGAGGAAGCAATTAATACTATGAGCAGGGCATTAAGTGAGTATGTAATTGAAGGGGTAAAAACCACCATCCCCTTTCATCAACAATTGATGAAACACCCCGATTTTATAAGTGGAAATTTTACCACAAAGTTTTTGGAAACATTTACAATGAAATAAATTAAAAAAGCCTCGAAATTTTCGAGGCTTTTTTAATTTCCTTTACTTGAATGAATTTGAAAATTTAAGATTCCCCTCACACCCAATACAAATAAGTAAATAAAATAGATTTAATTTAACTCATACAAAGCAGCAAATTGTTTTAAGGTTTTGTCATTATTGATGTGAAATATAATTTACTATTGCTATTGTGTAGCACATTTTTATTTTCTTGTAAAAAAGAAACAACCGAACAATGTTTTAAAGTAAAGTGGCTTGATGGTATATGTGCTATAAATATTTATCAAATACAAGACTCTGCCTATATGTATTTGGGGGAAGACAATTATATCCTTTCAAAAGATGGAAAAGTATATGATAATATATTTGTGCAATCTAACTATTGTGATAATATTATTTTAACTAGTGATAATACAGCTATGGTTAAACTAAATAATGAACGAGATAATCTAAGCTGTGTAATTTGTTTAGCAGCATATGTAAATCCGCCATCAAAAAATCTATCTATTAAACAATGCAGATAGTTAGCACTAATTAACCCCTTCCACCATCATATCTTTATTAATCTTTTGCACTAAGCCTTGTAATACTTTGCCAGGACCGAACTCTGTAAAATATGTACCTCCATCAGCAATCATGGATTGTACACTTTGTGTCCATTTAACAGCTCCGGTAAGTTGATTAATTAAGTTTTGTTTTATTTCCGTAGCATCGGTTACTGCTTTTGCAACTACGTTTTGATACACCGGGCAGGCAGGTGTGGCAAAGCTTGTAGCTTCAATAGCAGCGGCCAACTCTTCTTTTGCCGGCATCATTAATGGGCTGTGAAAAGCACCACCAACAGGTAATACCAGTGCCCTTTTTGCCCCTGCGGTTTTCATAGCCTCACAAGCCAATTCAATTCCTTTTATACTGCCACTGATTACTAGTTGGCCAGGACAGTTATAATTTGCTGCCACAACTACTTCCCCGGTTTCGGCTGTAATAGTTGCACAAATTTCTTCAACTTTTTCATCGGCCAAGGCTAAAACAGCCGCCATTGTGCTAGGATTTAATGCACAAGCCTTTTGCATGGCATTTGCTCTTATGGCTACCAATTTTAATGCATCTTCAAAACTCAATACTTCATTTGCTACCAATGCCGAAAATTCTCCTAACGAATGCCCAGCAACCATTGCTGGTTTTTGAGTAGCTAATGTTTTATAAGCAATTACCGAATGTAAAAAAACAGCTGGTTGCGTTACATTGGTTTGTTTTAACTCTTCATCGGTACCGCCAAACATAGTATCCGAAATTCTAAAGCCTAAAATTTCATTTGCTTGCTCAAACAATTGCTTTGCACTAGCATTGGTATCGTACAAGTTTTTGCCCATTCCACTAAACTGTGCTCCTTGCCCGGGAAATATAAAAGCTTTTAACATACTGTTGAATTTAGTACAAAGAAAATAAAAAATCCCTCAAAAAGAGGGATTTACAAATTTATATTTTTGGTGTACTTAGTGCAGCTTGCTTCCTATTAATTTTAAAAATTCATTTCGTGTTGTAGTTTTACCAAACTCTCCATCAAAAGCACTTGTAGTGGTTACAGAGTTTTGTTTTTGTACACCCCTCATCATCATACATAAATGCGAGGCTTCTATAACAACTGCAACCCCTACAGGGTTTAGTGATTCTTTTATAGCATCTAAAATTTGATGCGTTAAACGTTCTTGCACCTGCAATCGCCTGCTATATACATCAACCACCCTTGCAATTTTACTAAGCCCTGTTATCCATCCATTTGGTATATAAGCTACGTGTGCTTTGCCAAAAAAGGGAAGCATGTGGTGCTCACACATACTATACAACTCAATATCTTTTACAATGATCATTTCGCTTACATCCTCATGAAATTTTGCAGAATTTAAAATTTCTTTTGCATCTAGCTGATAACCTTGTGTAATAAACTGCATAGCTTTAGCCATACGTTCAGGTGTCTTAATCAATCCTTCTCTGTCCGCATCTTCCCCTAAAAAAGAAATTGCTTCTTTGTAATTCTTTTTTAACCCCTCGGTTGTCACCTCGTCGTATTGCTCAATTTTTTTGTACGCCATTTCTATTTTTTTTATCCAAAATATTCTACATAAATACGCTCAGTTTCATACAATTTTACACAATGTAAATCTGCCCCTTCGGCTTTTAATACAGGTTGTATTTGCTCCCAAATACCAATGGCTAAATTTTCACAGGTTGTAAATTTGTCTTTCATAAAATCCACATCCAAATTCAAATTTTTATGATCAATTTTATCACAGGCATACTCGTTTATTATTACACTTAGCCTTTTTGCATTAAAAACAAAACCTGTATCAGCTTGAGAAGTACCTTTTACAGTAACATGTAATTCATAATTGTGACCATGCCAATTTTCATTAGCACATTTGCCAAAAACTTCTTTATTTTTTTCAGCCGACCAATTGGTATTTTCCAATTTATGTGCTGCATTAAAATGCTCAACCCTTGTTAAATAAACCATTTACTATTTTTGTGCAAAGTTACTATAAAAGAGCAAAGTATAATAACAGCATTATATAAAAAAAGTTCACCTTTGTAGTATGAAAGTTTTACTTGTTTCGGCTACAGAATTTGAGATAGCCTCTTATTTTAAACAAAAAGACACTATTGATATTTTATTAACTGGTGTTGGCATGCCTATAGCTTTATACCATTTACAAAAGAAAATAACAGAAAACAGGTACAATTTAGTTATTCAAGTTGGTTTAGCAGGAGCATTTACAACTAAATTTGAATTGGGCGAAACAGTATTTGTTAATCAAGATACCTTTGGTGATTTAGGTATAGAAGAAAAAGAACGTTTTACCCCCATTTTTGAAACTGACTTGTTTAATAAAAACGAGTTCCCTTTTGAGAACGGCTGGTTGGTAAATAAAAATAAAATTTTACAACAGTCTACTTTAGAAGTAGTAAAAGCTGTTACCATTAATAAAGTGACTGATAAGGGTAGTATAAAACAACAATTGATAGATAGTTTTAATCCAGATATAGAAACAATGGAAGGTGCAGCCTTACATTATGTTTGTTTACACCAAAACATTCCATTTATACAACTAAGGGCAATTAGTAATTATGTGGGAGAGAGAGATAAAACAAAATGGAAAATAGATTTAGCTATTAGCAATTTACATAACGAACTAATAAAACTACTTAAACAATTGCAAATGAAAAGCAATGCCTTTTTTATTAATAACTAAGCAATGAACATATTAACTAATTAACGTGAAATTTACACTCGGCTTTTCGCCCTGCCCAAACGATACTTTTATTTTTGATGCATTGGTAAACAAAAAAATTGATACCCATAACCTCAATTTTGATGTAGTGTTAGAAGATGTGGAAACCCTTAACCAATGGGCTTTACAGGGTAAATTACAATTAACTAAATTAAGTTATGGTGTATTGCCTTTAGTACTTGATACCTATGCTGTACTAAACAGTGGAAGTGCGTTAGGGAAAGGAGTTGGGCCGTTATTAATTAGTAAGGAGGAAGTAGGAAGTACGAATGTGGAGGACTCTTTAATTGCTATACCTGGAGAAAATACAACTGCTCATTTATTATTTTCACTAGCTTATCCTAATGCAAAAAATAAAGTTTTTTTTAACTATACTAAAATTGAAGATTTTGTTTTGGCCAACAAAGGATTAGGTGTAATTATACACGAAAATAGATTTACCTATAAAGATAAAGGCTTAAAAAAAATTATAGACCTTGGCGATTTTTGGGAGCATCAAACTGAATGCCCTATACCACTTGGAGGAATTGTGGTAAAAAAAAATATAGACAAAAAAATAGCTTTACAACTAAATGGATTAATTAAGCAAAGTATTGAATATGCTTTTAAAAACAACTACCCCACATTAACCAATTATGTAAAACTACATAGCCAAGAGTTGAGTGAAGAGGTAATGAAAAAACACATTGATTTATATGTAAACAACTACAGTATTGATTTAGGAGAAGATGGAAAAAATGCTATTGTAAGATTACTACAAGCCCATCCAAAAAAAGAAGGTAGTTTTAGCAAAGAATATATTTTTGTATAGTTTCCCAAAAAATAAAAACTTACGTTAATTTTTCTTCAATGCTTTTGCATAAATTTCTAGGCAACGCTTACGAGCCACTTCATGCTCTACAATTGGTTTTGGGTATGTAAACTCTTGAAACTCGGGAACCCATTTTTTTATGTAAGTAAGTTTTTCGTCAAACTTTTTTGTTTGTAAGTAAGGATTAAATATTCTAAAATAAGGTGCAGCATCACAGCCACTACCACTAGCCCATTGCCAACCACCATTGTTTGCTGCAAAATCATAATCTAATAATTTTTTAGCAAAATAGGCTTCGCCTAATCGCCAATCTAATAGTAAATGTTTGGTTAAAAAAGAGGCCACAATCATACGTACACGGTTATGCATAAACCCAGTTGCATTTAACTCCCTCATACCAGCATCTACAATAGGATACCCAGTTTGTCCATTACACCATTTTTCAAATTCTCCAGTATCATTGCGCCACTCAATGGTATCGTAGGGTGCTTTAAAGGCTTTGCCCATACCAACCTGTGGAAAATGCCATAAAATCATGTGATAAAAATCTCTCCAAATTAATTCATTTACATAAGTAGAGTTTAGCGGAAGTGCTTTATTCAAGAGTGCTCGTATACTAATGGTACCAAAACGTAAATGCAACCCTAATTTTGATGTGCCCTCTATTCCCGGAAAGTCTCTATTGGTGGAATATTTTTTTATAACCTCTTCATTTAATTGTTGTTGCGGAAACTGTATAGAAGATGGCTGAAAACCCATATCCTTTAGGCTGGGTATTTTTTGTTCCGCCTGTTTAAAAAAATTAGTAAAATAGTCTTTTGTTGGATAAGGGTTATGTTGAGCAGTGGTTAAAGCTGCATTCCATTTTCTGCTGTAGGGTGTAAAAATAGTATAGGGCTTTCCATCTTCTTTTACTACTTCATCTTTTTCAAAAATTACTTGGTCTTTAAAAGTGATGAAGGAAATATTTTTTTTTAACAACAAATTTTTAATGTCACTATCTCTTTCTTTTGCATACGCTTCATAATCATGGTTAGTAAATACGTTTTCTATTTTGTATTGTGTACATAATTGCTGAAATGCCATTATGGGTGTAGTATAAAAAACATGTAAGGTACTACCCATTTGTAACAATTGATTTTGTAGGGAAGTAATAGTTTGGTATATAAACGTTACCCTAGCATCGTCTTTATCTTCTAACTTATTTAAAATGGCTGTATCAAAAATAAAAATGGCTAATACGGGCTTATTGCTTTTTAAGGCATGGTAAAGTGCGGCATTATCATTTAGCCTTAAATCTCTTCTGAACCAAAAAATATTAACTGATTGCATATTTTAAAATAATAAATAATTACAGGGATTGTTGATGACTTTTAAATTATCCGTAGATGTTTGGTTCCTCAGTGATACAGAGGAACCTTTAAAAATTACCCTTTTACAAAATTAATTTATAAATTTTTTGCACCATTTTGTTACTGTACGTTTTATCCTCTATTAGCTTAACCCATTTTATGGGTGTTATAGCATTGGTTAAAAAAACTTCATCGGCTTGTAAAATATTGTTGGGTGTTAAGGGTTTTTCTTGAATGTTAAAACCGTTTTCGTTTAAAGTTTTAATAATGCGGTTTCTAGTAATGCCCTCAATACATCCTTGGGTTAATGGGGGTGTAAAAATTTTATCCCCTTTACAAATAAAAACGTTTGCAATAGTGCTATCACAAATATTTCCAAATTGATTTAGTACCAACGCATCATTCCACTTATTTTTTTTGGCAAAAAGTGCTGCCATAGTGTAGGGCAAAAAATTATTGTGCTTAATACTACTAAATATATCGCAACTTTTTTTTGCTTCATTATAAATACCAATAACCAACCCATTTTCATTTATTAATCCCTTATCGGATGGTAAAGCCCATGTTTGTATAGTGTAATTGGAGTTGTTATTTACAGCATCATACAGGCCACCATCGCCTTTAAAAACCATTAAACGAACTCGGGCAAATAATTGGTGTTTATTTTTTTTTACCAAAGCCATTATTTCATTTTGTAACTTTTGTTTGGTAAATAAATTGGGCAAATCAAATTGTAACAGGTGCAACCCTTTCCATAGCCTATCAAAATGTTCGATAGCAAATAGCAGGTTCTCCTTTTCTACTTTAAGGGTTTCAAATAAACCATCGCCATAACGTAGGCCTCTATTGTTTGGGGTTAAGTTAGGAGTATCTTCTGTATAATATTTTCCATTGTATATATAATACTGCATAGGTAATGTTATAATTTAGATTTTGGAGTACAAAAATACTCACTAAAAAATGGGTACCTATTTTTTATTTTTTAGGTTTAAATTTCCTCGGGGTCGGTAGTTTTCTGATGTAAGTATTTGTCCCCATTTCCATCATTTTGCTAATCATTTGTTGATCATCATACTCTTTTTGTATTAATTGTATACCATCAATAACATCCATTTCGGGCATTCTAATATACATTAACAGTACATCATGCTTTTTAATAGATATTTTATTTATCATATCCTTACCATCCTCCTCCCAAAGCATTTTTAAATTTGTTTTGTCCTAAAGTGCCATTTTATAATATTTCTAAATAATTTTTGAGATATATAATATTAAAATTTAATATATTCCAACCATAGATTTGCCAAAAGAATGGGGATATTGCAAGGATAGAATAAAACAGATGTTTTGGTCCTCTACACGACGGAAACAAGGTTTGTGTGTTTATGGTAGTTATATAAAATTTAAAGAAAAAAATGCTATTGTAAAAAATCTACTAAGTCATGATAAGGTACGAAGCTTCTCAAAAAAATCATTAAAAAATATTTCTTTCCCCAACATGACGGAGGCAGGGTTGTGTGGTTAGCAAAAACCACATAGAAATAAAGTTATTGAATTTACAAAAAATAAAAATTATTTCTTTCTAACCTCCACCCCCCACTCATTACCGCTAAGTACTTTATGCACTGCGGAAAAACTACCCATGTTTAAAGCAAAAGAAACTTGCAACAAACTATTTAAATATAGTAATGGTTTCCCTTTTGCTACGCCACCAAATGTAGCCATGTAGGGCATTATACTTTCGTGTTTTTTTATTTTGTTTTTATAGATGATTACTTTAAAAACATCACCAATTTTTGGATTAAGTTTTTTGAATAAATCGCCACTAATGTTTGTCCATATGTTACCATATTGCACATCTAAAATATCTATAGTCCCTTTTATACTATTATTTTCTATACTTGCTTTTTGATAGGGTAAGCTAACTATTTGGTTGGGTAATTGTTGCCCTACTTGCTCAAACGTAATTTTACCAGCAGCCAATTTTGCAGCGGTAAAAGCATATACATCTCTGCCATGAAAGGTATATGATTTCTCAGATCCCTTTCTTCTATTTTGTACTTCATCTATTTCTCTTATTTGATCAATGCCTTGCGATTGAGCTATTAAGGTAAGTGTACCATTATCGGGTGTTACAATAAAATGTCCGGCTTTTGTTTTTAGTATAACCGATTTACGCTGTGTACCTACACCAGGATCAACCACCGATACAAACACGGTGCCAGCAGACCAATACGCTATTGTTTGCTCTAACCTATACGCTGCTTCCCAAATATTGTAAGCAGGTATTTCATGGGTTAAATCAAATAATTTTAAACTACTATCTACACCCATTGCTACGCCTTTCATAGCACTTACGGCTCCATCTTTTAATCCAAAATCGGTTTGAAAAACAACTGTTTTGTTTTGTGCAGAAACAACTTGTGTGCTTACAAATAGCAATATGCTATATAAATATTTCATCTTTTTTTAAAATTTAAAAAGGGTTTACAACCTTTTAAAAGTTGTAAACCCTAAGCTAATAAATTTATGATTAGTTAGCTATTAAAAATTAATGGCCAACTTAGTAAATAATCTTCTACCGTTAAAACCCATTTGAACACTATCCCAAGGGCCGCCACTTTCGTTATTTGCATTAGCATTTTTTGCTAAGGGGTTAATACTTAATAATGGATGAACATTAAAAATATTATCTACTCCGGCTAATAAGGTAACACTTTTACAAATTTTGTAAGAGCCAAATACATCGGATACTAACTTACCCTTGTACGTATATAAAGAGGATACAAATACATTAGGGTTTGCATCTGTTGGTACATCGCCAAAGCCCTCGGTACTTACATTACCAAAATAAGTTAGGTTAGTACCTACAGATAATTTTTTTACACTGTAACTCATACTAAGGTTAAACTTTGTTTGTGGTGCTGATGATTTTAAGAAGGTAACTTCTCTACTGCCAAAAAATGCTTCTCTATTATCATCATTGGTATTAAGAGCTTTTGGTACATTTATTTTATCTATTTTAAGCTCTTGAAAATTACCCGCTAACAACGCTTTAAAGGTTTTATTATTCCATTTTTTTGTATAGTCTACCACAATATCTACTCCGTAATTTGTTGTGTTTACTGCATTAGCAAAAAACTGTGCACTACCTACGCCAATTTCATTTAGCTTATCGGTAAATGCAGTTGGCAACGAGGCATCATCGGCATAAAATAAACCAGATATTACCACTCTATCTTTAACCTTTGTTACATATCCATCAATGGTAATTGAAAAGCCTTGTGCAACTTTACTTGCAAAACCTAAACTAGCACTCTGCGATGTTTCTTGCTTTAAAGCCGGTATACCTGCTAGTTGTGCAACTTCATCATAATTTGCTACCAATCGGCTTTGTATTAAATTGCTTCCAATAAATGAAGTAAGTGTATTGCTAAAATTTAATTGTTGTAAAGAAGGAGCTCTATATCCTGTGCTTGCACTTCCACGTAAATTAAAACCATCTGCTACTTTATAACGGGTAGCTAATTTAAAAGTAGCTAAAGATCCAAAGTCAGAGTAATTTTCTGCTCTTACTGCAGCATCTACCAACCACTTATCGGTTACGTTTAATTCACCATCTACATAAACACTTAAGCTATTACGTTTTGCATCTACAACATCACTTGGGCTAAAACCAGGAAAACCCTGTGAACCTGAACCTTGCACACCATTGGGGTCGTAGTTTGCATAAGAGGCTTCTTCGCCTTTATTAATACCATACTTTTCGTTACGATACTCAAAGCCATAACCAATGTTTAAACCTTTTGCAATTGATTTAAAATTTTTACTTAAATCAACATTTAAGGTAGCTTGTCTAAATCTAAATCCACCATCTATAAAATAAGTTTTAGAGGTATTTCCAATTAAAGAGGCGTTAAATGTTTTATCGCCAAAATATTGAAAATCGTTTTTACCAGTTACTAAACTCACATCCCAATTCCAACTTTTTTGCGTTATGCCTTTTAAACCAAAAGAAACAGCCGCATCGTTAATTGCGGTTAAAATACGTGGATTATAGTAGGTTTCTCCATCGTTAGTGGTTTGCATAATACTTGGTACATTAATGGGCACCCCTAAAGCTGTTACAGGAAAACGATCAGCATTGCTACTCATATTTCTTGTGTAGGCATAAGCATCAGACTCTTTTGTGTTAATACTACCAAATGAGTAAAAAGTAGCTTTGCTATTTTTTACAGGTAATTCCATATTATACATTGCACCGTATGTATTTATTGATCCATCGCCAAAGGCTCTGCGGCTAGTATTTATGTAACGCAAATCATCTTTATCTGTTTTCCAATTTGCAGTATCTGCTTGTCTAAATGTTTTTGCTTGTGTTTTAAAATCTAAAGAAAAATTTACAAAGCCACCCTGTTTACCTACATTAAAACCATTGTTGGCAGATAAATTAAATGTACCCCCGTCTATTGTATTACTACTTACATATTGTTTACCATCATTAAAATTTTTGGCATTAAATTTATTATCGTAATAACCACTCCATCCAGCAATAATATTCCATTGGTTTACATTTTTACTTAGCACAATATTCATTACACCAGCTATAGCATCGCTACCATATTGTGCTGATGCACCATCTCTTAAAATCTCAATCCTATCTACTCCATTTTGCGGAAAAGCATTTAAGTCTGTACCACTTGCACCTCTTCCTTTTGTGCCAAATAAAGCAACAAAAGCAGTGTTATGCCTTCTTTTTCCGTTTATTAAAACAAGGGTTTGATCGGGACCTAAACCTCTTAAGGTTCCTAAATCCACATGATCGGCACCATCTGCTCCACTTTGTTTATTGTAGTTAAACGATGGTGCTGTCATATTTAATACAGAAGTGAAATCCATTTTTGCAGAGGGTAATCCAACTTGATTAATTTTAATTACATCAATTGGCACTGCTGTTTCTGTTTTTGCTCTTGCAGCACCTCTTGTACCTACAATTACAACATCTGATAAATCTGCCACGGCTTTAGTTAAAGAAACACTTAGGTTAGTTTGACTACCCAATGTTACAGAAACTAAATTATACCCAACGCTGGATATATCAATTACATCGCCACTTGTGGCTTGAATTGTACATTTACCCTTGTCGTTGGCACTTACACCTGTATTGCTGCCTCTCACTTTTACAGATGCATTGCTAACAGTGTTGCCACTTGTTGCATCGGCAATAGTAATGGTGTAAACTATTTTTTGTGCAAAGCCGATGGCACAAAGCAGCATAAAAAAAAATAATGAGGTTAGTTTTCTCATAATAAAAGTATTTAATTGGGTTATAAAAAAAATTAATAGTACTTATAAATGTAAATTATAATTTTTTTTATTAAAATGCTATTTTTTTGTCGTTAATATTAATTTGCTTCAAATAGGGTAATAATTATGAATTGATTAAAATTTTTCAACTCTATAATTTTGAATACAAAATATTTATTATTTGGAAGTATTCCTTAAAAAAGTAAACCCAAAATTTTGTAACTGATCAATGTAAAAATTAGTATAAAAATTTAATTAGTATACACCAGCTATCCCTAATGAAAATACATAAACTAGTTATGATTTACCTAGCACCCATCTTACATTTTTCTCTTAAAAAGTTTGTATAAAGTGTACTTAAATGCTCCGATGTACCTTCGCCTTCGCTAATGCTATGAGTACGATTAGGGTAAGCCATAAATTGAAATTGCTTATTATATTTTATGAGTTCGTTTACCAGCACTTCGGCATTAGAATAATGCACATTATCATCGCCTGTACCATGTATATACAATAAATTACCTTTTAAGTTTTTTGCATTATATATGGGTGACCCTTTTACAAAGTCTTCCATATTTTCTTGTGGTAAACCCATATATCTTTCTTGATAAATATTATCGTAAAATAATTGATTGCCTACCGCAGCTATTGAAATGCCTGTTTTAAAAATTTCGGGATATTGAAAAAGTAAGTTTAAGGTTGATGAACCGCCACCACTCCAGCCCCACACAGCTATTCTTTCTTCATCAAAATATGATTTTTCTTGCACTAGTTTTTTCATACCCATGGCTAAATCTCTAATATTTACAGATCCAATTTTGCGGTAAATTGCTTTACGCCATTTTGCACCTTTAAGCATTGGTGTGCCCCTATTATCAATAGATACTTGTATATATCCATCTCCTCGTATATCGCCGTTATATAAAAAATTACTGTGGCTTCCATAACTATCTTCTACTGTGCTTCCTGCAGGTTCTCCATAAACATACATTACCACAGGATATTTTTTTGATGCATCAAAGTTTTTAGGTTTATTTATCCATGCATCTAACGTAATATTATCCTCAGTGGTAAGTTGTACATATTCTACATCATTTTCTTCAGTAGGTTTTGCATTTGTTGCTATACTTTTTGATGCATTTATTACTTTATTTTCAGGCAACGTTAACCATTCAGTTACAGCTGGGGTTTGGTGATTTGAAAAAGTATGCGAAGCAAATTTTCCGGTAGGAGAAATAGTGTATTTATGTGTACCTTTTAAATTTACATTAGTTATTAATTCAGCATCGTTACTTCCTTTTGCATTTATTTTTACTCTATATAAATACAGTTGTGTTGCATTATTTGGAGAAGCTGAAAAGTAGATATAATTATTTTTTTCATCAATACATTTAATAGCTTCAATATCGTATTTACCCGATGTTAAAAGTGTTTCGATTTTTCCATCTTTACTAATTTTATAAATATGCCTCCACCCATCTTTTTCGCTAATCCAAATAAATTCTTGTTTATTATTTATCCAGTTAAAACCACCTGGTTCCCAAAATATATCAGCACTATTTAAATCTACCCAAGCATCATCATTTTCTGCCCAAAAGGTATAGCTATTACCATCTGTAGCATTGCAATACATTAATTTACTTTCTTGTTGTTTTCTATTTAATTGTTGAAGAATTAACTGGTTAATTCCACTCCATTCCATTCTGGTTAAATAATGTTGTTGAGGGTCTCCATTAATTTGCATCCACTTAATTTGTCCACTACTTACATTAGCTACACCAATTTTTGCTGGCGATGGGCTTTCGCCAACTTTAGGATATTCAACAGGAATGATTTTTGAATAATTACTATCTGTAGTATTCAACATAAAATAATCTCTAATTTTTGTAGCATCAATTTGCCAAAAAGCAATTTTACTTCCGTCTGGGCTCCATCTAAAACCATCTCGTAAACCAAACTCCTCTTCGTAAGCCCAATCAAAAGTGCCGTTAATTAATTTACGGGTACCATCGTTTGTAATTTTTTTAAAGTTGCCGTTTGCAACTTCTTCTACAAATATATTATGCTCACTTACATACGCAACTTTTTTAGCATCTGGACTAAATTTTGCAAACATCAAACTTTGTGCTGGCCTACCTTTGCCGATTTGTGTAAGTTTATTGGTAGGTAAATCTAAAATCCAATAATCCCCTTTTGTATTATAACGCCATACCTTTTGTGTATTTACAAAAAGTAACAATTTTGTATTGTCGCTGCTTAACATATACGAATCTGTCTTTAGTGCTTTTCCATTAACGGTTAATTGTTCTTTTTTTATAAAAAGAGTTTCAGCTTCGGTTTTAGGATCAATTTTTACAATATTTCCATCTTTAATTTTAGTGTACGTACTGCCATCTGCCATCCAGTTAAGTTGACGCCCTTGAGAAAATAGTAGGTGTACCAACAACATAAATACAATACCTAAAAAACTAATTTTACCTTTCATACTAAATTGATTTAGAAGATAAAATTAAGTAATTAGTTTTATTTAAACCTCACCCCTACCCGTCTCCACCGAAAGCATAGGACTGTTCCAGAAAGGATAGGGTGCTTTAGACTTAAAAATGTATAACTATTTTAAAGTATTAAAAAGAGTAATTAGATTAAACACCATAATTTTGTGCCAATGGAAAAAGAGAAGTTACGGATAGATAAATATTTATGGGCTATAAGGCTTTTTAAAACTAGGAGTCAAGCTGCAGATGCTTGTGATAAAGGGAGAGTAAAATGTAAAGGAGATAATGCAAAAGCATCAAAACAAGTTACCATTGGCGATGAATATGAAGTAAGGACGGAAGCTAAAAAATGGGTAGTAAAGGTTGCCGATTTATTATATAAACGAGTGCAATATAGTGAAGCGATAAAATTTTATACCGATATTACACCTGCAGAAGAACTGAATGCTATTAAATTTCAGGCAGCAGTTTTTAATACAGGTAAACGATTGAGCAAGCAAGGACGACCTACAAAAAAGGATAAGAGAGATTTGGATGAATACATGGCACCCTCCGCCACCTAAAGGGGAAACTTTGCAACTTAATAATGAATGGATAGCTTTAAAACAGAATATTAAATCATTTTAAATTAATAGCCCCTTTAGGGGTTTAGGGTTTATGAAAATCGACATCATCTCAGTAATTCCAGATTTATTACAATCGCCTTTTGCCCATTCAATAATGAAACGGGCAAGAGATAAGCAGTTGCTTGAAGTAACCGTAATAAATTTAAGAGAGTACACAACTTATGCTAGAGCACAGGTAGATGATTATGCCTTTGGCGGTGGTGCAGGCATGGTAATGATGATAGAACCGTTGGTAAATGCTATTGAAAGTTTACAAAAAAAAACAACTTACGACGAAGTGATTTTTTTAACACCAGATGGGCAAACATTTAACCAACAAATGGCAAATTCGCTTTCGCTAAAAAATAATTTACTTTTAATTTGTGGTCATTATAAAGGTATTGATGAACGTGTGAGAGAGCATTTTATTACAAAAGAAATTTCGATTGGTGATTATGTGTTGAGTGGTGGTGAGCTTGCTGCTGCTGTTATGGTAGATGCCATTGGCCGTTTGCTTCCTGGTGTTTTAAATGACGAAACCAGTGCACTAACAGATTCTTTTCAAGATAATTTATTAGCACCGCCAGTTTATACAAGGCCCGTTGATTTTAGAGGCTGGAAAGTGCCCGATGTATTGCTTAGCGGAAATCATAAATTAATTGAAGAATGGCGCCACAACAAAGCTATTAAAAGAACCGAAGAAAGAAGGCCAGATATAATAAGTAACGATACTACTTTGTAATAATTGCTGTACCACAGCTATCTGGTAAAACTGTTTTTGTTATGTTATTTTCCAAACAAAATTTATTTACGGCTTCTTTTGCTCCTTTATAATTATCGTTATTATAATCATGCACAAAAATATAACCTCCTTTAGCCAGCAAGGGGTAAAAAAAGTTTAACCCACTATAAATGGGGTCGTACAAGTCTGTATCAATACTTACAAATGCAAACTTATCTATTACATCTTTTGCCGTTTGTGGAAAGTAGCCTTGTTTAACAATGCATTTATCAACAAAGGGCATTCTTTTTAATACTTCGTTTATAGAGGTGTTACTAAAATCTTGTTCCCCAGTAGAAAAGCGTTGGTTTTTTTCCTGATCAATATCCGCTTTGTTAAACCCTTCAAATGTATCAAACAAATACAATGTTCGTTGTGAAAAATATTGGTTTATATACCTTGCAAATTTTCCTTTATAAACTCCTAACTCTGCCACAGACCCTTCAATTTTAGCAGAATTAAGTTCGTCTGCCACAAGTTCTAAAGTTGCAAGCCGTATATAATCTAAATAATTTCTATCGATATTTCTAGCTCTATTTAGATAGTTTAAAGAGTAGGTGATTCTTGTTTTTTTAGCATTTAAAAAAAATCCTACAACATAATTAATGGCTGCAATTATTTTCATATAAAATTACTCTAGAAATTATTTAATCTTTTTTTATGCTAAAAACGGGCAGCTCTTTTTCTCTTACTAATTTATTTAATAACAATAAATCGGTTGATAAAATTATTTTTAATTTATTTAATTGAACATCTGCTTGGGCAGACAGTTCTGCAAAGGCATCTTTTACTTGCTTTGCTGGCGCTGCATTTCCACTATTTGCAAAATCGTATAAGCCGCTAATTTTGTCATCTAAGCGTATAGGGTAATTCAATACATCTTGTCCACTTTTTGCTTTGGTTTGATGTAAGGCTTCTTCAATAGCTGTTAGTTGTTTATTAATGGTATCGGCTTGTTGTTTAATATCTTTTGGTAAAGTTGCATATGCTCTTGCTGTAAAATCATTTATTTGCTTACGTATATCTTGAATATTTTTTTGTGCTTTTTGTATATCGTTAAATTTATCTCTTACTGAAATTAAAAAATCAAACTGCTCCTGATAAGCTTGTTGAGATAAATTGTAAACCGGATTTGCTTTTATAGTAAAGCTACCTTCGGCACTATCTTTATCAACTTTTATTTTATAAAAATAATTACCCGGTGCAGCCTTTGGCCCACCAACTGTACCATGCCATAATATTTGGCCATCAATTTTATTAGCACTTGGGTAATACATATCCCATACAAATTGATTAATACCTTTACTTACTTCAATTTTTTCTTTCTTTTCTTTTGCATCTGTTGCAAATAATTTTATTTGCTTTTTAGCCCCATCTAATATTTCAATACTTACTTTGCTACTATCAGTATAATTTTTTATAAAATAATTTAGTACACTTCCATTTGGCGGGTTCATTCCTGCATTTTTTGCATTTAAATTTTGGTAGCCCTCAAAACGATATGCATCATTCACAGAGAATACATGCAAATTCTCATCTAAAATAGTAACAGCTTTTTGTTGTACAACACTTAAATCGTCTAACACCCAAAAACTTCTACCCTGTGTAGCTACAATTAAATCATTTTCTTTTATGGTTAAATCGGTAATAGGTACCGGAGGTAAATTTAATTGAAAGGTTTTCCAGTTTGCTCCATCATCATAACTAATGTATATGCCATATTCTGTACCAGCATATAACAATCCTTTTACTTTTTTATCGGCTCTTAATGCTCTGGTAAAATGTAGTGGGTTTATGCCGCTAGTAATTTTAGTCCAAGTAGCACCATAATTTTCAGTTTTAAAAATATAAGGGGTAAAATCATCGCTTTTATATTTTGTGCCTACAAAATATGCTTTGCCTTTTACAAATGCGTCGGTTTCTACACAGTTCCACATCATCCATTGCCCTGCTTCCTTTGGTGTTACATTCGTCCAACTATTACCTCCATCTTTACTAATGTGTATTAAGCCATCATCGCTACCCGTCCATAAAAGATCTTTTTCTATGGTAGATTCCGCGGCGGTAAATACTGTACAATACACTTCTACTCCTGTATTATCTTTTGTAATTGCTCCCCCACTGCTACGTTGCCTATTTTTATCATTGGTGGTTAAATCTCCACCTAATGCTTTCCAACTTGCCCCCTCATTTTCGGTAACAAATAAGTGGTTTCCTCCTGCATATAATTTTTTAGGATTATGTGGACTAAAAAATATAGGAAAGTTCCATTGAAAACGATATTTACTAACATCGGCACCGCCACCCAACGGGTCATCGGGCCATACACTTACTGCCCTATTTTCGCCAGTTTTATGATCTAGCCTTGATAAGTAGCCGCTATAATTTCCACCATAAACAATATCCGGATTAGTAGGATCGGCAACTACATAACCACTTTCGGCACCAGCAGTAGTTTGCCAATCATCTTGTGTAATTTGTCCACCATCGCTTCTACTTAAAATTCGTACAGTACTATTATCTTGTTGTGCTCCTAAAATTCTATACGGAAAATGATTATCCGTGCTAACTCTGTAAAACTGTGCAGTAGCTTGGTTCATGTACGTACTCCAATTATCACCACCATCAAAACTAATTTGTGCTCCACCATCATCTGCAACAATCATTCGTTGTCCATCTTCTGGGTCTATCCATAAATCATGATGATCGCCATGGGGTGTATTTATATTTTTAAACGTTTTTCCACCATCAACACTTTTTAAAAAATTTACATTAAGCGCATATACACTATTATCATTTTTAGGATCAACAAAAATTTTACTATAGTACCAGGCTCTTTGACGGATATTGTTATCGCTGCTTTGTAAAGTCCATGTTTCGCCTGCATCTGTACTTACAAATAAACCCCCGGCTGCATTTTCTATAATGGCATAAATTTTATCTGTATTACTTGGTGCAATAGTTACACCAACAATGCCCCAAAGCCCTTTTGGCAATCCTTTATTTGCAGTTATATTTTTCCATGTATCGCCACCATCAATACTTTTCCATAATCCACTTCCCTCTCCGCCACTTTCCATACTGTAGGGTGTACGCAACATACGCCAGGTACCTGCATACAAAACACTTGGGTTACCTGGTTCCATAATTAAATCGCTACAACCCGTTTGATTATTTATGTATAA
>Ga0209596_1000825_pt1 | contig 27729 bp, 25 predicted proteins | sample M_130807_MF_Meta_FD_187314 | JGI IMG/M metagenome (GOLD analysis project Ga0209596, IMG submission 187314) | Freshwater microbial communities from Lake Montjoie, Canada to study carbon cycling - M_130807_MF_MetaG (SPAdes) (version 2) | ecosystem: Environmental > Aquatic > Freshwater > Lake... | reverse complement strand
ATCCACATTATAATCATGTTCTTTCTTATCCAGTGGATTGAAATACTTAATTGCTATAGGTTCGGAACTCCATTTTAATATAGAATCATTGGTATCGCAATAAACACAAAAACGATATTCCCAGGAAGACCTGTATATTATATTATGGAGGTCACCAATATACTTTTCTGGCTTAGATGGCTCAAATTTTCCAGATTTATAATCACCATTAGGCTTTACCTTCTTTATATCGGTCATTCGGATTAGGATTAAACGTTATAAGTGTTATCGTCACCAGTTATATAACTGAATGGTATCATCTTAGGACTTTTCGGAGGATGTAGTTTCTTCCATCCTTTTGCAAATCCATTCTTAGCTATTTGAGTAAAATAAGCAAATGGATTATTAGATTTTTCCGGATTGAATCTGTCCCAGTATTTACAAAGATCCTCCATAGCAAATGCCATGCAATCCTCTTTGTCTTCCGGATCCTTATAAGCCATTTTTTTAGATATACCTTGTATCATAAGGTTAAACATTCTTATGGTCTCGGGGGTAAGTTTACCCAATTTTTTTGATTCTATAACAGCGACAATAAGTTCACTATTTCTAACATATTCTTTTGCCATTAATTTTTTATATTTTTTAAGGTTGGTATTACTCTTTCTAGTAGAAAAAAGGTAAATTATTTCAAAAAAAAGAACGTAGCCTATTGTCTACGTTCCCTGATTGTTTTTAATACTATTTGGAGTCTTCTTTTGTATCTTCTTCCTCTTCTTGTTCTTCTTGTTCTTTCCCTGTTGGGGCTTTACTTAATTTTCCTGCGGAAGAATCTACGAATTTTTTTCCCGGTGCGTTCTGATTTTCTGCCTTAGGAGCAAAATAGAAGTTGCGGCTTAGTTTTTTTTTAAATCGTCTGCTTCGTCTAGGTTGTATCCAATTTCGTCATTTACTTCGAAATCGATATCACCTTCTGTTCCAGGAGCTTCAGCTAGATTCATAAATTTATCCAGAGAAGTTAAGTGTTTTTTTTCTTTCGTAGATTTTCCAGATTCGTTTACTGTTAGGTTGTAACCGTGCATATGATCTAATTTCATTCCGATCTCGTCGTCTTCGCCTTTAGGTGCTTTAGTAAATCCGTGTCCGTCTGCAAATGTTTTCAATAAAGCTTTTTGTTCTTCCTCGCTTAATGCAGATTTATTTAGATTTCTTGAAATCTCATCTGATTCTTTAACTTCACCGCCTTCTTCTTCACCTTTAGAATCGTCATTTTTTTCTGCTGCTTGACTTAAAGCCTCTTCTAAATCAGAAATCTCGTTAACTAAAAAGTCTGAAGTTTTACCAGTATCTAAAAGAATAGTGAATCTACCCGAAGATCCATCTACGGATATGATCTTCCCCGTTTCTCCTGATTCCTTAACCTTGATGTAATCCCCAATGTTGAATTTCTCATCTTCAGATAGGGTTTCGATCTCAGGAGTGATTTCAGCTTTATCTAATTCAATATTGATTTGATTCCATTTTTCTCTTAGTACTGAAAGTTCGCTATTAAGTAAAGAATGTGCGGTCTTCATTTCTTTTGAAGCAGCATATAATGGATTGTTTTCCATTAAGCTCTCAATTTTATTGATTTGATCTTCCACACTAGAAATATTTTCTAATACTTTAGTTCTGTCATTAATCATAATAGACTTAAGTTTTTGCTCTCCGTCTAAGAATTCTGTTAATCCTTCAGCGATATCATATCTTAAGTAATCCTTAACCATTTTAACTGCCTGAGATCCATTTACTTTGTAAATTGAATTCTCTCTCATTCCCTCGTTAATTCTCTGAAGATAAATCTCGTTATTCCATTTAATAAGGTTGATTGCTACTCCTTCGTAAATATTGGAAGTTATATTTTTAGCAAAATCTAATTCAACGATATTAGAGAAGTTTACATAAAGATTAAGGATATCATTAACTACCTGAGATTCATTAACAGCAAAGTGAGATGCTGATTCTAATCCTAATACTTTACCTAATTCTCCAACGCTTCTAAAGTTTAATTTTGATTTACCTAGGTAAACAGATACACTTTCATTTTCTTCTACTAAGCTAACATATTTCTTACCTAATTGAATTAGGATACCATTTTCGTTAATTCTAACATAAGATCTAACCGATGCGTTTACCAATCCGATATAATCAGATGGAACTGAACCAATTTCTTTTGTACTTAATTTTCTAAAAGATTCACCTTGAGCTTCAAATAAGCTGTTACCTATTGCAAAGATAGTCTTATCCCCTTCAATTAAGATCGGTGAGTAAATTCTGCCTACTTTTGATTCACCTTGAGCATTAACAGGGATTTCTAATTTTCTAGTATCAGCTGCTTCATTAACATTTAAGTAATTGATTAAATTTCTAACAACCGGATTGAAAGACCATTTAGTAATTTCTTTAGATAATAAACCAGAAGATTTACCTTCTGAAATTAACCAGTTGTTTAATGACTCGCTAAGCTCAGAATAAAAGCTATTATTTCCACTTTGCTTAATAGATTCTAAAACTTTAGAAACCTCTATCTCTCTAGCGAATTTAGTAGATTTCTCTTTTAATCCCTCAATCAAAGGTAAAACTGTAACGTCCCATTTGAATGATTCTAATTCAGCAATAAAGTTATCAATTACTGCAAATTCAGGTACGTTTTTATTTACGATGATATTTGCATATTGTTCACAAACAATTTTAACTTTAGGGTATTCGTATATAGAAAGACCTCTTAGATCGTTAATTGATTCTAAAACTCCTAGATTTTTTAATCCCTGAGCATCAACAAAAGATTTAGCGCTATCATCATTCGAAGCTAAATTATTTAAGCTTTCTAATAATGAATTGCTAGTATCCTCTTTCTTTTCGTTATCTAAATATGAACCAGCATTATTTAAAGATGGATTAGCTTTTAGTCCTCCCCATGATTCCATTAAAGATGATGCTGCTTTTTTAGAAGCCCCCATCTGTTCGCTCTTTATTGATTCCCAGTGATTTTTTAATTCTGGTGTTGCTTCTATATCTGAAGCTTGCTCGTTAAGAGCAGCAAGAACTTGGCTTTCGCTCATTTCAGATGATCCGTTAAGATAGCTTTCGCATATCTGTCTAACCTCTGGCGATTTTGTTAGTTCTTTTAGTTTTTTAACTTGGTTTATAAAATCCATGGTCTTTTGTTTTTTTAATCTTTTTATATATCCACGTTATGGATAGAAACTTTTTACTATATATTTAAACTGTGTCGAATTTTATCACTTACACACTAAGATTTCTAATTTAATATCTATGTCAGAATGTGTATTACAGAAAACTATGCCTCCTAGGTCTGAATATACCCCAGGTTTAGATAGAAGCCATCCCTCGTAAATTGAATCAGTAGCTGATATTCTTTTTCCCGAAAGCACCATTAATTCACCCATATAATATGTATTTCCCAGATAAGTCCATTCGAGATATTTTCTTGACTCCACTGTAGTTGACGGAAATATAGCTTTTACTCCTAAGAACGAAACATATCCAAGATCGTCTCCTATATCTGTTTGCTGAAGAAGAAAACATTTTCCTGCTTTTAATGTAACCCTACTTTTACTAAAAGATACGGTTTCTTCTAGGAGATCCCTCATATCTAGGTAAATTGGTAGCTTCATGCTATTACCCTCATCTAATACAAGGCTGCCTCTATAGAATCTGAATCCCGTTCCTTCGTCATATGGACATATTATTGGTTTAGTTGCCATTTTATTAGTTAGCTGTTATTATAGTCAATTTAACCGTCTTTGACGTTGGGTTACTAAAGGATAGCCCACCATTTCCGATATTGGCTGGACCTGTGTGTCCGTATGTAGAGAACGGATCTAAATCCCATCCTTTCCAATGAAGATCTTTTTTTATGGCTCCGGTTAGAACCATAAATTTACCCATTATATTTCTGGAGTTTCCTTTATAGTCCCAAAATAGGATTCTCTCATCGGCTTTAGATTCTGGTAGATAATATGCTCTTGCTACTATCATTGATGCTTCTCCTAAAGTTCCTTCAAAAGAACCTGGGTCTATGTTAACAGAGTTTAAAGGTCCTATTGTAAAAGTTTGTTTCTGAAAATCTGAAAAATCTTGAAGTGGATGGAAAAAGGATGCAATGTCAAGATAATCTAAAGTATCAGCTTTTTGTGTAACCACCAATGATTCTTTTACAAATCTAAGCTCTGGTTTTTCGTTAAATTCTCTAAATGTAGCTTCTATTCTAAGTAAAGAATCCCTATTAATCGCTAGATTAGTATAGAGAGTATCGAATCCCCCTGTTGTTCCTGACATGGGGTTCAGCGGATATCCTGCAGATCCACCTGCTATTTGATTCCCGCCGTCGCTAAAAGCAGATCCCCCGTCAAAGTTATATGATGCTATGTCTTGATCTGCCACCTTTAAATTAATTTATTTTTGTCGGATCCATTTCAACCGCTGTGTTATATCTTCCTGCATTTAATGATTCTACAATTTCGCCAACTGGTTCCTCTGACTCGTTTGAATCACCCCCATCGACAACTTCACCTATTTTTTCTTCCAGTTCCTCGATTTTTTCCTCTAGCTCTTCGACTTTATTATCTAGTGCCTCCTCTATTTTTTCTTCGAGTATAGCTTCTATTTTATCTTCAGTTTCAGACTGGACTGCTTCATCAGTGGGCTTTATGTAATCAACCAAAGATTTAATAAACCCCAGAGCAACAATAGGTAGAATTGCTCCACTAACTATCGAGAGGACCCTTTTTTGATATATGAGATCCTCTTCAGTTAGACCAAATAATTCTATCCAACCCTGAAAATTAGCCAGGTGCGTGTATGCGTAATATGTGTTACCCATAGCTTGCATAAGGGTCAATAATATAAAAAGACCCCAAACTATACCCTTATTCATCTTTTCGAGTGTAATTATCGAAGCAAGTGAAGCTGCAGCACCAATCTCGAAAGCCACTGCTAAACTTACAGCTAACCAATCTGGATTGGATAGCTTAAAGAAGTCTATTACGTGTATTGTCGAGATTACTGAAACAAGTAAGTACAGTGTAACAAATGTACCTATTATAAAATAGCCCGTTGTTTTCTTTCCCATTATTTAGAATTTTCAAGTTTTTTAATTTCAAGATCTATTTCAGATTGGCGATTAACATCCATGATTTTTCTGTCCGTAGATTGAATCATTCTTTTTTCTGCTTTTAGACCTTCGATCTCAATAATCTTATTTAGCTCGTTTTTAGTGCAAAGAGAATCCATATAAGAGCTTTGGATTTTAGAATTTTTCTCTAGTCTATCTAGGTCTCTGTTTACTCCGCATTGTCTCAATAGGATGATAAGGGTTAAAAATAGGGTGATAGCCCAAGAATAACTTTTAATTTTTTCTATCGTTTTCATATAGCTGTTTTTATTTCTTTATATATATCTATAGTAAAATGCAACAAAAAACCGATCCTTAAAAAGAACCGGTTTTTATATGATTTTTTTTGTTTATTAAATTATCCTAAAGAAACCCCTTGCATAGCAGCACCTAATTGCTGTTCGAGGTCTTTAATCTCAGAAACATCTTTCTTAGCATCATTTAAAGCCTGATCGAATGGTTTATATAATTCAATAAAGGTTTCAGCGCTTTTAAGTCCTTTACCTCTACCTTTAGAGATAAAATAATGACTTGCTTCTAGGGGTAAAGCAGACATATAAATAACCTGATTCTTTACTCCCTCTTTTTTAATTTTCTGAATTTGCTTACTTACTTCTCTAACCCCTAGAGCTTCAGTAGAATTCCATTCAGCCTCATTAGTCATGTAATCCTCATATTTAGCTAAAAGCTCTTGACTAAATGTTATTGCATAAACTTTAGTTTTAATTTCTTCCTTTCTAGATTTGATTTGGGATTCTAAAGACTCAACGAGATCCTTATCGATAGAAAAACCGCTCTCTTGGTTTATAGTATCGAAGTCAATTGAAGCAGATGCTCCGGGTCCGTTTTGAAGTTCTAATGTAGTTTCTTCTAATTTTTGCTTTGCCATATTATTTTTTTGTATTTATTTATTTTAGTTGTTTTTGTGTGATTGTTTCCTAATCAATAGAAAAAATATCAAAATCTACCCTATTGTCATTAAGATATGCTCTAAGAGGCTCCCTCAAATCTTTTGTCTTATATACTTTCGCAGGACCTTCTGGCCCAATATGGCAAAGAAATCCGTCCTGGGTCTCTATATTTGCTTCCTCCTCTAATATCAATCTATATAGACTAATCTGAATGGAATATTCATTATGATTGTTTTCATATAGATGAGAAAAAGGTCTAAGTAATTTTTTATATCTACCCTTGGGATGCTCGTCATGTTTAAAATCCCCGTTCGTTTTCCAATCTCCAATCAGTAAAAATGGCTTATCGTGTTCTTCCGACCAAAAAAGAAATGGCTGATCTATAGTTCCAGCTAATCTCCATCTTCTAGAAAATATTTTTAGCTCCGATTTAAGTGGCAATAAAACGCTTAGTCTTTTATCGTGGATCTCCATGAACTTTTCAATTCTTTCCCTTAATATCTCATCATCAGGAATAATTGGGGCTTTACCGCTCCAAAAGTCTTCTATCCATTTATGAACTCTAGTGCCCAAGCTATTAGCTACGTCCGCCTTACCCTGCCATTCATTAAGAACTACTGAAACATCAACACCTCTTTCGTCTGCCTTTCTTTTAGACCAATATTCCCTGTCAAAAGGAACTTTAAATGTTTTAAGAAATGTTGTTACTGAATCAAACTTTGAAGAGTTATATCTGTATACGTGTGATGGTTCATCGAAAGTAAACCCACGATCATCGAATATCTCTAGCTTTATCTCTATCTCTTTTTTAGCGCTTATTAGTCTAGAATCCATCAAAACAAATTAATTAGGTAACTTGCATTTGCTATAGTAAATACAAGTAAGAAAATTTCTAGTATAAATCTAAATATCCATATCCAGCTCAATTCTCTAAAAACGTATTGGTAAACTACCAGGTAGGACTCCTCGTCGGTTCCTTTAATTGGTTCTATCCATAGAGTTATTAGTTCCTCTATGTTAATAGCCTTGAAGTATTGATTTATGGGCTTTATCTCGTTCATAACAAAAGAAGGTCTTGCTTCTTTTGGTAGATCTGCAGAAAATAGAACCTCTGGGGGTAGATTTACCACAGTATAGATTCGGCCAAACCAATCTATTCTCATTCCCTTCCTTGTCCAGATTGGGGACTTTCCCAACTCTTCTTTTATAATCTTAAGATAATCCCTATATAATTTGATATCTTTATAAACTTTAAAAAATTTTAATATAGCTAGCCACATATTTTTGCTTTATGTTTTATATGAGAATTACACATTAATGTTTCCCCTCCATCTTTTTTTTGATCCTACCCCTTGCTCTTCTTATTCGAGTAGCGATAGATCTTTTCTTAATGCCATACTTTTCTGCTATGTCCTTGTATTTCATACCATTAATCTCTCTGTCAATCATAATATCTCTATAGGTATCAGGTAAAGATCTTATTTCATCTAAAACGGACTCATAAACAGAGTCAATGGTATTTTCCTCGCTAAAGAATCCATATGCTGGATCATCCTCAATAGTATAAAATCCACCTATTTCTCCTATTGTGTTTTTAGAAGAAAGGTACTCTAAATCACCATCCTCATGAGCTATTAATCTCTTTCTAGATTTCAGAAGTAATAGCGATTCATTTCTTGCTATGTTATAACACCATGTGGAAAAATTACCTCTCTCCATATCATATTGATCTATCTTTAGCCATATCTTGGACATGGTATTAAGAAAAGAATCCTCTGCTAATTCCATATTTTTTAGAATCAAAAAACAATGGTTGGATACACCAGGTTTAAGTCTGTTAAATAAATCACTGAATGACTTGTCTGTTTTATTTAGAATGAAATCCTCTGCTAATGTCTGAATGTTTGTCTCTTTAATCTCCTTTACTTCTCTGTGTTCTTTTTGCATATTTAGATTTGGTCAAATTGGTTAATTTTATATAATTCTATTCCAGCCTCTATTAGAAATGGAAGTGAATCTGGTTTTCTATAAACTTCTGAAAAAACTACTCTTTTTATTCCCGATTGTATTATCAATTTAGAACATTCAAAGCAGGGGGAAAGAGTTACATATATTGTAGATCCATCGGAACTTTGGGTACTCTTTGCAAGTTTTGTTATCGCGTTTGCTTCCGCATGAAGGACGTAGGGTAATGTAGCCATATTCTCATCCTCACAGATATTAGGAAATCCAGTTGGTGATCCATTATAGCCATCAGAAATTATTGATTTATCCTTTACCATTAAGCATCCCACCTGCATTCTTTTACAGTGAGAATTTTTTCCCCATGTATTAGCCATTTGTAAATAGATAAGATCGTTTTTCATTGCCTTTGAATTTTCCCCATATAATGGGCTTTTTTGAATGGCATCGGAATGATCCCAGGAAATGTCAAAAGTTTTTCCTATTTTTTTGACGCTCCAATTATTTATGCTAAGGAAATCTGGATTGGAGAAATCAAAATCTTCTGAAACTATTTCTCGTCCTGAATAATGTGATAGTATAGATAACTCCATTAGTTTATAATTTCTGCAAACATAATAAAATTGTACGAGGAAAAAAAATATTTTACGATATTTTTTAGATCCTTCTAGAATCTGGTCTAAATGGTTGATCTATTGCTGAAACTGTTAACGGTCCTTCAAGAAGTCCTGCTATTCTGGTAAGTGCATTTTTTATATCCTGCATATCACTATTACTTCCTAATCCATTATTACCAGATGCTGGTGTTTCTGATTTTTTATCGGTTCCAGATTTATCTGCAGCTGATTTCATTAAATCTGCGGATGGCTTTGTTTCTGCTGCCTTTGTTTCCTCTGGTGCTTCCTTATCTTTAGCTGCTTCTTTCTTTGCTAAAGGGTTAAGCTTTTTAACGTTATTTACTAAAGAAGGTGTTTCACCTATTTTAGATGCTGCCGAGGTTTCAGTAATCTTTTTACCGAGATCAGTTTTAGTTTCTTCCTTCTTTGAAAAGACCCCCTTTAATCCACCTTTCTTATCTATAACCCCTTTAAGAGCTCCGAGACCTTTTTTAGCAAATGGACTTGCAGCGCCAAGACTTTCCGTTGCTTTATCTGCAGCGGAAAATAAAGCATCCTCTGCGCCTCCTCCTATTTTAGAAAGTAACGAAGATACTTTAGTCTCTTTCTTAACATCCTCTGCGCCTCCTCCTATTTTAGAAAGTAGCGAAGATCCTTTAGTCTCTTTCTTAGGACCTTCCTCAGCACTCTTTTCCTTTTTCCTCTTCTTAGGATTTACTACTTCTTCAGATTTTTTAAGTTCATCGGTTTTCTCTTTAGTTCCAGAGTCTAGAGTATCCGGTAGATTTTCTAATTTAGAATCGCTCTTATCCGATTTACCTAAGACTTGCTCTGCTGATTTATCCTCCGATTTTTCCTTGCTAATAAGTGATTGCGTAGCTAGAAGTTTAGCTTTAGCTACCGCTAGCGAATTATAATAATCTTTATCCTTAGATAAATTCTTTAATATAGCTACCCATGTATTACTCCTATTATTTAGATCCTCCCCACTCAATTTATTTTTTATCTCGAGATCTAAAGCCTCTTTCTCAATCTTAGTAATCTCACCATCTATTCCATCCTTTCCTTTACCGATTAACGAATATAGGGTTTCTACGATCTCACCTGTAGATTTTCTTGAATTATCGTCTTTAGCATTATCCTGAGCTTCTTCATACTTCTCAAGCAATCCACTTAAATTCATATTTATGCCCTCGGAATCTATTAATCCCGGATCACTTGGATTACCAAAAAAGTTTAGACTACCTTCTTTGCTATTCTTTAAAAGAGAACTAAACTCGGGAACGTTTTTTAATCCTTCCATTAGATCCTTAACGTTAATTGGGATAACACCAGCACCCTTTGGTAACTTAACTACCTCCGGACCATTTTCACCAACCAAATATTTGCCTTCTTTCTTAGCAACCCCACCTTCCTGAAATGCTTTAATTATTCCCTTTAATCCCCCCGCGATATTACTGAAATCCTTATTTGGCCCTTCTCCGCCTTTAGAAACAGATCCTTTTGCCATTTCTGCTATTTTTCCCATAAGTGGGCCTTTCTCGCCAAGTAGTCCACTGATAGCTTTGGTAAGATCCTTTATTGCTCCTTCACCCTTCTCACTTTCTTTAGGATTAGCCGTAGAAGCCTTATTAGAGGTCGTAGCTGACTCCTTTTCGCTTTTTGTAGATTTATCCGTTGATGATATAAGGGACTCTGTAGCGGAAGTATTTTTCTTAATAGACTCAGCTAGAGAATTTATATTCCTGCCAAGGTCGGCTATTTGGGAAAATAATTTTTGATTAGGATCTGCCATTTAATTTGGTTATTATCTCTATATATTTCTTAATAAGATTACTTACCAAAACTAAACAACTCTTTGACCCCGCTTTTAGCTTTCGCCTCTGCATTTTCAACTTCTATGGCATCATTGAGCTTATCTATCCATATCTGATATTCGTAGAAAGGTATGCTTTCTATCCAATCAGGATCCAGACTATGCTCCTTCCATAATCTAAACTTGATATCAAAGAAGTTCTCTAAAGATATCTGAAATAACGAAAAGAGATCTGATCCCGTAGGGAAAGTTTATTCTAGCGGTGACCTCCATATCACCGCATACTGGGCACTTTTGTTTTACCTCTAGCTTCGTTCCCACTTTGATTTTCTGAGCAAGCTCAAAATACAAGCTAAATTCTTCTTTGGTCCAATAATCGCTTTCTCTCATTCTGGAAAGGATCCTTTGGAAATTTAGATCCCTCCATTCGCTAAACATGAAAGGCGCTATATCAAGAAATCCATCATCAATATCAATATTTTTCTTAGCACATTCTGTTATGAATGAAGTTATTTCCTGGGTTACCCCTATACTAGGAATGTATAGTTCAACAGTCTTATCAAGTTTTTTAATGGTAAAAACAAAACCTCTGGTCTCTTCACTATAATACTTAGCAATATTTTCGTCAAGTTCATAAGAACTTAGTACGCCAGTTCTGAGTTCTATACCTTCATTGAAGGGACATTCTGGTGTTTGGTTGCATGATTTTTGCGGCTTAAGGATAATAGAGTTCTCGCCTTTAACGAACGTAAGATCTCTAATAGCCATGATTATAAAGAATCTATCTTCTTGCTTAAGATCTTTATAAGAAACCACCCCTTCTCCCGAAAATTCCATCCGAGAGCATCGATCTATTATGTGAGTTAATTTTTCCTCTATGTCCAATTGATCATCTTCATCGATTGTGGAGAAATGTCTTATCTCTCTAACCTCAGCAGCTCTAATAGCAATTTTAGTTCCGTCCGGATAATATTTACCTTCCGATGGTAATATCCCAACCGGTATATTTTTCCAACCCATCTCTAATGATATAGATTTATTTACACTTTGAGCTTTACCTAAGGAAGCTAATTGTTGATCATATTGTATCTGATCGATCTTTGGTTGAACCGGTTGGGGAATAGCCTGCTGAACTTGTTGTTGAATTTGTTCAGTTCTAGCGGATAGCTCCTGTACCTGCGACACCACATTGGTTTCCTTTGCAATAGGCTGGGGATCATCATATTCTATACCCCCCGCAATTTCCTTTCTCTTAAGAATCTCTTCTGGTGAAATATTATTATCCATTATTTAATCGTTTTTCTTATTATATAACAAAAAACAAAAAAGGAGACAAATTAATCGTCTCCTTTTGCATTTAATTTAAAATATATTATTACATAAACAAATCTTCCCAGTAATCACATATCCATGATGTGGTTACAGTGTAGATAGCTGGATTTTCGTAATCTAACTGCATATCATTAATGGCAGTACTGATAAAGCAAGAAGGTATTCTAATTCTTCTAAAAACATCCCCTCTTTTATTAAATATCGAGATAACCATAGAACCAACATAATCGCTTTTAATACCCATCGCACCTGTTAGTGGATTGTATATTAAGTCGCTCCATTGTCTAAGTATCTTATAAACACTCATTGAATTTACGTCATTTAAGTTAACCTCAAATTCCATACTTAATGTCATATCACTAGTAGTAGGCTCACCTGCAGCATATCTTCTTTGAGCAAACTTATAAGTTTGTTCAACGTTCCCGTTTGCTAAAATATCTACGGCCAAACCAGTTATAGATTTAACCTGCTGAGCTAAAATTGATTCCCCTTTAAAAGTCGTGCTAGCATCTACTATTCCCGACGGTGGCGTGATCAAAACCTCAAATTGGTTAAGATATACCGGTTCGTAGTTGTTTATCGCGGCTTTAGAGTTTGTATAATGTGGTAAACCTGCCATTTATTTTTTTTATTTTTTTATAAGAATAAATCCTCCCAGTAATCAACTGCCCAAGTCATATCATCTATTTTAAATATATCAGTTGAGGTGTAATTAAGATTCATTTCACTTATTGCCTTAGTGGGATAGCAGTCTCTGCATGTTATTCTTCTGAAAACGTCTCCTTGTTTATTAAAGATAGAAACTACGATAGTACCTGTATAGTCATTCTTAAGACCCATTGCTCCTGTTAATGGATTATAGATCAAATCACTCCATTGTCTCAATGTTTTAAAAACGTACATTGAGTTGTCGTCATTTAAGTTTACTGTGAAGCTTAAACTTAAATCCAGATAGGTATTATCAGGTTTAGCTCCAGCATAATTTCTTTTAGCAAACTTATACTTTTGAGTAACTAGTCCTGGGTTTTTATCTAAGGTAAGTCCACCAACCTTTGACACGTGCTGAAGAAGTATCTCTCCACCAGCAACAGCAGAAGGAGGTATAATAGTAACCTCAAACTGGTTCAGATAAACAGGTTCGTATTTGTTTATTGCTGATAATGAATTTTGATAATGTGATAGTCCTGCCATATTCAGTTTATATTTATCTTAGTTGCCTAAAAGGCTCCAATTCGCATTATACGAATTGAATAAAGCCTCCCGCTGCTATACCACCTGTTCTGGTAACAGTAATTCTATTTATGAACTTCTGTATACCTCTAGCAGGTTCGATGATAACGTCTATGATTCCCATATTCATATCAATGATTGCTGGAGTGTTATTAGAAGCATCCATAACAGTTTGGTAGTTGTATATTCCACCGCCTGCTCTAACGCCATCTAGGTAGTTATCAACTAATGTTTTAATTTCAAGTCTAATTGAATCGTCATTAAAATCAAATAGGTAGTTAGAAAGAATTGACTGAACGTCTGTTTCGATACTTATTAAAAGGTCTCTTACGTGAACTAAGTTGAATGCAGAGTTAACTTGTTGATAAGCAGTTTGGTTACCAAAGATAACTACCCCAATCCCTCTTCTCTTGATGATCGGGTTAATACCGAATGGTTCAAGATTTCCTCTGTCCTCATCGGTAAAGTCATATTCAACACCCACGATATTACCGCCTCCGCTTAGTATACCTCTTTTTTGACCTGCGATAATTGCATAAGGTTCTCCAGTAGCAAATTTTCTAACAAAGTTATTAGATACCATAGCAGCTGGTGGTACGTTTATATTTCTATTAGATTCTCTGATAGTGATATAAGGAGCGTAGAATGCAGCAAATTTAGATCCCTCTGCTTCACTAGGTAAACTGAAAGTATATGAAGGATTTAAAGATAGGTTACCCCCGTCAGCTATATAAGCAGTATTTAAACTTGGATAAGGATTAACAGCTGTAGGTGCGTTGGTAAATCTAGGATCCGTACTCTTCTGAAACTGTTCCATAGAAGGCGCATTGATAAGAGCAAGCGATTGCTGTCTAATCATTGCTAATCTACTTAATTGATATTTAGAGTTAGGTAAAATTTGTCCAGAGAATGTATCTACTACGTATCTGAATGATATAACGTCCTTAGAAGCTAATGTCTGAGCAATATTTGTATCATACATAACATCTAGTATGGTAGAAACCCTAGCATCAGTTCCGTTAGGTCTATGTGATTCTTTCATGGTAAATCCAGAGAGATAAGTGAAATCAAAAGATCTTGTAAATTGAGATATCGATGAGAATTTCTGAACTCTTGACATATTACCATTTCCTGAATAATAAAGAACTGGTCTAGCACATGTTGCTTTATAGGTTCCTGATGTAGTCGTAGAAGCAACTTTAGTGATCTTAGCTAATCTGCTTTGTTGATTGCCTGTTTCAGGTACGCAGATGTCAAGGTCAGTACATACTACCAAATCTCCAACCGACATAGGTACGTTTCCGTTTGCATCTTCTGTTATGTAGAATGATGTTGTGTCTATTCTAGTACAATCTACGAATTCATTAATCGATCCCTCTTGAGAAATTATATCGAATTTTTGCGATGATACCGCAGTACCGATATTATCAGAAGCATATGTTGCAGCGAATAATGCTATGTTATTTATAGTATTACCAGCTAAAGAAACGTTTGTGTGGGATCTTGTGTTAACGTAGTTGAATTGATCCCTATCTACTGTGTTTTCGAAAGTAAGGTAATTTACGCTTGTTCCCGCAGAGTTTAGCCAAATAATATCTCCGTCCATTATTTCGGTATATTTAACATTCTGGAATAATGTTGATGCGTTATAAGCTTGGAGAACTCTTGAGGTTCCAGTTGTAGCATTCGGACCGGTTACCCCATTAGGCGTAGGTACGTTGCTAACTAAATCTAGATAATCTGAATTACCGAATTGATAAGCGCTAGTGTAAAAAGGTTTAGCACTTCCTGAAGCTCCTGTATTATATGAGGTTACCTTATAAACAGGAGATACTGTTATACCTTGAGATCTATAGTAAGATGTATCTAATGGATGGCTAAAGAATATTCTAAGCTCGTTATTAACGTCTTTAGTTCCAGTAACTTTAAGTTTAACCAAATCATGTAAAGAGAATTGGTTGATTAATGCTCCAGTTGCACCGGAGATACCTTCAACTATACCCATTATGTATTTCTGGTCATCCGAAGAGTTAACAGTTAAGAAAGATTTTAGCTCATTCTTCTGTGTTGCATTTAATAAATAACCCGCAGTTCCACCTGTTCCTGATGTTTGGAGATAATGTAATCCCGCGTCATAAGCAGAAGAATCGTAAGGAGCAAAAGCTTGGTAAACAACTCCTGCTGTTGTACCTGCGTTGATTGCGAATAAAGTACCTGCTTTCATACCGGATGTGTATCCAGTAGCTCCTGTAGGACCCGCAAATCCACCAGCTCCAGTAACACCTATTACATTTTGTGTGTAAAGGTAATCTGCAACTAATGCCTGGTCATAACTTAGGAAGTTAATTGTAGGATTAGCTAAATCCCTGTCTCCCGATAATTCATCAATCAGGTGATTACCTACTAAATCTATTGTGTATGGATTAGTACAAATATTATCAAATGCTTCTTCGTCAATAGCACAGAATAAACCTGTTGCTGGCGAATTAGAATTTACTAAGGTTTGTATGTATTGATTAACACCATTAAGATCCACGAAGTCTGGAATTATACATCCTGTTACTGAGGTAACTATATTAACATCCTGTTGGCTAAGGAATGAATCAATTTGGCTTTTTATGAATCCGTTATTAGTAAAGTAGCTAGACCATTTTGGATCTAAAGCTAAAGCTGCATAATTTGTCCAATCCCCAGATACTGCTATTACATCAATGAAATAATCTGAAATATAGTCGTAAGGGTGCATGAAAGTAGGAACGTTATTAGCTCCATACCAATCTAGTGCAAAAATATCAAAACCTTTTAAAGGTTTTGAAGAGTCAGTAGACTTTCTAGTAATCACACTGATAGGGGTTTTACCCAAGTTAGTTAAAGCAAATAGCTTTCCTGTGTCAGGTGTACTTAATGTAGCTAAGAAATATTTTGTATCTGCGTACCAGAATCTTTCTTTATTATAGTAAGATGAATATAACTCAGAAGTTACCACTCCGTTATATTGCTCGGTATCAAGAGAGTATGCTCTATATGTAACCTCATCTGCACTTCCAGTATCTGTGTCATTATTAAGCTTCAATAAATTTAAACCGAAAACCGGTCCAGTATTTAAACAGGTTAATATCGATCGGTGGAAGAAAGACCCCTTATTTTCTAAGGATCTATCAATGTCTCCAAACACAGAGATCATAGTAGTAGGATCAGGAATGTATACAGGAGTATTGAAAGGTCCCTTATTAGAGAAACCCACAACCAATCTAATCGTTTGAGATGTTAGGATAACGCTTTGTGACGCGTCGAATTCAAGAGTATAAACCCCTGAGGCTTTAAACTGTGAATAGTCTATTTTAACCTTATTTGCCATTATTTTTTAAGATATTTTTTGCTTCTTTACTATATATCGAAATAGAAAGTAGAATATTAGATCAATTGAATCTTCAGAGCAATTTATTGAAATCACCATAGCTTCTTCCATCTTTAGTCAAAGGACCTTTGTTTCCGTATCCGTATTCATCATTTTCTGTTGCAATCCCAGCTTCGAGCTTTGCTGTTATTAGTTGTTTGTATTCATTGTCAAGTTCATCAAAGACATCACCGACCATTTGGTTGAAATCATATCCATCAAAAAGACCCGGTAGATTCACTAAAGTCATTGCTACGTCATCATGTCCGGTCTGGCTAGAATATGTTCCCCTGTTATTAAGACCGAATGTAAATAGTTCAGGAATTGTCCATTTCTTATCATTTACTAAGATTTTACCCTCCCTTATTAAACTTCTAAGAAGTTCACAGTACTTCATCTTGTTTTTTTCATTGTATTTAATACCGGGTTTTAGAATCCGAGCAGACTCTGAGTGTTTTGTAAATAAAAACATCTCATCATAATAATCATCATCAGTCATTAGTTTTTCATAAAGCAATTCACCCTTAAAATTCATCTCAATAGCTAATTTAGTTCTATCTATGCTTACAACTTTTACTAATCCTCTTAATAGCTTAACCAGCTCCTCTAATTTTATCTCATTATCTCTAAAAACCCCAACCTGTACAAGTCCGAAGAAATCCGACTCATCTTCAAATTCCTCTATTGCTTCTATTACTTTTTTAGGTAAGGGGGTAACCTTGAATATATTAACAACAGTAAAATCACCTTTTATTCCTGCGCTTATATCAACAGAAAAAACGAACTTCTTCCCAGGGGAATTTGCGTTATCTAAGTTAAACTTAGGATGCCATAGGAGTTTTTCGTAATTAAGACTTTCCTCGTAATGTAAGCAATCTATCTCTCTCCATTCATATTCAACTTCATTAGACTTAATTTTTTTAAGCTCATTGGAGCCTAAAAGTAAAGATGAAGAGCTTAAGAATTGGTTACCGTATTCCTGATTGAAGAGTTCCTCGCTTCCAAGGTTACCTATTTCCAGTTGTTTCCATGCTTCGTCTCTTCCTGGAACTTGCCACCAATCAACCCTTATTGGATTAAAACTATTCTCTCCAGTGAGAGCACCCTGGTAAATCTCATAGAATTTATTCATTCCATTCGGAGTGGATGTTATGATTATTCTAGATACCTTTGATGATGATACAGTAGGATACGTAGATCTAAAGAATGCTTCAATAAAGTTAGTATTAATATGAGCAAACTCATCCATATAAAGGAAGTGTATAGTAAAACCGATACCTGATGTTTTAGTTGTAGTTTTAGCTAGAATTCTACATCCGTTATCAAATCTCATTGACATCACGTTATTAACTATCATTCCTGGTTTAAGAAAGAACGGAAGGCCTTTTATAATCGCCTTGATCTTATCCATTAACTCCTCTGCAGTATCGCCAACATTGGCTAGAATCATCGCATTTTTATCATGATTGAATAAGAGATACCAAACAAGTATAATAGATGAAGTTATCGAGTTATGCGACAATATATTATTCGTATAATATCTATGGTCTGGGTGATCTATGGATAAATCCACCATAGAAACAGGGATACCAGTATTTTCTATATACTTAACTCTAGAAGGACCCGTTCTTGTCATTAATAAATCTCCAGGATTTAATTCTTTTACCAAAATCTCATTGTTGTTCTCATCAAATAGAATATGTATATCGGCACAATCTAAATGATCCCCATTTTCAAGTTCGATAAACCAAACATCATAAGGCTGGGTTTCTAAATACTTGAACGCCTTAACGTAACCGCTATCTGATAAAACCTTAGTGCTTATATCATACTCAGCTATTATCTTTTTATCCGGATCATCTTGGTCAAGATCCAAATGTGAAAACTCATAGGTCTCTATTAAACTTATGAGTTTAAGTATGGTTTTTTTGAGTAATCTTTTTATTTTGGACTTATGTTTTTCCATATATGAAATCTATACATTTTTTTATTTCCCCTCTAGAATCTTTTCTGTAATCTGATTCCCATATAGTTAAAACTTCGTAACCGTGATTATTTGCAGCATCTATTTTGGATTTATCATATTCCCATATATCATTAGCAGAAATCATTTTTACCCTATTTATATATTCGGCTTCATATAACTGAGGATTGCAGTGCCAATAATCACCGTTAAATTCTATTATTTTTTTAATAGTATTAAATGTTAAATCATATTTATATGCATTTCCATTCTTAGTTTTTATGAACTTTTCTTTTTTACCATATAGTATACAATTATCAATTTTTAATAATCTTGTAATATCAATTAAGGTCAGTATTAATTCATCAGCAATCATAGATCTGCCTCCTCCTATATGTGTATTTTCGTTAAATACTTTAGATTTCCACAGTTTCTGCCTATCTAACCATATTTTTTTACCCTCAATTTCTCCATGGTTTTCTATACATATATCAAGTGAAAAAGTTTTTTGTTTCTTTGAAACTGTTAAAATTGCATCCTCCTCGGTCATGCCTTTATTCATCCAGTATTCTTTTTTTACCCACGACACAACCTTAGTTTCCATTAATTTTTCAGCCGCTAATTTCTTGGCAGATTCAATTGATATATTTGGATCCTTCTTTAGGTAAAAATCTGGGCTAAATGGGGAAACAGATCTTCTTTTCTCGTCAGTGGTCTTTGATTTGTGCATTGGATTATTCTCGCCAGAATATAAATTACTTAATCTAGCCCGATGTTTGGGTTCTCTCATTCTAGCACCTGCATTTTTTGAACCGGCAGTTATTGAAGATGTTAACTTCTCTGACATGGTCAAAAACCCAGGGAATAAAAGTTTATATGATTCTGCATTGTGCTCAGGATGATATTTTTTTAGGTGCTGCCCAGTTACAGAACCAACGGGGGATCCGCATATCTGACAGATCACGTAATCAACATTTATTATTCCTGACTCTAATAACTCATTTTCTTTTTTCTTCCTGTCATGTTCAATTCTACAATTTTTGCTACAGAAATGAGATATATTGGCTCTTGTTAGATATTTTATATCGCAATATTTACAGACTTTTTCTACTTCCACCCTTTGTTTCATAATAATATTTATATATTATATATCGCCAAGTCAAAAAAGTTACAATAAATTATATAAATAATATAATAAACTTTTACATTTTTCTAATATTGTTATATTATTTGATGGTTTTAGCTTATTTATTGCTATATTATTGCCATTTGTGTCAATTATCTGGCTATTATTTAAAAGACATTTACCAACCTGTCTAGGGGCTAGGAATATATTAAATCTATTTGCCTGATATTCTCTAAGTACAGAACTTTGATAATCCCTAAGCTTGATATAATTTAAACCCTCATCTGTCATTACCTGGCAGTATTTAGAGAAATATGTAACATCTTCCGCACATTTTCTCATCTCGAGAATCTCTTCGTTAGTATACTCCCAAAGTATATTTGGTTTTTTTAGATCAGGATTTCCGTCATGAAATGGGTTATCCACTTCTTTGTAATCTAATCCCTCTTCATCGATTTTTCTAAGAAGTTCATTTACTCTTTCTGTGCTCCAATAGCTACTTTCTGATTGGGCTTCCTCTTTTTGTACTGCTTCTGAAAACATATTATTCTATTATATCGTCCTCGATAATGAAGTTGCTTTGATCTTCCTCGTCGTCTTGCGGACGGAATTTATCATCAATCAATTTTTTTTCTCTCGCATTAACAACGGAGTTAGGATCAAGTTCTATAGGTTTAACATCAATAACCTCGTTTCCTAGTATATCTCTAAGACCCTCCATTATACCTCTTGTTCCCCTAGATCTTATACCAGCTCCATCCGTATTAGAAGGATAGAAACTATTACCCTCGCCCGTCTGATTTTGGTCCATAACTACTCCACCTGAATGTTTCTTTACTTCAAGTTCTGCATTTACCCTTTTATAGCTCTGCTCCATTTTCTCAAGGTAAGCCTGATAATCCTTGGGCATTTGCATTATTTGAGATTGAAGCTGAGCAAGCACCTCAAAAATTCTAGGATGCATGTTTCCTAAATCTATCTCTTCTAGTAATTTAGTGATCGCATGTTGAGCAGATTTCATCTGAAACATCATCGATGAAACGTTCATAGCATCAACTTTTTTCTTAACATCAAGAAATTCTACGTGCCCGTGAGCGTCAGGATCTACATAGAATTTTGCTACTGAATCCATTAAAAATCTGGCCTCTGTTAAAGCACTGAGCTTCTCGTCGGCAAAATTCATGAGTTCTGATGTTTTTAATCTCGGAAGGTCTCCAGAATCTAAAGAAATTGAATCCAGAGATTCTTCCATTATTATGGCATCTAGATTTTCTTTTATTTTCTCCTGTATTACCTTCTCTGGTTTAGGTTTTCTTCTTGGCATATTTTATCTGTTTCTAGCGAACTTAGGTATGTTCATCAATGGTTTAGCATTATCAATTATGTGTGCTAGTTGCGAATCCCTTACTATGTTTTGATTTAAAACAGTAGATTGGGTATCAACATCTATCATATTTTTAAATAGTCTTATATTACTTAGATATATCGGACCTGTGAATATTTTATAGGCATTTGTTTCTGTTCCATAGAATGGACTTGCTTTATCTGTGTTAATATTAGAAGGTGCGGCAAATAATATAGGCTCAGTAAACATTCTAACTTCCTCGTGTAGCTTTTTTAATTTACTAGATTGCTCGTTCGGATTAACAGGATCGTAGGTCATCCCCCATATGTTAGCTGCTATCTGTTTATATGTATTAGAAATATTAACAACTACGCCATACCATTCCCCGTATTCTGGTGTAAATTGTAAAGGAGAATTTATGATCATACTATTAAGTCTTATAACCAAGCTCCCCTGGTCTAAGAAAGGATTAGTATTTTCGTCCATTACTCCTGAGTGTATTAGATCTACTCTCATACCCTTCATGTCAGAATTAGCGTCTAAATAAAGACCGCTTATTAAATTTCTACTTTGTGCTTTTTGTACTTTCCAAACTATAGTTCCCTCTGAGAAAGTGGTTGAGTTATTTTTGACAGTAAATCTATACTCGTCAATAACTGATAAAACCTCATATCCACCAGAGTGTAGCTTATCAGCTCTTATTGCAACATAGCCTTCGGGATTTGTAGCATAGGTTTCCCATCTTTCTAATCTATGTCTATTGGGATAAGTACTTAAATATAAATAATCAGAATCAGAGTTCTCTAGGGTTGCATTTAATATCGGATAACCTCTTTTAGTCATCTTTGTGTTATCGTAGAAATCTCTTAAAGTGAACCAACAAGTGTATGCTAATTCCTCATTATCTCTTAATAAAGGAAGTGACTTATATCTAACAGCATTCTTATATCTGCTAGGATCGAATATAAATTCAGGTGTATCAGAAAAAGCTTCACTTAGATCATAATAGTTATTTAAAACTATTGTCCAGTTATTATTAAGATCGTATTCGATTATCGGAAGATCATTATAAACATAAGATCTGATAGGATCCTGAGACATCTGTGTTATTGTGGTAGCGTACTGTTGTGGCTTAGAAGACTTTAGCTCCTCAGATTTAACTTCTTCTCCGAATAACTCCTGAGTAGTTACCGCTATTCCTTCTAGTTCCTCCTTGTATGCAGGATCTTGAAAATATGTATTACTTCTAGGACTGTATTTCTGTAGCTCTATTTTAAAATAAACCGGAGCATTCATGAAATCCCTGAATAAATAAGTTGAATTTATTTCGTAAATTCTATTAGTTATAGGGAAGTAAAGAATATCTCTCTTTCTAGGTTGTGATCCTTTACCAAATATGCTTTCAAAATATTTTCTATCTATTTGAATTTCAAAAGGATTTTCAAACTGAAGTCCAAAAGGATCATAATTTATTTTATTATCAGGAAATTGATTTTGGGGAACTAGTATTTTAACACATTTCTCATCAACAACATTGAAAAGAGTGTATTCTCTAAGAATAACATCTTTACCCCTTCCCTGAGGCTGTACAGAATAATAGTTTGCTTCTAATCCAAAAACTTTATTAACCATCTGGCTTAAATCCTGATAAAGATTTAAAGCTTTATTTACTGCATAAGGATTGAATGTGAAATTACAATCACTAAATATAACGGGTCTAGTTGAAACCTCATTAGAACATATTAGTGCAGGTTTTGATATAACTTTCTCTGGTGTAGGAGCATATTCAAGATCAAGTTCAAATTGAACTATCACTATGCTAGGATCTATTGGTTCGTCTGTATTATAGATTAATGTGCCATCATCATTGACAAGGACAGAGGTAAATCTGAATTCGGGGTAGAACTTATTATTGGGATCTAAAGTTATTTCAAAAAGATCCGAGAATTCGTTTGTTAATCCTCCTAAAGCTGTTCCTACATTTGTCCAAAGAGACCATGTTTTTCCGTCTATGCTATATCTGAAATCTATAGCGATATCATCAGCATCTAATATAGATCCCGAATTATTACTGTTTCCTGTATCAATTATCCATCCCTTAAATTTAGTGACATATGTAAATGGATTATCCCACGATAGAACCCTATAATTACCTATATACGTGAAGTTTAAGGCACTATCTAGCTGTTCTATTCTGGTATTATAGTAATCAATGCTATCGCAAGGCTTGTAGTAAGTTTTGCCCTCTATTACAACTGTGTGATATCCTTCACATCCTATTTGTAATGCTCTAGCTTTTGCAGATTCTGGGGTAGCAAAAAGATTATCTACTGAAGATTTTTTAATCTTATCAGTATTCTGCAACCCGTCATGATATTTATATCTTATATCGGTAAGATCGTATTGCTCCCCGCTTCCGTTATAAACTGGGGTTCCTTTCTTAGGAAACTTGTCCTCTGGGTTAAAACTCATTATTTAGTGGATATCTTTTCTTTATATATCCACTTAAATAAATAAGAGAAGCTTAGACTTCTTCAGAAGTCCATTCGATAACGGATTGAAATACACGTTCTGGTGTTATTGATTTAGTACATTCAAAATGTCTATCTGTGTCCTTATGCTCAGGACACCACAACCAATCACCTCTATCGAACTTATGTTCAACTTTATTGAAGCATCCATGGCAAACATCGGTGTTTATTATTCTGAGAGTTTTGTCAGAGAATTCACAAAAGGGTTGGGTGAAACCTGAGATCACAACAACGGGAACGTCTAAGCCCCAGGCCAGCCACGAAAGACCTGAACTTACACCAACGAAGAATTCACAATTAAGCATATCGCTTATTCTGTCCTCTATTGGCCTATCACCAGTTCTATCAATCACATTAGAAAAATGATTTCCCTGTTTATGAATTACAACAACTTCATATCCTATACTTTTAAATAGATCAATAAGCTGCTGCCATCCTCCGGGATAATTCCAATGTTTTGCAGCAGCAGTAGATTCTGTTCCGATACAAATGTATTTTTTATCCGAAGGGGTTTCATTTATTGCTTTCTTTAATCTTGGTCTGATCTCACCGATATATTCTAGTCCTAATATATCTGATGCAACTTTCTGCAGCGGGCATAATCTAGGATCAACTTTATGATGATTAATATCGGTTTCTTGATACCATCCAATTCCAACTAAAACGTCAATATTATCCTCTCTATATCCTGGGTGTTTGAATTTAAGAACATCATATTGTCCTTCGAATAGGTGATTCCAGAAAGTAGTGATTGTTATATCCGAACAGTTATGAACCTCTGCGAATCTATTAACATAAGGGACCCAAGCTAAAGTGTCACCAAGTGAACTGCTTTCTAAAGAAATTATCACTTTACCCGATCTTATCTTTTTAAAAAGGTTGAATTCATGAACCTGCTCACCATTCTTGTCATAAACAAATATCGTTACATCATCAATCCATCTTCTGTATGCGTAGCAGAAATGACCTGTAATTATCTGGGAAGAGTATATTACAGAACCCGATGCGTCTTTTATATGTACTGTATACGGTTCAACATTAAAATCTCCAAAGTCTATAGTTACTTTAGGCGATTGATCAAACTGGGCTCTTATCTTTACCTTATGTTTAAATATAGGGTAATCTGACTTTTTTACGTCATCATAGATAGCTATTGATTCCTTGTGTATCTGCATTGATCATTTATTTTTTAATAAACCCGAGTATTTCTAAAATCTGATAAATATTCTTCGAATCATCATCAGTCATATAATAAGCATCTTCGTTGTTATTATATGAGCCCGAATAGGTTGGTAAATCCCTAAATAGTACAGGGGTCTTCCAAGAAAGCGATTCCTTTATGCATAGAGGATTTAATTCTATAATTGAATTAAAAACAAATAAATCTGCAGCTTGATAGAATACATCAACATCATTTCTTTCCCCCCAAATAGTGCAATTTCCAGGTAATTCATCCATTAGGGGTTTCCAATAATTCTCAAAATTAGAAGCTTGGTTTCCTACGAAATGAAATTGTATAGGGAAATATTCAAGTAGTCTAGCGTACTTAATAAGCTCCCCCTGATTTTTACCAGGTGTAAATAATCCAACATTTATAACATGTTTTTTAGAGTGATCTAGCCCTAGATATTCTATAGAATTATTTTTGTCTGGTTTTTTAATTTCAATCGGATACTCTAGTAGTTCGCTAGGGATTCCTAGGATTTTGAATTTTTCATCTATCCATTTAGAAACCATGACAAACTTATCTGGTTTATAAATTTTGATCGTGGGATCGAATTGTGAACTATGACAGGTCTCACATATAACATAATCCCTTTCTGGCCGATAAATGTTCTTTAGAACTTCATTATCAACAAATGTTTCGGGTAACTCTTCGAAATGTACCACATCAGGTCTTATCTGTTCTATTATTTCTATTAGCCTTTTCTTATCGTCACCAAGAGCTATAAACCTATCACCAAGAATTGATATAACTTTATTTCTCTGGACAACATAATGATCACCATAGAAACTGTATTCCACACAATATATCTCAGCAGAGTCGTTTAATGACTCTATCTTCTTTAGTAGATATTGGGGAAGTCCTCCGGTAGAAAAATGTGGGGAAATATAAAGTATTCTCCTTCTATTTTCCATATTGAGTATTAACCTTCTTTTGTAAATATTCCGCTTTCGAAATCAAGTTTTCCGTTTCCGAATTGGTCAGTTACTTTTTTCTGTAAATCTGATTCCTTTAAAGAGATATCTTCTGCATAATCATAAAGAGAATTAATCTCTGTCTCGATAATTTCTAAATCTTTTCTATGAAAAGCTGCTTCGATGTTAAGTCTTCCTACTCTAACAACGTTTGCTGTTAATTCGTCTCTTAATTTCTGGATCTCCATTAAGAGTTCTTCTGGTAATTTAATTTGTTCTGACATATCTTATTTTTTTATTTTATAGTTTTTTATCTGAAGAAAGTTCCAAATTAACTGATTAAAAAATTAGCAAAAGCATTAATGTCAGTAAATGATTGATTTTCTATAGTACATGATAAATTAAGATAAATAATACCTTGATTTAATCAGACATCACCTAAATCTCCAACATTTTTCACGCCTACAAGTAAACCATCTTGAAAATTTAAAAAGTTAGTATTAGATTTACCATCAAAAATTGGTATATCACCAGTATACCCTTCCTGCATGATAGGTTCTGGTGTATTATGTATAGTTCCGTTAAAACCTGCACTTGTAAGAAATGCATTAATATCTTCAAATCTTCGATCTTCTACAGTAGCAGATGTGTTAACATATATAATACCTCGATCGGTCACTATATGTGCACTATTATTATCTATGATTGTAGCATCACCGGTGAACACATATTCTTTATCTGATATTGTAAACCCACTTTGAATTTTAGTTATATTTTCCATATTTTTAAGTGTTGTTGTAATATTCTGTTATTCTAACTCCAACAATATTAGAAACGTCTGTTACTCCCTGTGATGAGGTACAAAATTGAAGGTATAATGTATTAGAATTATCAAAGGTAAATGTTGTTGTAGCCGTCTGGGCACTAAAATCTGAACTATATTGAACAGCTGCATTTGCTACTGTTCCACTAGTACCATTTTTATTAAGATCTCTAACATTTTTTATAATGAAATTTCCGATAGCCACATTTCCTCCTGTAGCTAGTAAAGTTGCTCCTACTGTTGGGTCAGCACCTAGTGTTCCACTAGTACCACTTAAATAAACTGCGGATTGAATTGTACCTCCAGAGCCCGAAATTCTAATATTCTTCCAGACCACTTCAATAATCGAATAGTTATAAAGGGTATTTGCAGTTATTGTCTTTTGTAAAGATATTTTAGGAGTAGTTGATCCTGGTCCTGTTATACCAGTACCATTTGCTGTATGGGGAATACCAATTAATCTTGGATTTGGATCGTACCCACTAGTTCCTGCTGATCCATTTTTACCGTCCATTACCGAAGATATAGTGTAGACATTTCCGTCTACTAAACTACCACTAGATACTATAACACCACTTAATGTCAAGCTCTTATACCCAGAAGGTGAAGTGATGCTAATAACATTCCAAACTCCTAATACACTCGTACTATTAACTTGATATAGCTGCAAAGTCACATTATTACCCGCAGCGATAGCAGTAATTATACCACTAAACCATTGTGCATAAGAAGTGGAATTTATATTATTATTACTAATAGAAATAGATGTAATAGACGATATAGTAGTATTATTAGACGAAAACTTAGTAGTTGTTGGATCAGCAGGTGATCCAACAGCCGAATTATAATACCATCTACCGCTATTAGCGCCATCATTACCATCGATTCCTGTTTTACCAGTATTACCACTAGTTCCTGAGGATCCTGAAGTTCCGCTAGATCCTGCTGATCCATTTTTTCCTGAAGATCCGCTAGATCCTGCTGATCCTGATGATCCTGAAGTACCTGAAGTACCTGAAGTTCCTGAAGTTCCTGAAGTTCCACTAGTTCCTGAAGTTCCACTAGTTCCTGCTGATCCTGAAGTTCCACTAGTTCCTGATGATCCTGAAGTACCTGAAGTTCCTGAAGTTCCTGAAGTTCCACTAGTTCCTGAAGTTCCACTAGTTCCTGCTGATCCTGAAGTTCCACTAGTTCCTGCTGATCCTGAAGTTCCGCTAGTTCCTGCTGATCCTGATGTACCACTAGTTCCTGAAGTACCACTGGTTCCTGAAGTTCCGCTAGTTCCTGCTGATCCTGAAGTTCCGCTAGTTCCTGCTGATCCTGAAGTACCTGATGTACCACTAGTTCCTGAAGTTCCACTAGTTCCTGCTGTTCCTGAAGTT
>Ga0209596_1000824_pt1 | contig 27775 bp, 27 predicted proteins | sample M_130807_MF_Meta_FD_187314 | JGI IMG/M metagenome (GOLD analysis project Ga0209596, IMG submission 187314) | Freshwater microbial communities from Lake Montjoie, Canada to study carbon cycling - M_130807_MF_MetaG (SPAdes) (version 2) | ecosystem: Environmental > Aquatic > Freshwater > Lake... | reverse complement strand
GCGGAGGTGCGCGATACCGGCGCAGGAAGCTTCGTGTGCTGGATCATCCCGCACACGCGCGCGGTCACAAATCTCACGGCGCGGAAAAAGGGCGAGCGTGTGAACCTCGAATTCGACCTGCTCGCAAAATACGTCGAGCGCATCGTGGCGAGGAAACAGGAATGAACACGCGGAAGCCACGCAAAGACTCGGCGACGCGGATCGGAAAGGCGCACGGCTTCCGTGTATCTGCGGCAATTCACACCATCACCGCCGAGGACACGATCTCGATCCGCTGGCCTGTGCTCCGCCCAGGGTTTCCACGCGAGTCGGCGATCTTCGCAGGCGATGAACTCACGACGGCAAAACACTTCGGCGCATCCTTCGGCGGCTCGCTCGTCGGCGTCGCTTCGATCTATCCTGGACCTTTGCCGGAAAGGCCCGACGCATCACCGTGCTGGCAGCTTCGCGGCATGGCCACGCTTCCCGATTTTCGCCACGCAGGCTTTGGCACGGCGCTGCTCGCCGCGTGCGTCGCACACGCACGCGCAGAACGCGCGGCGCTGCTCTGGTGCAACGCGCGCACTTCCGGCGCGGCATTTTACGCGAAGCACGGCTGGCAGATTCTCGGCGCGGAGTTCGACATCCCGACGGTCGGCCCGCACTTCCGGATGTGGCTCGCACTGCAGTGAACGCTACTGCCGCTCGACCTCGTACCAGAGCGTGCGGTGCTGCGGGCCGATTTCGAGGGTGCCATCGGCGACGGGGATTTCCGCGCGGCGCTGGCCGCGTTCGTCGAGCGCCCAGGCCTTGAATTTACCGCCGCCGGGAAGCTCGATCTTCGCAGTCGGGCCTTCGACGAGGACGGGCGCCTTCCCCCAATCGCGCCCCACGCTCGTCTTCGCGGCGTTCTTCCAGCCCATGCCGGTGTTCTCGATGTCGCCGGTGGCGGTGATGAGGATGCGCTTCGTGGCACCTTGGGCATCCCGCCCGACGACAGTGTACTGAAAGCACATCCACTGATGTCGGGTGTCTGCAGGTATCAGCGTAAGAGCACCGAAACTCTTTGGCTCTCGGTCGGCCTTCCCGATCCAGAGCTTCGAGGAAATACCATACGCCCAGACGTGTTTCTTCGACGGGTTCCAATGGGACCAATCGTCAGTCGCATTCATCATCGTCGTCACACCAAATCCAAAGCCGTCGAGGCTCTTGCAAAACCCCTCCGCAGGGATTCAAAAAATCGCAGCGCTCTCTGATGACGTGTTCTGCGGGTGGAGATTTCGGAGGGTTTTGCAAGAGCCTCCGTCTTCAAATTTCTGCGTGACATGATGGCGGAAAAAGCGATCCGGAGCGATTTCCGCGCTCCGGGCAAACGAAGGACCATACTTCAACGCCAGTGTCGCCATCCCATCCCTCCCAATCAGAATAAACTTCGGTGACGGAAATGGGTCAAAATCCCCCCGCCGGAAACTGATCACCGCCCCCGGCAGTGTGGCCATTTTCACCGGGTGGCGGTCTATGTCGAAGAAATTGTTGAAGTGATCCTGCGACCACGCATCGCCGGCGCGGTGGCTGTAGCTGAAGGCGAAGACGCCGTCCCAATCCTGCAGCGCGGCGAAGGCGCAGAGCAGCGGGAAGGTCTCGGCGGAATAGGTGTTCGGCGCGGGGTGGTTGTATTCGGTGCAGAGGAAGGGCTTGCCCGCGACGCGCTGCGCGGCGAGGCCGGGGAGCGTGCCGCCGTCGGGCGCGCCGGCCATGGGCTCGTTCTTCACGTCCCACACGTCGGGGTTCCAGCCCTTGCCGTGGAAGTCGGGGTGGTGCCAGTAGGCGTGCGAATCAATCACGTCCATGCCGGCCTGCACGTGGCCGGGGCTCCAGAATCCCTGCGTGCCGACGATGGGGGCCTTCACGCCGAGGTCCTTTTTCAAAAAGTCGCGCATGCCGTTCCAGTAGGCGGTCTCGGTGTCCCATATGAATTCCTGCCAGTCGCGCTGCTTGGCGGGGGTGGTGCGGGCGAGGTCGAGCTTGCGGACGATGGGGATGCGCTGCGCGGTGTCGCGCACGAGGGAGCCGTCCACACCGCCTGGGCGCAGTGAGACATCCGCGAACGAATACGCGCCGGTTTCCGCCGCGAGGTTTGAAAAAGTCAGGCGTGCGTTTTTGTCTCCCTCACTTGGACGGAATGAAAACTCGAAATGTTTCCACTCCGTGGTGAGCGACGCCTGCGTGCTCCAAAGAACCTTCCACGGCTCATGAGTCTGGCCGACGTTGACACTGATTTTCCGCGCGGCATCCGACTTTGCGAAAAAGCTGAGCGTGTATGGCCTTGTCGGGGAAGTTCGCGGCGAAGCAGGTATTCACGCCGAAGATGCGCAGGCGCTTCTCGCCGGCGAAGAGATGGCCGTCCTTCACATGCACGAATCCATCGCGGCCCGCGGGCTTGTCGTTCAGCCACGAAATGTTTGTCGCCGATTCGCTCGCGTCGTCCCACAAGAGTTGAAAGGGAAACATTTCCGCCTTCTCCGCGGAGTGCATGGCGGCGGCGAGCGCGAGGAGCGGGAACATGCACAGGGGTTTCACGACGGGATTTTGGTGGGTGCGAGACGGGAAGACAAGCGGGCGGAGGGTGTCGTTTGGTGTTTGGCGTTGAGCGTTTGACGTTTGAAGTTGAGCCCCGCGCAGCGGCCTTGCGTGTCAGGACGCACTTCAAAATTCGGAACGCCCAACTCCAAACAACAAATGCGAACACCGCCACGAGCCCAAACTTCACGCATCAAAATATGGAAGTCATCCTGAGTGAAGTGCCGCGAGGGCGAAGGTGGGGCGGCACGGAGTCGAATGATCCCGAGAAGTTTCCGCAAGATACTCAAATAAGATCGGGAGACCGCTCAGGCATTCCACGGGATTCTTCACTGCGCGGCGGCCCACCACCGAAACCCTCGCCGACGCTCCGTTCAGAATGACCTCTGTTTTTTGAAGCGTGAACCCTGCCGCGACAGGATCACCCGCTTGCGCACACGCCGATTGCAGATTATTTATCCAAAACTCCACGCGCGTTCCGCATTTACTCCACAGCCTACAATCGCATGACCACACCCCTCCGCTTCCTCCGCCCGATTTTTGCATTCGTATTCTTCGCGGCGCACACGGCGTTCGCGTTCACTGTGGCGGAGATGAAAAGTGTGGAGACGAAGGTGAAGGCAATCGTGAAAAAGAACACGCCGTCGGTCGTCGCGCTCGTCGGCGAGAAGGTGCCGGGCTCGGGCTCGGGGACGATCGTCACGGAGGACGGGCTGATCCTCACGGCGGGCCACGTGACTTACGGCAATGACACGATGATCGTCGTTTTTCCCGACGGCAAACAGGAGAAATGCAAGGTGCTCGGCTCGGACTACACGCGCGACGTGGGGCTCGCGAAAATCATCAAGCCTGGCAAGTATCCCGTCGCAGAGATGGGCGATTCGGACAAGCTGGAGCAGACGACGCTCGTGGTCGCACTCGGGCATCCCGGCGGGTTCGATATCCGGCGTCCGCCGCCGGTGCGCATCGGGCGCATCAGCCAGAAAAATGCGGGCGGCTTCCTCGTGAGCGATTGCACGCTGATCGGCGGCGACTCGGGCGGGCCGCTGTTTGATCTCGATGGCAAGGTCGTCGGCATCCACTCGTCCATCTCGGAAAGCCTGAGCTACAATCGCGACGCGCCCGTGAACGCGGCGAAAGTGTCTTGGGAAAAAATGCTCGAAGGAAAAACGTGGGGCCGTCCGCCCGTGCGTCCCGGCCAGCGCGTGACCGGCCCGGCGGTGCTCGGCGCAGTGTTCGACCCCGCGGGCGGCAGCGCGCTGCTGAAGGAAGTGCAGCCGCGATCCCCGCTCGCCGCTGCCGGCGTGAAGGCAGGCGACGTGATTCTGAAGCTCGGCGGCGAAGACATGGCGACGCCCAAGGCCGTGGCCGACAAGCTGAAAAAATGCAAGGCAGGCGAGAAGCTCGCGGTCGCGTACCGGCGCGGGACGGATGAGCGAAAAACGGAGGTCATCCTTGTTTCCGAAGCTGAGATGCTCAAACGCATGGAGCCCCTGCCGTCGCCGCCGAAAAAACCGTAAGCACACCACGACATCCGCCACGTTCCGACACCCGATCCGAAATCCCATCACACCATGATTCGCACACTCATCATCGCCGCATTTCTCACAGCCGGCTCGCTACACGGGGCAATCAAGAAGGCCCCGGATTCCAAGCCCGACCCGACCCCGGCACCCGAGGCGAAGCCGCAGGAAACTCCCAAGCCTGCGGAGAAACCAAAGCCTCCGGGAAAAGGTGTCGACGAGTTGCTCGACGAACTCCGCAAGAGCGCGGAGGAGAACGGCGGGATGCTGAAGATGGACGCGAAAGAACTGCTCTCGCTCCTGCGCAGCGTGCTCGAAAAACAGGGCGTCCCTGCCGATAAACTGAAGAAGGCGGAGCTGCCCGAACTGCTGCGGCTGATGAAGGAAAAGAATCCCGACGCGTTCAACGGACTCGGTCTCGGAGGGCCGCCCGCCCTCGACAAGGCGTCGGAGAAAAAGCTGACGGATCATTTCAACCAACTGCTCGAAGGCCACCGCCCCGGTTCGCTCGTCGCGGCACCCGCGACGTTCGTGCTGCGCGATGCGAAGAAGCCGTCGGATCCGCTGGCGTTTGCGACCGGCATCCGCGCAGACGGCTGGCTGCTCACGAAGGCGAGCGAGGTCGGCACCGCGGCGGAACTCCAGTGCCAGATCAAGGGCCAGTGGGTCGCGGCGAAAGTCGTGCGCACTTGGCCAGATCACGATCTCGCGCTTTTGAAGGCCGATGCGAAGGACCTGCCCGCTGTAAAATGGGGAGAGCGTGGCGCGCTGGAAATCGGCACGTTCATCACCGCCGCCGCGCCCGAGGGCCGCGAGCCGGTGGCCATCGGCGTCGTGAGCGTGGCGGTGCGCAATGAGCAGACGAAAGGGCGCGGCTTCCTCGGCGTGCAGCTCGAGAGCGACGACAAGGGGCTGAAGATCCGCGACGTCGTGCCGAAAGGCCCGGCGCAAAACTCCGGGCTGCAAAAGGAGGATCTCATCCTCGAACTCGACGGCAAGAAGCCGGAGTCGGTTTACACGTTCACGAAGCTGGTCTCGGACCGCAAGGCCGGTGAAAAGATCAAGCTGAAGCTCCAGCGCGGCGAAGCCGTGATGGAAAAGGAAGTCGCGCTCGGCGACCGCGGCGCTGCGACCGGCCCCGCGCGCAGCGGCAATGACAAGATGAACAGCATGGGCACCACGATCAGCAAACGCCGCACGGATTTCCCTGCGGCGATGCAGACAGATCTGCCGCTGAATGCGACGCAGTGCGGCGGCCCGGTGACGGATCTCGATGGAAACATCGTCGGCATCGTCATCGCGCGCTCCGGCCGAATCGAGACACAGGTGCTCCCAAGCGAGACGATCCGCGAAGTGCTCGACAGAGTGGATTTTTCCAAGGAAGGCCAGGCTCCGACACCCGCGCCCGCTGTGGCGAAGACGGAAGCTCCGAAGAAGGAAACGCCCAAGGTGGAAGCCCCGAAGACCGAGGTTTCGAATACGGAAAAGCCAAAGGCGGAGGTCGCGATTCCGGCAGCGAAGCCCGCACCCAAAACCGAAGCACCGAAGGCGGAAATCCCGAAAGCCGAAGTTCCGAAAACGGAAGCGCCGAAATCCGAAACACCGAAAGCGGACGCTCCAAAACCAGCAGCGGCGGAGAAAGCCGTGGAACCGGCGGCAAAGTAGGCGGCGCGCACGACGCAGATTTCGCACGCTGCGCGCATGTCCTGGCAAAATTTCCATCCGCAATGGGGCGTGGTGCTCGGCTCGGGGCTGGGCGGATTTTCCGAGCGGATGGAGGTCGAGGCGCGCGTGCCGTACGCGGAAATCGCGGGCCTGCCGCAGTCCCGTGTTGCGGGACATGCGGGCGAATTTGTGTTCGGAAAAATCAGGGGCGTTCCGATCGTCGCCGCGCGCGGGCGCGTTCATCTTTACGAAGGTCGCAGCGCGGCGGAAATCACGGCCCACGTGCGCTGGATGGCCGAGCGTGGCATCCGCAGGCTCGTGCTCACGAATTCGGCGGGGACGTGCAATCCGCAGTTCGCGCCCGGCTCATGGATGATGCTCAGTGATCACCTGAACCTCACGGGGACTTCGCCGCTGCTCGGCGGAGCGAATTTTTTCGACATGAGCGAGGTGTACGCAAAGTGCCTGCGCACCCATTTTTCCGCCTCCGCAAAATCGCGCAGTATGACGCTGCACGAGGGCGTGTACGCCGGGCTGCTCGGCCCTCAGTACGAGACCCCCGCCGAGGTGCGGATGCTGCAACGGCTCGGCACGGATGCTGTCGGCATGAGCACGGTGCTCGAAGCGATCCAGGCGCGCGCGCTCGGCCTGGAAGTCGCGGGATTCTCATGCCTCACGAACTGGGCCGCCGGGCTAAACGCCGCACCGCTCGCACATGCCGAGGTGATGGAGACGGGCGCGCACGCGGCGGCAGCCCTCGCGGATTTGCTCGAGCACGCGATCCCCACGGCGTGACGCACTCAGTGCGACATTGCAGTTGCGGCGTGGCGCGTGTCCGCCCAAGGTGTCCGTTGCAAAGGAGGGGTGGCAGAGCGGTCTAATGCATCGGTCTTGAAAACCGACGGGCCGCAAGGTCCCGCGAGTTCGAATCTCGCCCCCTCCGCCACCCATGCCCCTCACCGACCTCGCCCGCACCGACGCCGCGAAGTGCGACATTGCGAACAACTCATGGGGTCTCGGCCTGAAGCTCACCGACCGAGACTTCGCCGGGATCGATGAAAAGGAACTCCTCCAGCCCCGGCTTTCCGACGGCGATCTCCCCGCCGTCCGCTTCATGCACCCCGCACCCGACAGCCAACTCCTCGGCCGCGGCGTCAATGTCGGCCTTCCCTCCCAAGGCCCGGCCCCTGACCTCGGCGCATTCGGGCCGTGAGATTACGGCGCATAGCACAACCCTCGCAAAGAGCGCGACCCGTGTGCGCAGTCTGCCGGATTGCGCACCACGGCCTCAGCGCGAACCGAAATAGAAGAGCATGAGCGCAAGGGGGAGGGCTTCGAGTTTGTCGCCATACGGGATGGACTGCTGCCAGCCGAAGAGCTGCACGACGATGGCGAGCGCGACGGCGATGAGCGTGACGACCGCCTTCACATCCTCGAACCACGACGCACCGGCGGCGGGCTTTCCCCTGTTCCACCACGCGATGACGGCGCCGAAGCCGATACCGAGAAAATACGATCCCACGCTGATGAAAACCGGCGCGGCCACGCGGTCGCGCAGGCGGCCACGGCACGCGAGGTAGATCGCGAGGCCAACGAATGCGAGGACGATGATCGTGCGCAGCGAGTGTCTCGGGAGGTTCAGCGGATACGACTCGTCCTCGAACAGATCCTCGGCCTTCAGCTTCTCGCGCATCGCGGGCGAGAGCGGCACGAAGCGCCGGTGCGCGAAGTAATGCGCAAGGACGATCATGAGCGACTCAAACCACAGCAGGCTCACCTGGATTCCGCGCGCGGTCTGCACGACGATGAAGCCGACGGTCATCAGTGTGAGCAGCGCGCGGATGCTGCCCGGCGGCAGGCCGAGCGTTTTCTTTGCCCGCGGTGCCATGAGCAAAAGCGGCGCGCCGGTTTTGCGATCCATGAGCAGGTGGCGCATCGGGCGAAATTCTCTCCCGGCCCGGCGGCGCGGTTACTTGGCGAGCTTCTCGCGGTCCGGTCCCAGCTTGTCGTCATCCTCGTCAACGAGCGTCGCGCGCTGATGGAGGATGCGATCCAGCTTGTCCCAGTGGAACCACAGGCCTACGACATTCTCGAAGCGCTTGATGATGCGCTGCTGGTTGTCCACCGCGAGGAGATCCCCGCCGCCGAAGCCCATCAGCGTCTCGAGCACGTCGCGGTATTTCGTGTGGAAGCGCAGGCCGGTGCGATCTGTGAGTTCGGAGCCTTCGCCGAAGTGGAACTCCGCGATTTCATTTGGGCTGAACTGCTTCTTGCGGTTGAAGACCATCTCGAAGATCGAGGCGATCCACGGGATAAGCAGGAGCCAGCAGAGCACAGACACGGTGCCGTGGTCGAACTGCGGGTTCAGGTTCCGGAAATGCCGCAGCACCGGGCCGATGAGCGCGATATTGTGCAGACTCTCCATGTAGCGCGCAAAGAGCCACACGACGGCCACCACGAGCGAGCAGAGCGCGAGCTTTTTCAGGCTCATGTCGAAGAGGATCGCGAGGAGGAAATAGACGAGGGTGAAGATGAATATCCATGCGCCCGCGCTCGGGAGCAGAAGTCTCCCGACGAGCAGATTCAGCACGAAGCCGGTCGCGATTACAAACCATAGGAAAAATGCGGGCGGCGCGGAATAGACGACAATTTCGTCGGGCTTTTTCCCGCCCCGCACTATATGCCCCACGGCCACAAACGGTGCGGCGATGATGCGACCGAACCGGGTGATGATATTGACCTGTGCAGTCGGCGGCTGCGATTTCGTGGAAGGTGCCTTCGGATCGGATGAGTCAGCCATGGCGTGTGCGACAGGGATTACCTGTTGAGGCACGCTAGGGCAAGCCAAACGCGGCACAGGCAAACAAGAGCGGTGAGGTGCGTGTCACCGATAGCAAAAGTGAGCACCCACTCACGGTTTAAGTCAGCTCACCTTCCCCCGGATACGAAAACAATGACGCTGCGGCTGACTCTGCACCGCGAACCGCGGCTCAGGGGGGTCAGATACCGACCCGCAGCGCCCGCAGTCGGCAGGCCGGCCGCCGGTATCTGCGGTGTAGCGACACGCAAATCACCAAACCTAACGTGATCAGAAGCGCTTCGGATGGTTCGGGGACTGGAGCGACGGTAATGACGGAGGAAACGCTGTAGAAGTGGGCGGGGGTCGTAGCGGATTGATTACTGGACGCGACCCAGGGTGCGGCTGTTCCATCAACGACTCCGAAAACGGGGGAAGTCGTTCCGAGAGCAAAATCGGCGGGGGTGGAAAATGTAAAGGCTAGGCCGGCGGAGTCGGTTCCTGTGAAAACGGGGGTGGAATTGGGGAGAGTGGTTCCGGATGAGGAAAAATTGATCGGAGCGGCGATGATCGCATCCCAGAGGTCGGAATTGTTGAGTGCAATCCGAATTCCGCTGAGGAGATAAATGGGGGAACCCGTGGAAGATGGGTTGGTGTTGGTGTTATCCCGTGCAGCCGTGGTTGCGGTGGAAGCGATCGCAGTCCATGTGGCACTGAGTGCGGCGAGCTGGGGAACCGACGCGGCCTCGGCCGAGACGAATGCGTTGTAGGTGGCGATGCTGGATGACGTGGCAGCGCTGACCCCGTCCGTGACAAAGACAAGGCGGTAGGTGTCCCCCGGGTTGAGTCCCGTGGGAAGGGTGATAATGGGCGCACCCGCGAGGTTGGGTATCAGGCCTGAGATGAACAGGAGCAGTACGGGCAGAAGGAGGATCGGATGTTTCATTCAGCGGCACCTACGTGACTTCGATGAGAATTATGCTCGTGACTACCATGCCGGCAAATGCCGTCAAGTCGGCAGTCTTGAGCCAACCGCGGCGTGGTGATGCCGCTGTTCTGGTGAAGGCCTCCGCCCGAGCATAGCCAATGTTGAGCGGGACTGATCTGCGTTTTCTTGTGCGCTACTTCTTCTTCAGCGTGCTCAGGTATTCGACGAGGTTCACGAGGTCTTCCTGCGTGAGCGCCTGGCTGAGGCCGCTAGGCATCATCGAGGTCGCGAGTTTTTCGCGGGACTTGATGTCGTTCTTCGCAAATTTCTGCGTCGCGCCGCCGGGGAGCCCGAGGACGACTTCCTCGTTCGTCTCGCTGCGGACGATGCCCATGCCGGCACCGCCCTTTTTCAGCGTGAGCTGCGTGGTCTCGAAGCCCATGCTGATGCCGGCGTTCGGATTGATGATGGAGTCGAAGAGGACTTCCTTCGGCAGCTTGGTGCCGATTTCCGAGAGCGCGGGGCCGAAGTCCACGCCCTTGTCATCCACGCGGTGGCAGATGATGCAGCTCGATTCCGCGCGCTCGAAAATGGCGCGGCCTTTCGCCACGTCGCCCTTGAGCTTCACGAGTTCGGAAATCGGCAGCAGCGCCTTTCCGTCGAGCGCAGCGGGCGCGGGGAAAAGGGAATCAATGTCCTTTTTCAACGACGCGTATTGCACGAGGCGCAGCGCGCTCGCGGCGACGGGCTTCAGGTCTTCCGGGAGACTGCGATCTTTTGCTGCGGTGATGAGCGCCTCGGCGCCGGCCTGCGTGCGCGCGAGCGACTGCACGGCGGCGCGGCGGAGTTCGGGCTGCGCGTCGGTGCGTGTGAGGATGCCGGTGAGGCGCGTCATGCCGCGCTTGCTGCCGCTTGCGCCGATGAGGCTCAGGATGTCCGCCGAGCGCGGGCCAGCGAGCGCCTTGCCGAGGATCGCATCGCTGTCGCGATCTTCGAGCACGAGCTTGATCGCCTCGACTGCGGCGGGATCGGTGCCGATGGCGAGAGCGGTGTCGAGCAGTGCCTGCCCTTGGCCGGCCGCGCCGAAGTTGGCGATGAGCTCGATGAATGCGGGTGTGCCTTTCGCCTTTGCGATCGTGTCGGTGAGCAGCTTCCCGATTTCGGGGGACTTGTTGCCCTTCAGCCGCGCGAGCGCCTCGCGGGAGACCTCGAAGTTCTTCGCGCCGATCGATATGAGCTGCAGCAGCGCCTTGTCCTTCGATTCGCTCGCGGGGAGGAAGTCGAATGCGCGCAGGAAGCGGGGCTTCTCGTTCGCGGAGATGGATTCGTCGGCGAGGATTTTTGCGAGATACTCGGGCGACTTCGAGGCACGCACGCGCCAGACGATGTCACGACCGCCGGGCGTGTTCCATTTGTCGCCGACGGCAGCGAGCCATGTGTCGAAGCACAGATCCTCGTTGCCGACCGAGCCGAGGCCGAGCGCCTCGAGGAACCAGCGGTCCTTGCCGTCGTGCTGCTGCGCGAGCGCGGCCCAGAGCTTCTCGATCTTATGCGAGGCGTGCAGCGAAAGCGCGATCTCGCGGCGGACTGCGGCGCTCGGGTCGCGCAGAAGTTTCGCGACGAGCGCGCGGTCGCTGTCGAGCGGCGTGGTGTCGAGCCCGCGCGTGGCGTGCAGTTCGCGGCAGAGGCGGACGGCGAAGCAGCGCACGTCGCTGTCCGCGTCGTTGAGTCCGGCGGCGAGATGCGTGAGTTCGCGGCCCTTGAACTGCGAGAGCACGCCGAGCGCGCGCGCACGGAGGCGCGGGTTTTGATTTTTGAAAAGCGAGAGCAGCGCGGGCTCGGCCTTCGCGCCGAGGGCGTGAAGTTCGTTCCAGCCGAGCGAGCGGGTGACGCGGTTCGGCGACGACAGCGCGAGGATTGCGCCCTCGGGCGTGCTCACGTCCGTCTTCGCCGCAATGCCGTTGTTGCCCACGGGCGCGACGCGGTAGATGCGGCCCATGATCTTCCCTTTTTCGTGATCGCCCATCGCGTGTCCGCCTACGCCCGGATCGTACCAGTCTGCGACGAAGAGCGCGCCGTCATTTCCGATCGCGCAATCGCTCGGGCGGTACCACGAGTCCGTCGAGGTGAGGATGTCCACCATTTCCGCGGTGTAACCTGCGCCGTCGGGCTTCACGGGATACGCGCGCACGGTGCGCGGGCCTGCGTCGCAGTGAATGATCTGATTTGTGAATGGCACGCCGAGCAGCGTGCCTTCGTTCACGAGGATGCCGGTGGGCGAACCCGCGCCGGTCTGCAAAAGATTTGGCACGACGCCGGGATCGTTCAGGTGCCAGTGCCGCTTCGGGATTTCCGTTTCGAGGTTCGTGCGCTTCGCCTGCCAGCCCGCGCCGGTCTTCTCGTCGGTGTAGCCGAAGTTGCCGTGGTCCATCACGTAATTGATGCGCACGCCCTTGTTGCCGTCGTCGTCGTTGTCGCTCTGCCACATCGCGCCGAACGAATCCACGGCGACCTCGTAGTTGTTGCGGAAGTTATGCCCGAGCGTCTCGACATTGCTCGCCACGCCCTTTTCCAAATCAATGTCGCAGCGGAACACCATGCCCTGCCGGTACGGCTTCCCTTGGTTCGTGATTTCATTGCCGACGATGTCCTTCACGATCTTGCCGTCGGGCCACGTGAGTTCGGTGATCGAGTTGCCCGCGTTGAAATAAAATTTCCCGTCCGGCCCGAAGACAAATGCGTGGACCTGGTGATCGAAATTCCACACGCCGCCGATTTTGAAAAGCACCTGCGCCTTGTCCGCCTTGTCGTCGCCGTCGGTGTCGGTGAGCAGCCACACATTCGGCGCAGCGCTCACGATCACGCGCTGGCCTTTCTTGCCACCGCCAGGGCCGGGGATGACGCAGATGCCGAGCGGATTCGTCAGCTCGGGGTTCTGGTAGAAAGTCGTCTCCTTGTCGGCGAGTCCGTCGCCGTTCGTGTCTTCGAGAATCACCACGCGGTCGCCTTCGGAACGGAGGCCCATGTATCGGCGGTAGTTCACGCACTCGGTCGCCCACACGCGGCCGTGGTGATCGATGTCAATGTTCGTCGGGTTCTGGATCATCGGCTCCGCAGCGAAGAGCGATGCGTTCAGCCCCGCGGGCGTGGTGAAATTCGCCATCGCCTTTTTCGCATTCTCGATGCCGTAGCGGTCGCTGTTCGGAAAGGACGGCGACTGCGCGTTCAGCGCGGGGAGAACGAGGAGGGCGGCGACGGAGGCGAGGAGGATTCGTGGGTACATGGTTGGTGGATAACTCGGATTGGAGCGCGGACTTTGGCAGGAAAGTTGGGATTGGAAAGCGCGGCATTTTCCGCGGAGCAGACGGATACATGTGCAGACGGTCTGTTTGCGGGATCGCTGGCACCGTGCCTGCCTGGGCGTCCGTTGAAAAATCCGCGCCCGTAATCAATTCGGCGTGTGAGGCAAGCCGGAGGCGTTGTGATACGGCAAGCAGGGACGCTTGCGCTACGAAGTTCCCCATTGCGCCGTGCGTCCGCGTTTGCACGATGCGCGCTCTTTCACCGCACATGCTCGAACAACACGTCCTCAAGATCGCCTCGGAACTTTCCATTCAACCGCGACAGGTCGCCGCGACCGCGGTGCTGCTGGAGGAGGGCGGCACGGTGCCGTTCATCGCGCGGTATCGCAAGGAGCGCACGGGCGAGCTGGATGAGGTGAAGATTATGAACATCCGCGACCGGCTGGAGCAGCTCGAGGAACTCGACAAGCGCCGCGATAGCATCATGAAGTCGCTCGATGAGCGGAAGCTGCTCACCGCGGACCTGCTGAAAAAAATCGGCGCGGCGGAGACGATGAATGTGCTCGAGGATCTCTACGCGCCGTTCCGGCAAAAGAAGCGCACGCGCGCGACGACGGCGAAGGAGAAGGGCCTGGAGCCGCTCGCGGATTTGATCTGGGCGCAGGATGTCACGCTCGACGTGCAGGCGGCGGCGAAGGAGCACGCGGGGCGCGAGTGGCAGATTGATGAGAAGAAGGGGACGCTCACGCTGGAGGACGCGCTGGCGGGTGCGCGCGACATCATCGCGGAGCGCATCGCGGAAGATGCAAATGCGCGCGCGCGGATGCGGACACTTTATGCGGAGAAGGGCGTCGTGCGGTCGAAGGTGATCTCGGGCAAGGAAGAGGAAGGCGCGAAATTTAAGGACTACTTCGACTGGAGCGAGCCGGCGGCGAGCGTGCCTTCGCACCGCATCCTCGCGATGCGCCGTGGCGAGACGGAGGGATTCCTGATGGTGCGCCTCACGCCGGAGGAGACCGAGGCGGTGTCGCTGCTGGAATCCATCTTTGTGAAAAACAAGGGCGCGGCCGCGATGCAGGTGCGCGACGCGGTGCATGACTGCCAAAAGCGGCTGCTCGGATTTGCAATGGAGGGCGAGGCGCGGCTCACCGTGAAGAAGCGCGCGGACGAGGAGGCGATCCGCGTCTTTGCGCAAAACATCCGCGAGGTGCTGCTTGCCGCGCCGCTCGGGCAGAAGGCGGTGCTGGGCATCGATCCCGGTTTCCGCTCGGGCTGCAAAATCGTGCTGCTCGACAAGCAGGGGAAGCTGATCGGCAACGACGTGATCTATCCTGACCGCGAGGAGGAGATGTCCGGGCGCCTGATCAAGGCGGCAATTGCGAAGTTCAATGTCGAGGCCATCGCGATCGGCAACGGCACGGCGTCGCGCGAGACGGAGTCTTTCATCCGCACGCTGAAATTACCCGCGAGCATCCCGGTCGTGATGGTGAACGAGAGCGGCGCGTCCATTTACTCCGCGAGCGAAATCGCGCGGGAGGAATTCCCCGACAAGGACATCACCGTGCGTGGCGCGGTGAGTATCGGGCGCAGGCTCATGGACCCGCTCGCGGAACTCGTGAAGCTCGATCCGAAGAGCATCGGCGTCGGGCAGTATCAGCACGACGTGGATCAGACCGCGCTGAAGAAGCAGCTCGATGATGTGGTGACGTCGTGCGTGAACAACGTCGGCGTGGAGCTGAACACCGCGTCGAAAAATCTGCTCGCGTATGTGTCCGGCCTGAATGCGCGCGTCGCCGGAAACATCGTCGCGCACCGCGATGAGAACGGGCCGTTCAAGTCGCGCAAGGAGCTGCTGAAAGTCGCGGGCCTCGGGCCGAAGGCGTTCGAGCAGGCCGCGGGATTTCTGCGCATCCGCGATGGCGCGAATCCGCTCGATACAAGTGCGGTGCATCCCGAGCGCTACGAACTCGTGGAGAAAATGGCGGGCGAAGTCGGCTGTTCGGTCGCGGACCTGCTCACCGACGCGCAGAAGCGCAACCGCATCGATCTGAAAAAATACGTGAGCGAGGAAGTCGGCCTGCCGACGCTGACCGACATCGTGAAGGAACTCGCGAAGCCGGGACGCGATCCGCGCGCGCAGTTCGAGGCGTTCAACTTTGGCGACGTCCACACCATGAACGATCTGAAGCCGGGCATGAAGCTGCCGGGCATCGTCACGAACGTCACCGCGTTCGGCGCATTCGTGGACATCGGCGTGCATCAGGACGGTCTCGTGCATGTCTCGCAGCTCTCGGATGATTTCGTGAAGAACGCCGCGGACATCGTGAAGCCGGGGCAGAAGGTGAACGTCACCGTCGTCGAGATTGACATCCCGCGGAAGCGTATCGCGCTCTCGATGAAATCGAACGCGAGCGTCGAATCTCAGCGCAAGCCCGGCGCGCCGAAGGAAGCCGGCAAGCGCGACATGGCGAAGCACACCGGCGGCGGCGGGCAGGGCGGCGGAAATCCGTTCGGCGCGGTGGACTGGTTCACGCTCGCGCAGAAGAAAAAGTAGCGCGGGAGAAACCGCAAATGAACGCGGATGGTCGCAGATGCGGATGGCGCGTTCCGGGTGGAGCACGCGACTGCTGTTTCCGGCCACTGGCGGCAGAAATTCGGCGCGCGTGCGTCCATGAATGGCGAACAAATTTGGATACCCCCTTCAAACGCAGAGGCGCAGAGGGAAAGTGTTGAGGCCCGCAGAGGAAAGGGGGATTCCTCTGCGCCTCTCCCTGTTTCTCTCCGCCCTCTGCGTCTAAAAAGAAGGGAGTGGAGCCATGCGCACCGCCACACGCCGCGAAGGGTTTCCGGCGGATCAGCGGAAAATGCACGCGCGTGCTCCAACCGGAAAAATGCTCCGCCGCGCGCACAGCAATTTCACCTGTGCGCCAGACTTTCGGCATGGCTGTGCCCTTGATGCGCCTGCCCTGGCCGGTGCCACGCGCGGCGCGCGCTTGTGTCGAGGCGGTTCTGCGGCTTCAACTTTCCGCCCGATGATCCCCGCCGACCTCCTCCTGCACGCGTACCGCAGCGGTGCGTTTCCGATGGCGGTGCCGTCGGGGGAACTCGCGTGGTTCTCTCCGGATCCGCGCGCGATCGTCCCGCTCGACGGGCGATTCCACATCCCGCACGGCTTGCAGCGCACGCTGAAGAGGAACCTCTTCGAAGTCCGCATCAACACGGCGTTTGAGGACGTGATGCGCGGCTGTGCGGAGCGCGAGGACACATGGATCAGCGGGGAGATTTTTGCGAGCTACGTGAACCTGCACCGGCTCGGCCACGCGCACTCGGTGGAGGCGTGGCGCGAGGGGCGGCTTGCGGGCGGGCTGTACGGCGTCGCGATCGGCGGCGCGTTTTTCGGAGAGAGCATGTTCCATCGCGAGACGGATGCGTCGAAGGTCGCGCTCGTCGGACTCGTCACGCGGCTGCGCGAACGCGGCTTCACTCTGCTCGACACGCAGTGGAGCACTCCGCATCTGCGCACGTTCGGCACGATGGAGATTCCGCGCGCGAAGTATGTGCGGCTGCTAAAGTCGGCGGACGCTCTGGAGTGCCGCTTCGTGTGAGTTTGGCGTGCCGCGCGGGGCCGGCGCGACGGCTCAATTCATCGGGCTCCACCGCTGTTTCCCGATGGCGGTGGAGTTGTCTATGTATTTGACCCAGTCCATCTGCTCGACGTGACCGTCGCTGAAGAGCACATTGATGGACTGCCGTCCCTGATGAGAGCCCAAGTCCACGCCGGTGGGCGGGGTATTGATGACGGGTTTGGTCGGGCCGTCTGCGGACGTCACCGCGACGAACTTCACGGTCTTGCCGGGGATGGCGGTGTCCACGTTCGACGCAGCCATGATGACGGTGGAACCCGAGTTGTCCCATTTTGTGAGAACGGTATCGAGGACGGCCTTGTTCATCGCGTAGCTGATCGGTGCGCTAGGTTTTGTTGGATCCGGCCCTGGAAATGACGCGCGTTTGTCAAAGGGCGACTGGAACGACTTCCAGTCCGGCACGTGTTTTTTCTGGAGGACGGCGGGCCACGCTACCGAGTCGGTCAGCGAGAACATGGCGTCGTCGGTTTCGTTCAGATACATGCGGATGCCCGTGCCGATGTTCCGGAGGTTGTTCTGGTCGGTCGTTGCGCGGCCCTTTTCGATCGTGGGCCCGAAGGCCTTGAGAGCGAGGCCGGCGAGGATGGCAATGATCGAAATGACGACGAGCAGTTCGATGAGGGTGAAGGCGCGGATTTTTTTCATCGGTTCGGATGGGGTGAGGGAAACTATGGGCGGGCCGCGAAAAAGCACGCGTGGAGTTTCATAAAATATCGTTATGCGCGGAGAAGTGGGCGCGAGGCGAACATCCAACGTCCAACGTCCAACGCCGGGTGGCCACAAGCGGCGGCGGGGCGGCGGCTCTGAACGTTGAATGTCGGAAGTTCAATGTTGGATGTTGGATGTCTTCAAAGCCGGTGGTGGAGCGCAGAGGGAACCTGGGGAGCAAACGCGGCCCGGCATGAGTGCCTCCCTCACGCGTCCAGCGCCCGCGCGATGCGCGCCAGCGTGCGCCCCGCCCGCGACAGCGACAGCGCGCACTCCCACACGCGCAGCACCGTCCAGCCGGCGGCCCGCAGCCCGCGCGACACGCGCAGATCGCGCGCGCGATTTGTCTCCACCTTGTTCCGCCAAAATGCCCGCGCGCTGCCCGGCGCGCGGTAATGCCGCGGGCAGCCGTGCCAGAAGCAACCGTCCACAAACACTGCCACGCGCGCTGCGCGGAACACGAAGTCCACGCGGACTCGGAGGAACGCTGGCTGGGTGTCCTTCGTGCGCTTCACACCCCCGCGTTTCCTCGCAACTTTCAACTCCTCAACTCTCAACTTCTGCTGCCGCCGCCAGCCCGTGATTCCCTCCGCGCGGAACATCGCCGCCAGCGCCAGCTCGGTGTTCTTGTTTCCCGTCGAGCGGATGCGCGACATCACCTCGCTGCGCTTCTTCTTGGTGAAAATATCCGCCATCGCTTCGGCCCCGGATCATGCGCCGGGCAGGAGTTTCCACAGGAAGATCGCCTTGCCCGCCGCCTCAGAATACTGCGCCTGCGAGAAGCCCCCCGATTCGTAGAGCCGCTGTGCCGGCGTGTTGTTCTCCAGCACCTCCAGCGTCAGCTTGCAGCAGCCCGTCTCGCACGCCCGTCGCTCCACCGCCCCGAGCAATGCCCGGCCGATCCCGCGGCCCCGCAGCGCCGGCACCACGTAGAGATCGTGCACATTGATCAGCGGCTTTGCCGCAAACGTCGAGAACCCGCGGAAACACACCGCGATGCCCACGGGTTCGCCCGCGTGGAATGCAAGAAACACCAGCGTGTTCGGATGCGCCCGCAGCCCCGCGATGAGATTTGCCCGCGCGTCCGCGGACAGCGGATGCCCGTCGGCCATCGGATCCGAGGAATACGCATCCAGCATCGCCAGCACCGCCGCCGCATCTCCCGGCAGTGAAATGTCCGCCTCCACCACTGCGGGCATCGCGTCGTCATTTGGGAAAAGGGTCGTCGTCATCGGAATCCGCCGCATCGTGGGGCGCGCGCACACCGGCGGCAATCCCGCCTTATGCACCATTGCGTGCGCGATGCGCGGCGTAACGCGGGCAATCCTGCCCGCAGATCATGATCTGCGGCCATGATTACCCGCAGCAACGAGGAGAAACTCGCGGCGCTGCCCGAGGCCGAAGGGATCAAACTCAGCAGCGCGCTGCCCCACCGGCAGATGGTCGAACTGCTTCAAAAGACCGGCCACCAGCCCGAGCTCTTCGACGACAAAGCCATCCTCAACGTGAGCGATCCCGACCAACCCACCCATCGCTACTGCCTGTCCCGAATATCAACGGACCGGCTTCTTTTCCAGGACCTTCGCCGTCGTCTCGACGAGCCGTTGCGTCACCGTCTTCAGGCCCGCGTAGTTCCAGTGGTTTTCGTCGCCCAGGGCGGCGTCCGAGGAATCCACCGTCAGGACCCCGAGCTCGTTCGCCGCGATTTCCGCGATGGCGGCATCGAACGCGCCGTATTTCTTCATGGACTGAAATTGCGTCATGACGATCACGGCGCCAGGCAATTCCTCCTTGATGCGCTTCAGATGCGCGAGGGTGTCCTGCTTCCACCTGACGATGGGCGTGTGTGCGATGGCATCATTGATCCCGAGGCTGAACCACACGACCCATTGGGGATTGGCTGGCAACTGCCGCTTCGCGGCGGCGATGCGCTCGAGGAATTTCCTCCAGTATCCGGATGCATGCTTGGGATCCCATTCCGCGATTATCGATCCGCCCTGGCCGGTCTTGACGAGATGTACGCGCTCACGGCCCGGGAACGCGCCAGCCTCGACCGCATTGGCCAGTTGGTTCTCGAATCCGTGACTTGTCGCATAGTCGCCATCGAGCCGGAAATGATCGCGCAGGTTATTGACCCCGATTCTCAGGTCCTCGAAGCCGAACCTGCCGTCCGTGAGATTCATGATCTGCACGCAGGGTCGCGGCGCTCTTTCGCCGGGCGTGGCGGCAGCGTTCTCCCCGATGCCTCCGGAATTGCTTTCGCCCGTGAAGATAAAGACCAGGGGCCGGCCCGCCGGGCGATCGGCGGCATCCGCGGCGCCCACGGCAAACACCAGGATTCCCGCAAGCAGGAGGCAGAACGAGGGCAAGAACATGAGCAGGACAAAGAGCCAGGAACGGAGCGCCCCGTTCACCTTTACGCCTCGATGACGGCCCTGACCACGTTGCCCGACACATCGGTGAGCCGGAAGTCGCGTCCCTGCGAGCGGTAGGTCAGCCTTTCATGGTTGAGGCCGAGGCAGTGCAGGATGGTGGCGTTGAGGTCATGCACATGCACGCCGTCACGGACTACGTTGTACCCAAAATCATCGGTCTCGCCGTGGACGATACCGGGCCGGATGCCGCCGCCCGCCATCCATAACGAGAAGCAGCGGCCGTGGTGGTCTCGACCGTAGTTTTCACTCAGGCCACCCTGGCCGTAAACGGTGCGTCCGAACTCCCCCGCCCAGACGACCAGCGTGTCATCGAGCAGTCCACGCTGCTTGAGATCGGCAACGAGCGCGGAGGAGGGCTGGTCGGTGTCCTTGCACTGGAGCGGCAGGTTGCTGGCCAGGCTGCCGTGATGGTCCCAGCCGCGATGGTAGAGCTGCACGAATCGCACGCCACGCTCGATCAGCCGGCGCGCCATCAGGCAGTTCGCCGCGAAGGTCCCGGGTTTTTTCGAGTCCGGACCGTACTGCTCGAAGACCGACGCGGGTTCCTTGCTGAGGTCGGTCAATTCGGGCACCGAGGCCTGCATGCGGTAGGCCATTTCGAATTGGGCGATGCGCGTCTGGATCTCGGGATCACCGGCCCGGGCGAAGTGCTGTTGATTGAGCTGGCCCATGCCGTCGAGCATTCGGCGGCGCAAGTCGCGATCGATGCCCGGAGGATCGGACAGGTAAAGCACCGGGTCGGCCCCGCTGCGCAGCTTCACTCCTTGGAAGTTCGTCGGCAGAAAGCCGCTGCCCCACAGGCGATCGAGCAGGCCCTGGTTCGCGTCCTTGCTGGTGCCATGCGAGATCATCACCACGAAGGCGGGGAGATCCTCGGCAACACTGCCGAGGCCGTAGGTCGCCCACGCGCCGAGCGATGGACGTCCCGGTTGCTGCGAGCCTGTTTGCAGGAACGTGATGGCCGGGTCGTGGTTGATCGCCTCCGTGTTCACGGCGCGCAGCAGGCAGATATCGTCCGCGACCCTGCCGAGGTGGGGCAGCAGCTCGCTGAGCATCGTCCCGCACCGCCCGCCCGGATTGAACGCGAACTTGCTGGCGATCATCGGGAATGTCTTCTGCCCGCTGGTCATGCCGGTGAGGCGCTGCCCCCTGCGCACCGAGTCGGGCAGATCCTTTCCGTGCATCTCCCTGAGCTTCGGCTTCGGATCGAACAGGTCGATGTGCGACGGGCCGCCGGATTGGTGGAGGTAGATCACGCGCTTCGCCTTGGCCGCAAAATGCGGAGCGTGCGCGGCCATCGCCGCGTTGCCGCGACCGAGCAGTGAGGTCAGCGCTGCAAAGCCCGTGATCGATGCCGTGCGCTGGAGGAATGCACGGCGCGCGAACAGGGTGTGGTTGTCGGGCTCGTTCATCTTGCAGAGTCTATTCCTTTGTAACCGTCTCATCGAGGCCGAGGATCACGCTGGTGACCGTGGTCCAAGCCGCGAGTTCGGCGGCGTCGATGGTGGAGGCGGGTTTCGATTGACCGACGGCGAGCAATGCAGCGGCGGCTTTGGCGTCGGCACGGAATCGCCCGAGTGCAGCTTCGAGCAGCGGGGCCAGCACTCGGATTTCACCTGCGGCCGGAGTGCGGGCCAGGACCAGCCGGAAGGCTCGTTCGAATCTGCCGGCCGGCGCGGCGCCACCCTCTGCGATCACGCGCCCGGCCAGCTTGCGCGCGGCCTCGACATAGGTCGGGTCGTTCATCAGCACGAACGCCTGCAATGGCGTGTTGGTGCGACCGCGCCGGATGACGCAGGTCTCGCGGTCGGGCGCGTCGAAGCTGGTGAGTGCCGGCGGCGGGCAGGTGCGTTTCCAAAATGTGTAGAGGCTGCGACGGTAGAGTTCGTCGCCGGTCGAGAGGACATACTTCGCGCGGCGCTCGACCGAGACATCCTCCCAGAGGCCGGGCGGCTGGTAGGGCTTCACGCTCGCGCCGCCGATGCGCTCGACAAGCAGCCCGCTCACGGCAAGGGCGTTGTCACGCACCATCTCGGCGGGCATGCGGAAGCGCGGGCCGCGTGCGAGCAGGCGGTTCTGCGGGTCGCGCTCAAACTGTCCGGGGGTCGCCGCCGACGATTGGCGGTAGGTCGCCGAGGTCACAATCGTGCGGAGCAGGCGCTTGCGATCCCACCCGCCCCGGATCAGTTCGGTGGCCAGCCAGTCGAGCAACTCGGGATGACTGGGCGCGGAACCCTGCACACCGAAGTCCTCCGAAGTTTCGACCAATCCCGTGCCGAAGACCATTTCCCAAAGCCGGTTCGCCTCGACGCGAGCGACGAGCGGATTCGCGGGATTCGTCAGCCAGCGCGCCAGCGCCAGGCGATTTACGGGCAGGCCGGCTGGCAGCGGCGGGAGGAATGCCGGCACGCCGGGCGTCACCGTCTCACCGGGCTGGTCATACTCGCCGCGGTGCAGCACACGGGTCGCGCGCGGAGCGGCCATCTCCTGCATCACCAGCGCCCTCGGCAGTGCTGCGAGGAGCGTCTTTTCCTCTTCCTTCAGCCGCTTCAGTGTCACCTCGTTCGCGAATGGCGGCGCCTTGGCGGCTGGCGCTTTCTTGCCGTCTTTCGCGTCCTTCGCGTCCGGCGAAGGCTGGCCCGCTGAGTTGCTGCTGGCAGCTTTTTCCGCCTGCACGGCCTTCTCCGTCTCGACCAGATCAGCGCGCAGCTTCGCCAGTCGCTGTTCCTGCGCGGGCGAAGGCACCTCGATCGCGGGTGTGAAGCCTATGAAGCCGGATCCGGAGTAGGGGTAGATGCCCTTTTCCTCGCTGGTGTTGAAGAATGCGAAGAACCGGAAGTAATCCTTCTGGCTGATCGGATCGTATTTGTGGTCGTGGCAGCGGGCGCAGCGCATCGACAGTCCCATCAGGACGCTGGCCGTCGTATGCACCCGGTCGGAAACGTATTCCACCCGGTATTCCTCGTCGAACGCCCCGCCCTCGGTGTTGATCACGTGGTTGCGGGAAAAATTCGTGGCGACGCGCTGCACACGCGTCGCGCCCGGCAGCAGGTCGCCCGCGATCTGCTCGGTGATGAAGCGGTCGTAAGGCATGTTGCTGTTGCCGGCGGCGATCAGCCAGTCGCGCCACGGGACGATGTCGCGCGGTTCGTCGTTATTGTATCCGCTGGTGTCGGCAGCGCGCGCCAGATCGAGCCACGGCGACGCGAGGCGTTCGCCGAAGCGGGGCGAAGCCAGCAGCCGGTCAACCAGCTTTTCATACGCGTCCGCGCGGTTGTCCGCGACGAAGGCCGCGACCTCATCGGGCGTCGGCGGCAGGCCGGTGAGATCCAGGCTGACCCGGCGGATCAGCACGCCCTTCGGCGCCTCGGGCGCATTCGGGAGCCTCTCGCGATCCAGCCGCGCGCGGACCCATCGATCGATCGGATTTCGTGCCCAAGCGCCTCCGATACCGGGCACGGGCCTGGGCTGCGGGGCGACGAACGACCAATGCTGCTCCCACCGGGCGCCAGCCTCGATCCATCGGCGGATCACCGCGATTCTGGCTCCATTCAGGGGCTTGAGGTGCTTGGCGGGCGGCATGCGCTCGTCCTGATCCGTGGTCACCAGGCGCTGATACAAAAGACTCTTGGCCGGATCGCCGGGAACGATGGTCGCGCCCTCGTCCCGCCGGGCGGTCATCCCCTCGAGGGTATCGAGCCGCAGCTTGCCCTTGCGGGTCTTGTCGTCCGGGCCGTGACAGGCGAAACAGTGATCGCTGAGGATCGGCCTCACATCCCGCCCGAAATGAATCCCGGAATCTCCCGCCCACGCAATGAAGCTCATCGCGCGGAGCATCAATCCGGCCACCACGAAAGCACGCCATCCGGCAGCCGCCGTGCTGGCGATATTATTGGTTTGGTCTGTCGAATCCCGCATGTCGCGTCGGAACTCCTACGCGGCCCGAACCCGCTGGCAAGCCGCATTGTTCAAGGCGGAAATCGCGTGAGCGCTCGCCTTTCCGGGCGCGAAGCCGGTCTTCTATTCGCCCGAAGCGAGCGGCCCGCTGGATTTCACAAGCATCCACGTTTATCCAAACAAAGGCGAAGTGGACAAGGCGCTCACCGCCCTGGCCGTCTATGACATAGGCAAACCAATGCTCATCGAGGAGACCTTCCCGCTCTCATGCAGCATCGAGGACATGGACGACTTCCTGAAACGCTCCAAGCCGCGCACCGCAGGCTATGTCCGCTTCTACTGGGGCCGGACCATCGCCGAATACTCCACCGCCACGGAGAAGAAAGTAACCGCAGCCCTCATCCGCGGATGGCTGAAATATTCCCAGCAGCACGCAGTTTTCGTGAAGCAGCCGTGATGTCGCCGGCTATGCGGATCATCAAAGGCGGAACCAACGAGCGTCCTATGGCTTTTCCTGCACGGCCACGCCGGCCAGATCCACCGTCCCCGCCTCGCGCACGACGAACATGATGAACGCGGAAATGTCCATCGTCGGCACGCGTCACGCAGGGTGACGCATACTTTCCACCTTCGACTTCGTCGGATGCGCGAAGCCTGCCGATTCTCCCGCGCGACTCAGCCAGCCCCGAAGCATCGCCGCCGTTCCACCCTAGCGCAGGAGCGTCGCGACGAATGTCTTTGCGATGAGTCCGGCGAGGGCGGTGCCAATGATCACCGCGGCCCGCTCCTTTCCGCGCAGCCTGCCGAACCGCGACAATGCGACGACTCCGCAAATCACGCCGACGACTCCCGGGAACGTGATCGCGAGATCCCCGAGGCGCTGCTCGGCGGCGGTGTCGCCGCGCCCGCCGCGGCGTTCGAGGACTTGGATCGCGAGGACGGCGAAGATGGCGCCCGACAGCGCGACGGATGCGAGCGGCGCGTAGGCCAGCCAGAAAGGGCGGCGTCCTGCATTCAATTCGGGGGCTTTCCGCTGCGGAGGTGCCGCGGCGATGGCACCGCCAGGTGCTACCGCCGTGGCCGCCTCCTTCGGTCGCAGGCGCTGAATCGTGCTCGCGACGAAATCGCACATCCGCTCCATCGGCCCATGATTGTCCACCGGCCAGAGCGGCGTGGTGTCCGATAGGTAGGGCTGCAAATGCGGAATCGCCTGCGGATCGCCGAGGTTCGCGAGGCCGATCACGGCGTAGCCCTTGAGGTCCTTGTCCGCGAGATGCCGCACGAGCGTGGGAAGCGCCGAGGGTTCCTTCAGCGCGCCGAGGCTACAAAGGAGCGACTGGCGAATCGAGGCCTCGGGCCGTCGCTCCAGCATCCCGGTCATCACGGAGAGCCACTCGGAACCCGTGGTGGCATGCAGCGCGTTCATCACGATGCTCTCGCGGGAATCCTGGAGGAGCTTCAGCCAGACCTTGCGAAAGGCGTCCTCGCCTTCGAGGAGCCGGATGCCCTTGGCCGAGTCTATGGCGATGATGGGGTCCGTCGCCCCCGCCGCAAATTCCCGAAAGACAGCCCCCGCCTCCTCGCGAACGCCCGGGTCCTTCTGTGCGAGGCGAAGGAGCGCATCAATCCCGCGCCGCAAGACCTGGATGTCCGCCGACCGGATGTCTTCGCGGATCTGAGCGAGGCTCACAGAGAAGCCGCTGTTCCCACCGCCTGCGCCGGCGCACACCGCATCTGCGTCCCCTTCAGCGCGCCCTTCTCGATGGAAAAAGTCGGCACCACGATCTTCCAAGCACTCCCCAGCTCCGACTTCTCGAAGTCATCCGCAACAAACAGCTCCTTCGTCTGCGCAATCGGCTGCTCGGGAATCGCCGGAAGCTTCGGCGCTTCCGCGGCGAAGGTGGTGACAGTGACGAGACAGGCGAGGGCGAGGAGGCGGGGCATGGTGGGGCGGGAGATGGTAGTCATCGCGAAGCACCAAATAGCCTTTGAAGCCACTCCACAAAGACATCAACCACGGGAGCCCCAGCATCTAAAAATTTGGCTGTAATTGACAGGCCGAACGGGCAACCGGGATCTTTCTGCCAAGCTAGCCAAGTATGAATGAGCGCTTTGGGGTCAGCTACCAGTGAAAATCTCTTCTCAGGAAGCGTTGAAATCACTTTCTGAGCATGAGGTAATAACGCACAATCAGTTGGGACGAGAAATCGTAAAAAATCCTCCAAAATCCCAGAGCTTTTATTGTCGGGCATGAGCCAGATTCCAACGCGAGGAAGAATTGATTCTGTAGGTGCTTCAATAATTGTTCCTTGTTCTGACGGGGTCTGAGGAACATCGATATAGCCCGCCGCCAGCAAGATTGACCTTAACTCAGTCCAGCGATTCGACGGATTCACATCAGCGTCCACGACAACGCCAAGCTGAGCTATGTCACTTCCTTTGAGTTGTATCGGAAGGCTGCTCAAAAGGCGATCAATGCCTTCGCAAACCAAGAATTCTTTCTTTTCCGAATCCAGTAATCGGATCCCGCGCCGCCCCTGAATCGCCAAGATAACATGCTTGTCGTTCGATCCCTCGACCAAAAGTAATCGCTTGTCTGCCATGATCTATATTTGATCAGCGAAGTTCAATTTGATCGCGCGCTGCAATGCGAAGCTGGTCTTCTCGGAATAGAGTCGGGATGACCAAATCATCCTTCATGGACAAGCGCACCAGCACACCTTCATCAGCGTCGCTATTTGCAGCCTCTTGAAAGGATTCGATGCAGTTCCAGCTATGGGTTGTCGCAAAAACTTGAACATTGAGAGTTCTAGCCATCTGAAAGATGACCGTCCAAACCTTGGTCAGAATAGAGTGATGCAGGCCATTTTCGATTTCGTCCACTAAAAGCACTCCCCCCTTTGCGCAACTGAGCGAAAGAATAATTCCAAAGAGTCGGTTCACCCCGTCGCCAAACGTCCGCAGCGGAATTGGGTTGGGATATTTCCGGCTCTTTGCGATTGCTGTTCGCGAACGCGAACCGGAGTCAGTCCCAATCATTCTAATCGCCTCAATATCAGACGAAATGATCTGTAAGGCGGCAACCACTTGCTCCTCCCCTTGCAAAGCAATTGAATCCCACAACGCAGCGAGCTGACTGGTCGACCGTGAGCTGAAAGGATCAAGGTAGATACATGGCGTAGAAACTCCTTCGCCGCTTTCCGAAATGCCGCGACGGTATGGCCGCTGAGGATCAATGCGAAGCAGGCGGCGACGGCTAGGGGCTTCTATCTCAAGCATCGGAAGCCCGACGGACTCTCCGAAAAGATCCGCATCGGTTTTAATAAGACGTCTGCCCTGCTCCGGGTCAATCTGCTCTGAATACCAGCCCACTCGCACCGAGATGGTCTTAACCGGGGAGTCTCCTCCATTTTGGTTTGAGATAGTGAACGGCTCTGCACACCCGGCAAGATTTGGAAACCCCGAAAACAGGCTGGAGAACGAAGACGTGTCAGTAGGCGATAATCCCGATTCAAGTTCAGGCGTGCCTCCGCCGGATTCCTCCCGATAGTTTAGGATGTTGTAAAAAGTGTTTGGCGCACCTTCGGTGACAAGAATACGAATCGCCTCCAGAAGTGAAGATTTACCGGCATTGTTCTTGCCGGTGATCAAATTGACCTGACCGAACGGACCGACCGTGAGGTCGCGCAGAGAGCGAAACCGTGTCACTCGAAGTTTGCAGATTGGAGTTTTCATCGTGTCTGTTGCCTGACTCTTTCAGCCTTACGCCTTCGCGTAAAGCTCGCTGCCTTTCTCCCTGAATTGGCATCGGCTGCTCCCGCAGTCTTGGCCTTCGGCCTTTTGCTTTGCAAGCTCCTTCCCGCCCGCCTCGCGGCGGCCCGAATCCCCGGCGCATTGGCGGACGTGTTCGGCGAATTCGGGCGGGGTGTCGGTCATGGCTGGAGTTCCGGCCCGCAGGTCAGGCGGACGCGAGCTTGCGGGGAGCGGCAGCCTTCCGTTTGGCACGGCGAGGGCGGCGCGCTTTGTCCATCGCTTCGATTATGCGGGCTTCCAGCAAGGCGCGGGGAGAGGCGAAGGCAATCTCGTGCGTGCGCTCGTATTCGAGGATGTCGTCCATCCATTCCGTCGGCGTGAGCTTCGTTTTCATCTCAGCCAGAATGCCTCTTCGCGTTGATTCTGGCAAGGCGGGCCTTTTGATCCGCGACGTAGAATTTGCGGACGCCACGCATCGCCTCCCTGTGAATGATGAACAAGTCCTGCACCGGGCAGATTTGGAGCACCTTCTCGTAAAATGGCGCCGAACTGGCGGTGGCCTCG
>Ga0209596_1000823_pt1 | contig 27791 bp, 23 predicted proteins | sample M_130807_MF_Meta_FD_187314 | JGI IMG/M metagenome (GOLD analysis project Ga0209596, IMG submission 187314) | Freshwater microbial communities from Lake Montjoie, Canada to study carbon cycling - M_130807_MF_MetaG (SPAdes) (version 2) | ecosystem: Environmental > Aquatic > Freshwater > Lake... | reverse complement strand
ACCGGAACAAAATATACCGAGCCATATCCGTGGTCAGTAATGACTGACGGATTTTTCAGTATCGGGCTGCATCAGCAAACACAATTCACTTATCCCGCAATTACTTTTTTTGCGCCCGACATGCAGCAGAAGATTGATAAATTAAAATCGCTCGGATTGAGTGTAACAGAATTTATGGGACCTGCGAATGTTGTGGCAGTTGCTCCTGAAGGAACACATATTTTTCTGTTCACTATGTAACTGGAAATTATTCAAGCGAAAATTTTTTTCACTTTTCACTTTTAGTTTTTCACTCGCAGCTACCCGCACTTACTATGACCGCAACTCTTGCAGGTCAAACAACCTTCCTGATAAATTAATCCATCAGCATCGCCGCAGTTCGGACATTTTTTATCTGCCTTGGTTCCATCGGGAATATATTTTTTCAGCGCGCGCGCCACACCATTAATCCAGGTGTTGATGTTATCGTTATCAAGATTTAAAGTAGTAACGAGATTCACTGCTGATGTCAACGGCATTCCGTGTCGCAAAACTGAACTGATAAGCTTTGCATAATTCCAGAATTCTTTTTTGAAAGAGCGCGAAAGTCCTTCGATGGTTACGCGATAACCTTCCTTGTCGAGGTACTGAAAGTCGTAACGATTTTGTTTGTCATCATCTTTGTGTTTGAGCACCCAACCTTTTTCTACCCAATTCGGAATCGCAAATGAATCTTCTGCTTTGCCCGTGAAAATTTCATACGGCTTTCCTTTCAGCACACCAACTACTGCAATCCATTTTTCATTTTCATTCATGAAGCGAATCACTTCTGCATCTAATTTTTTCGGGCGCTTTGGTGCTTTGTTCTCCATGATTTCTTCAACTGCAGTTTCTATTTTCTTTTCATTCGAAACCAACACACCGCTTCTGCTTCCATCACGATAAATAGTAATTCCTTTCAGTCCCTTCATCCATGCTTCCAAATAAATGTCCCCGACTTTTTCTACTGCAACATCTTCAGGAAGATTGATAGTTGAACTGATAGAGTGCGTAGTGTATTTCTGAACGATAGATTGCAATTCAATCCGTTTCATCCAATCAATTTCAGCGGCGGAACTTCCGGCATACGGACTTTGTGTGATGTCAGTACGATGTGTAACATCCATCCACATTTTCAGTTTCGGGTGATACACTTCAAACTCCTGCCAGCTATCGCCCATCGCATCAGTGAAATCAACGCGACCATTTTTATCGTCGGGATTTATTTTTCTGCGGCGCTTATATGAAAGCATGAACACCGGTTCCAATCCGCTTGAACATTGTGCGAGAATGCTGAGCGAACCTGTTGGCGCAACTGTGCTGATAGAAATATTTCTTCTTCCGTGTTCCATCATGCGCGCATACAATTCCGGAAATTCTTTTTCCATCATATTGATGTACTCGCTCAGGTTTTCAATCTTCGGGTCGAAGCCATCAAACTTGCCGCGCTCGATTGCCATGTCAACAGAGCTATCAAATTCGGCTTCACATTTTGTGCGCATGATTTTCGAAATCTCCATGAGGGCATCATCCGAATCAAATTTAAATCCGAGTGCTGCCATCGCATCGCCGAGTGCAGTGAAACCTAATCCTGTTCTTCTTCCTTTTTTTCCTGCATCATACAACAAGCGCCAGGTGCGGAGTTCCACTTCTTTTATGTATTCCGGTTCGGGATCTTCAGCAACCTTCGCCATTATTTTTTCTATTGACTCCAATTCCAAATCAACTAAGTCATCCATCAACCGTTGTGAATCATAAGTAGTGTCATAAAACTTTTTGTAATCGAATTCTGCTTTTGATGAGAAAGGATTTTTTACGAAGTTGAAAAGATTAATTGCAATTAAGCGGCAACTATCACCGCCCTGCATCGCAATTTCAGAACACGGATTGGTAGAAACATTTTTAAATCCCGGATAAATGGAAGAGGTGGAATAATGATGCTGACGGTCCCAGAAAATTAATCCGGGCTCTGCAGATTTATGTGCACTCTTAATAATGGTCTCCCACAATTCGCGCGCCTGAACTTGGTGTGTGGTCTTCGGAGTTTCAGCATCAATTGGAAAACGAAGTGTGAACGGTTCGTTGTTCTTCACTGCATTCATGAATTCATCAGTCAAGCGAACAGAAATATTGGCGCCGGTCACTTTACTTAAATCCTGTTTTACTGTTACAAATTTTTCAATGTCGGGATGCGATACATCCATTGTAATCATCAATGCACCTCGTCTTCCGTTTTGTGCAACCTCACGAGTTGTGTTACTGAATCTGTCCATGAATGAAACTGCACCCGATGTTGTACCCGCTGCATTTTCCACTCTTTCACCCGATGGACGAAGAGTTGAAATATCAATTCCCACTCCGCAACGGCGCTTGAATAATTGAACGAGTTGCTGGTCGGTGTACATCACGCCACCATACGAATCGAAAATTTCTGGTAGCACCACGCAATTACTTAACGATGCAACCATGTATGGATTTCCTAAAACCGACATCACGCTTCCCTGTGGAATGATGAATTTGAAGTGAGAAAAGTATTCGTAAATTTTTTCTTCAGTCAGTGCTTCGCGCTTTTCATATTGGGGCGATAAACCTTTGAGTGATTTTGGTTTCGAATAATTTTTTTCGATGCGCGCAAATTCTTTTGCCATGCGGAGATGCATATCATCGGGTGTCACCTCTACATACTTGCTGTTTTTATTTTTCATGGCATATTTATTTATCCATGTGCTTGCAGCCAGTTCATCACCACCGAAATATTCGGTGGCAGCGGCAATGATTTCTGAATATTCAAATTCAACTTTTGTTGGAATACCGGAATGTATTTTTGTTGTCGAAGACATATAATGAGTTTTTTAAGTCATTGTTTCAGACACCGAACCCCATACATTTTCATGCACGGGGTTCAGCGGATGGTGATGTCAAAAATATATTTACACAAATGTGTTAGGTAGAAAAAAGAATGCACAATCAAGTGAAGTTATGTACATGTTGATAGAATTTTTATAAAAGTCATTAGGAAATTTGAAAATGTTTTTTGAAGAGGGAAAAAATATTTTTTTGGGTCGAAAAAATCAAAAACAGAAAATAACTATTCCAAATCTGTACTCAAAATATAACGGCAGATTCGGTTGTTGTTTTTATCAGCCACATAAATCACCTTCTTAAAATAACAAACACCGGAAGGCGAATCGAACTGAAATGGTCCGGCACCCAAACCACCAAATGAAGCAAGCACTTGCTTGGTTGAACCGGAATTAGCAGCAGGGTTTACTCCTTCATATCCTTTTTGCGTGAACTGATACAGCGAATCTTTTCCTGCATCAACGATAAAAATATATTGCGATGCATCACCCGAAACACAAATGTCAGTCGGGTAGATGAAGCGGTTGGCGTCGTATAAAAATCCATCTGCCTTTGTGAAATCAAATTGGGTGAGCGAAGAATTTTCGATGTACGAAATTCCGGCATCGGGGTCGTAAGTTTCTTTTATCCAGAGTGCTTTGAATTGCGCCGCAGCATCGGATTGTAGAATTAAAAAATCGGGAGAAGTATTGATGCCGCTGATGCTTTGCGGCGGCGCAGCAAAAGAAGTGATTGCACTTAATCCAAGAATAGATTTCAATGATGATGTTACAGGATTCAACCCGATGGAATATCCGGTGTTTATTCCGTCCTGATTAAAAAATAAAATGGTGTTATCGGGACGCGCAACAGAATTCAAATCATTAGTTGGACCGGTGCGTGCAACGAGTAAAGAATTATCCGCTCGTGTGGTTATGCCTGTGAACTGAACGGCTTCATCAAGTGCTCCGCGAAATGCAGAGTTGTTGCGGCTTACATCGCAGAAAGGTTGAATGAGCGTGTCAATAATCAATGGTTCAGTGGAAGTGGATGCATTGATGATGTGAAAAACCGCTGCGAGATTGTAAGTAATGCCCGCTACAATTTTATTTACTCTGCCTGTTACATAAGTATGCAAGCGTCGGTCCTGTGTTACATCAGTTGCACCTTCAATCGTAATGGTTCGGTGGCGCTCGCCTTTCTGATCGAAAACTTCCAGTCCTTCATCGTCAATGATGTAAACCATTTCATCATACCCTACAAACACATCAACCGGATGCGAAACATTTTTCCAGAATGGCAGCAGCGGAACATATCCAACCTGATTGGGAACAAGGTTCGGGTCGATGGCGCCCTGCTTAAAAATATCTTCAGTGGTTTTATCTTTTTTACTTCCGAATAAAAAATCGCAGGAAGAAAAAGTTACTGTAACAGATATAAGGAATAAAAGAGCATGAATTTTTTTCATCAGAACAAACTTAATCCAAATGTGAAACGATGAATATTTCCGAGTGTGTGCTTGTTGCTGAAACCATAATCCACTTGAATGATTCCAAAGCGCCGTTTGAATTTCAATCCGAAACCGAATGACGGCAATCCATTTTCATCCTGACCTAATTCATATCCTGTTCGTGCAAATAAATTTTCTTTCCATGAATATTCTCCACCGAGTGAAAATGTTTCGTTGTTGTCAGTCGGGTGATTGAGTTGTCCGCAAAAAGTAAGGCGGTTATCTTTTTTCTTCAAGGCATCCCAAGCAACTCCTAAACGAAACATGGCAGGCACCGCCATCTTTTCAAAGCCGGAAAGTGTATCCACGCCATTTAAAGTAGTTGCTATCACCGTTCCTTTTGGCTCGGCTGTAAAACCAAAATTACTGACTCCGGCAGCGAACCGCGTGTTTGCCTTTCCGACTTCGTATTGAAAACCAAAATCAACCACACCATTTTGCGTATGAACTTCCGCATAACTTTCCCTTAAATATTTTGCTGTGATGCCGAATGCAAAATTATCGGTGAGAATGCGGCCAAGTGTTACTCCTACCGCCATATCATATGCACGGAATGTTTGTCCGGTTCCGTGAGGTTGAAACTCTGTGGTGTAAAGCATCTCCGGAGAATAAAATCCCATGTAGCTGACACCGAAAAAAGTTTCTGCGGATTTTTTAATCACCGCTCCCACAAACTGCTGATTCATTCCGGCAAAAAAACTGGTTTGTGAAGCCATCAGGTGAATGTGCTGTGTATCCACTTTCGTAATGCCAGCAGGATTCCAGTACAAAGCTGAAACATCATTCACCTCTGCAATGAATGCTCCGCCCATTGAAGAGCCGCGCGCATCCACACTGTTTTTCAGAAACTGAAAACCGGTAGTGCCCGTGCGTGTTCCGCCAAACAAAGGAAGCAATTGCGCATCCGCATTTTGCAATGCAACAATCAGAATGAAAAATAAAATGAGCAGGCGCTTCATCGGGGCACAAAGTAAATGGGATTTTAGAATTTTGATTTATGATTTCAGATTATTTAGTGATTTGATAATTTGAAAATTTAAACTCTGCTTTTAGAAATTAATATTGCAGAAAAGAATTGCTGATGAATTTTCTACCTGAAGAAATAGAAAAATATGCTGAGGATTTTACTTCGCCGGAAAGTGAAGTGCTGAGAGAACTCAATCGCGAAACGCACGCAAAAATTTACATGCCGCAAATGCTGAGCGGGCATTTGCAGGGAGCAACTTTAAAATTATTCAGTCAGATGATTCGCCCAAAACGGATTTTGGAGATTGGAACTTTCACAGGTTACTCTACTATTTGTTTTGCTGAAGGATTAGCAGATGATGGAATCATTCATACGATTGATGTGAATGAAGAACTAGAACCAATGGTGAGGAAATATTTTTCGAAATCAGGACTGGAAAATAAAATTCAGTTCCACATTGGAAGAGCAATGCAGATTATTCCAACGCTCAACGAAACTTTCGATTTGATTTTTATTGATGCTGATAAAGAAAACTATCCGAACTATTATGATTTGGTATTCGACAAATTGCGCCCCGGTGGAATAATCATTGCCGACAATGTTTTGTGGAATGGAAAAGTGTTACAGGAAAAGCAAGACAAAGACACGAAGGCATTAGTTGAGTATTGCAAAAAAGTAAAATCAGATTCGCGCGTTGAATGTTTGTTGCTTCCGATTCGTGATGGGTTGATGGTGGCGAGGAAATGTATTTCGACTTAATCTTCTTAATTTTGGTATATGAAAATTATAACTATAAAAGTTGAGAACGAGCATGACGCAGAGTTGCTGAAAAAGGTAATTCAAGATGCGCCGTTTGAAAATAAAATTGAAACCTTCGAAGAAGAAGAAATCAGCGACGAAGAATTTTCAATGCTGGAAGAACGATGGGTAAAGTATGAGCAAAATCCTTCTTCAGGAATTTCGTTGGAAGATTTTAAAAAGAAGATGAAAAATAAACATGACTGATAAAGTCACGGTAAAGAATTCTATTTAGTTAATTTGAAATCAAATAAATCTGTAAGCGGAATATTCATTGCACGAGCAAGTGCGAATACAGTACTTAATGACGGATTAATTTTTATTGTTTCAATTCTTGCAATCTGACTGAGAGAAACTCCTGATTTATCTGATAATTTTTCTTGAGAGAATCCTTGCTCTTTTCTAATCTTTTTTAACTGTTCAGCAAAAGCTATCAACCCTTTTTCATCAAAAATGGTTTGTCGTTCTTGCCTCTTACTTTTCATTTGAGAAAAGTGCAGAGAGTGACAGAACTATATTATAGCTTATATGCTATATTTCAATTTTGTGATTAAGTTTGCTTATTCATTTAAAAGACATACACAAAATGGAAAAAAATTTATTTTCAACTGAAGGTAGAATTAGGCGGACATCATTTTGGTTAAGGTTTTTTGTTTCATTCATGTTTATTCTTTTTGTACAGATATTCATTTCCATAAATCGTTTGTCACCTTCTATTTTCTATATAATTCTAAATATCTTTTTTTCAATTTTTATGCTTATTCAAGGTGCAAAAAGAATGCACGATGTTGAAAAAAGCGGATTTTATTATCTCATTCCAATCTATAATTTAATTCTATGTTTTACAGAAGGAACACGGGGAAATAATAAATATGGAGAAGACCCAAAAACTAATAATAATGATGGTGATATTATCTATAATGGAATTATGACCTTGTTGTTATCTGCATTATTAAGTTGTATTGGATATGCAATATTAAATGAGACAAAAATTACGGAAGAGATAAAAGAGTTTATTTTTTTCGGGGGCTTCACAATCTTAGTAATTCTATTTGTTATTTGGAATCCTAATTCAGTAAAAGAATTGGAAGATTAATTAATTCTTATTTTCAATTAAATAACAGCGCAAAAAACAAGCACAGTTTTTTTGTGATTATTATCACCATGTTTATGAACTTTGAAAATATATTTTCACGACTTCTTATTTTGCACCCATGTCAGTAACCATTCGCGAAGCAACCACCACGGCAGATTTAAAATTATTTGCGAAACTTCCGTTCACACTTTATAAAGGAAATAAATTCTGGGTGCCGCCCATGATTGATGATGAAGTGAAATCGTTAATGCCTTCGGCGAATCCGGCCTTCAAATTCTGCAAAGCAAAATTCTGGCTCGCGTTTAAAAACGGAAAATGTGTCGGAAGAATCGGCGGCATCATTAATCAACTCGATATTGTGAAGACCGGAAAAAAAATGGCGCGCTTCAGTCGTACTGAATTCATTGATGATGCGGAAGTGGTGAGCACATTATTTGAAGTTGCAGAAAAGTGGGCACGCGAAAACGGAATGGAAGGCATTCACGGTCCGCTTGGTTTTACCAATCTCGACCATCAGGCGATGTTGGTGGAAGGGTTCGAGCATCTTCCGTCCATTGCATCTGAATATCACTTGCCGTACTATCATTCGCAGGTGGAGAAATTGGGTTATGAAAAAGAAATTGACTGGGTGGAATTTCGCTTAACCATTCAGGCCGTTCCGGAAAAAGCAATGCGGTTGAATGAAGTCATTAAGCAACGATTCGGTTTGAAAGTGATTACTTTCAAAAGCAAGAGCGAGATGGTTCCTTACTCGAAAAAAATATTTGAATTACTCAACACTGCTTTCGCCGATTTGTTCAGCATGGTCGCGCTGAGTGATGACATGATTCAGTTCTACATCAAAAAATATTTCAACATTCTGAATCCTGAATTTATAAAAGTGATAGAGAAGGATGGGGAAGTGGTTGGGTTCATTGTTGGTTTGCCTTCGCTGAGTGAAGCGATGCAAAAAGCAAATGGGAAATTATTGCCGTTCGGTTGGTGGCATTTAATGAAGGCATTAAAAAATCCGACAGTTGTTGATTTATTATTAACCGGCATTCATCCGAAATATCAGGGGCAGGGAGTTCCTGCATTACTGATTACTGAGTTGCAACAAACCATGATTGCGAAAGGCGTGAAGTATGCAGAGACCACAGGAATCATTGAAACTAATCAGAAAGCCATTCAGGTGTGGCAGAACTACGAACACATTCAGCACAAGCGGAAGAGGTGTTACATTAAAATGTTCTGATCAGAAATCAAAAGAATATTGTAATGTGAAATTTCTTGGCGCATCGGGTTTGCCTATTCGAATTGCATAATCAGCATTCAGTAAATTATTACAGAGTAAAGCAATTTTTCCATAAGCAGTTTGATAAGCAAATCTTAGATCAAAAACCCAGTCGCCCTGCAAATGTGTTTCGCGATAGTTTTTTATTCCCGGAATAAACAGATTGAAATAAAAATCAATGTTATCCATTCGGCTGTAAAATCGTCCTGTTCCGCCGAATGAAAATTTCTTCCACTCAAAATCAGAATTGAATTTTAACATATGTCGGTTTCTGTATCGAAGCAATCCAACCTTAAACAAGCTATCGGGATTTGTAAATCCTTTTACAAATCCTGAAATAAAATTCGATGGGTTCCGAAGTGCTGAGTCGGCCTGCAAATCAATAGGATAAGAATAAGTATACCCTGCATTAAAATTCAATTTAACCTTATTGACAATTGTTTTTCCCCCTGTTTCCAGTTCAAGCCCTGCAATTCTCGCTTCATTAACATTGAGAGATTTAAACCCTAAACCAATTAATGGGTCTGTTTGTTTTCCCCACTGCCCAAAAGTGAACTCCATCATGTTTTTGTAACCCATCATATAAAACGCGCCGTCTACAAATCCGTTGAAATTCTTTTTTTCTATTTGTTTGCGAAGACCTAGTTCTGCGCTCCACCCTTCTTCAGGTAAAAGCGTTGGGTTTGGATAAACATGAATGTCTCCTATATAATAAGTGACAAATCTTTCAGCAGGGCTTGGAAATCTAAAACCCTGACCAAATGATGAACGAAGAAATAGTTTTTTAGGTAAAGAATATTGAATGCCTAATCTGCCAACCGGTTTTGATTGGTCAGTAATTGTATCAATTCTGAATAATTCATATCTGGCTCCTCCTTCAATTCTGAAGTGCTTCCAGTTTTTTTCGAGTTGAAAAAAAGCAGCTCCAAAATTTCCAATATGCAATCCTCCTAAACCATCGTCCTTGAAAAAATAAATATTACCACTTATCCCGCCACTTAATATCCAAGAAGAAAATTGTTTCTGATAGAAATAGTCTCCGCTATAAAGATTTGTAACGGGTTGCCAAATGCCGGTTGATATCTGATTGGTATGATAATACCTGAGGTGCAGGCTGTTTTTTGCTCCGCCTTTTGTAAAAAATGTGAGGTAGGGATCAACTGTAGTATAAACTTCCTTCAAAACCACAAGGGTAGTTGTGCCTTGTAAGGGTTGGTATGCTCCTGTAGAATCATTGCTCCAGAATAAAAATTGTGAAGTATGCTGAAACAATCCGGTTGTGTTTACGCCAAATTGCATGCGATCGTTTATTCTATAACGATACTTAAAATGTCCTCGAACTCTTTTATCAAAATCTCCCTGTAACCAGCTTTGCGATTCATGAGCGTAGGCATCATAAACAAAATCGCTCTTCCCGATTTTTCTCTTGTGTAAAAAATAGCCGCCAAGAGCATAAGGGGTTTTGGCGCTATCTGTAAGTCGATTTACAGGAATGCTTCCGTCATATCGAGTGATAAACAAATTGAATTTTGTTTCCTGAGTATCGCTTGGAAAAGAAGTGTGAATATTTACCACTCCATTTAAAGCGGCAGAACCATATTGAACTGATGAAGCCCCTTTTACAATTTCTATCTGATCAATATTTTCCATTGGAATAAAATTCCATTTTACATCGTTGCGATCAGCTGTAAGTAATGGCTGATCATCAAGTACAATCATTACCCTGCTTCCTGCACCAAATGCATATCCGCTTCCACCCCGTATTCCTGCCTGGCCATCAATTACTGTTATTCCGGGAACCTGATCTAAAGCTTCGGCAGCAGATTGTAGATTTTTGCTCTGAAGTTCTTGTGAATGCAGAATATTCATACTTACCGTCTGCTCGGCCAACGGTCGGCTGTATCGATTAGCACCAACAACAATTTCGTTTAGTGTGCTTCCTTTTTGTTTCAAAATAATAGCTGGAACAATTGTTTCCTCATTAATTAAAATCGCAATTAATGTGTCATTCCATCCGATATAAGTAAATTTCAGTTGATGAGGTCCGGCTGTTAATGAGAGTTTCCAATTACCATTCAAATCAGTATAAGTTCCTGTGTTGTTTTCTGCTAATACTGTAACCCCGATTAGTGCTTCTTTTTTTTCTTCATCAACAACTTTTCCTGAAATAAGAATGTTTTGTGCATCGGTTTTAAGGCAGAAAGCAAGTTGCAATCCTAAAATAAATAAAGATGAAATTATTAGTTTAAGATTCAATTCAGCATAAAATTGTGCCTGCAAAATATAAAGCGCATTGATTTTTTAGAATAACTTTATTCACTCGTGAATTTTCATTTCGGAACTATGTTCTGTTATATTATTTGAGTTGCATACATCCTTAAATAAAACCGCTTTCAATCATATTCTAGTTTCTGTTATTTTTGTCGTGATTAGGAAACCCGCATGGAGCAAACTGTTTATCATTCTTTTTTTGAAGCAAGAAAAAACAATCGCAAAAAATTTGCGGTTTTGATTGACCCTGACAAGGTTAGCAGTGATTCAATTCTAAGCACTGTTGAACTTTCAGTTAAAGCAGAGGTAGATTATTTGTTTCTTGGGGGAAGCCTTTTGGTTAATGATACATTAGATGTTTGTTTAGATATAATTAAAAGCAGCTGTGATATACCTGTAATTTTATTTCCCGGAAGTGCAATGCAGGTAAATTCAAAAGCAGATGCTGTTTTTTTTCTTTCTCTCATTTCCGGAAGAAATCCGGAGTTATTAATTGGCCAGCATGTAATTGCCGCTCCAATGTTAAAGCAAAGTGGTTTGGAAATTATTTCAACGGGTTATATGCTTGTAAACGGAGGAGTACCAACCACCGTTTCTTATATTAGTAATACCACTCCAATTCCTGCAGATAAAAGTGATATAGCCGTGTGTACTGCACTTGCCGGCGAAATGCTTGGATTAAAGGTTTTATATATGGATGCCGGAAGCGGTGCTCAGCAACCAATTCGTAGTAACATGATAAAAGCAGTTCGCGAAAATGTAAATGTTCCGATTATTGTTGGCGGCGGAATAACATCACCGGAAAAAGCGCTGGAAAGCTGCCGCGCCGGTGCAGATATTGTTGTAGTAGGAAATGCAATTGAGAAAGATACTTCGCTCATTATGCGAATCGCAAATGCAATTCATGGAGTTGCAGCAATATGAGTGCAGCTATCAATATACAAAGTTCAAATTATAGTATTTATTGTTGTTCCTCAATAGGTTTTTTCTTAAACGATTTTTATTTCTGCTGATATGAAAGGCAGGGTGGTAAAGGCAACCGGAAGTTGGTACGAGGTGTTATTGGATGACAATATTTCAATGCAATGCAGACTAAAAGGAAAGTTGAGGTTAGAAAATCGCCGAACTACAAATCCTGTTGTTATAGGTGACTGGGTAACTATTGAACCAGAAAAAGACAACAGTACCGCGATAATCAGCGAAGTGCTAAAACGCAATAATTACATCATTCGGCAATCAGCCCGAAACCGAACTGCCGAACATATTCTAGCTGCGAACATTGACCGGGCATTTATTATTGCTACAATAAAACAACCCGCAACCACTACCGGATTTATTGACCGGTTTTTACTTACAGCCGAGGCATATCATATTCCTTCCACCATTCTGCTCAACAAAATGGATTTGTATAACGAAGATGATTTGAAGCAAGTTGAATTTCTGAAAAGTATTTACAGTAAAGCTGGTTATTCAGTTGAATTAATTTCTGCAAAAACAGATGAACATTTGAATGATGTTCGGAAGATGATGAAGGACAAGGTGAATTTGGTAGCTGGTCATAGTGGTGTAGGCAAAAGCACTTTCATTAATAAAATGATACCTGGCATGAATCTGAAGGTTGGTGATGTATCGGACTATCACAGCAAGGGAATGCACACCACCACATTTGCGGAGATGTTTCGTATTCCGGAAGGCGGATTTATAATAGACACCCCCGGAATAAAAGAGTTTGGAATTTTAGATATACAACCTGAAGAACTCGCTCACTATTTTCCTGAAATGAAAAGCCGGATGCTCCATTGTAAATTCAATAATTGCAAGCACATCAACGAACCGAAGTGCGCTATTAGAGATGCAGTTGACAAAGGTGAAATTTCAAAAAGCCGTTATGGTAGTTATCTGGCAATTGCAGAAGATATTCGCAACACCGAAAAAATTTACGACAAAGAATGAGAGCCGTAATTCAACGCGTGAGTTTTGCAAGTGTAACGGTTGATGAAATTGTTATTGGAAAAATTGAAACCGGCTTGTTGATTTTATTAGGAATTGAAGAAGCGGATTCGCAGGAAGACATTGAATGGCTCAGCAATAAAATATGCAACCTCCGGATTTTTGCTGATGAAAACCGAGTAATGAATTTATCAGTAAAAGAAGCGAATGGAAATATTTTATTAGTGAGCCAGTTTACTTTGCATGCTTCTACAAAAAAAGGAAATCGTCCGTCATATATCAAGGCAGCAAAACCTGAATTTGCGATTCCGATGTATGAAAAAATGATTTTGCAATTGCAAAAAGATTCAGGTAAAAAAATAGAAACCGGTAAATTCGGTGCTGATATGAAAGTGGAGTTATTGAACGATGGTCCGGTTACCATATGTATTGATTCGAAAAACCGGGAATAAGTATGTGTTACAATTATTCCTACCTGCAAAAGCGTGGATTAAAATCGGCTCATCATGAAGGCAAAATAACAGAGGAGGAATATCGTGAACAGGTTTTGCAATTGAATGGATTAAAAATTTCAGATTCACTAATTGCAGAAAATAATTTAGAAGAGCAATTGGTTTTTCCTGGAATGGAATCACCTGTTATTACCATGGAAAAATTAATAGTTGAAGATTTTCAATTCGGGTTTTTACCTGAGTGGTCGAAGGATTATAAAGACTTCCGGAAAAATTTTAACGCACGCAGTGAAACCATTTTAGAAAAACCAACCTGGCGAAAAGCATTTCAGAAAAACCAACGATGCCTTATTATTTCATCAGCATTTTTTGAAGAGAATAAAAAAACAAAGCAGCGATACCGTTTTTCGTTGAGCAAGGAAGAACCTGTTTTGTATGCGGGCATTTACAACAGCTGGATTGATAAGAATGATGGAGTGATTGTTCCAACTTTCGCCATCATCACATGCGAAGCGAATGAAACTGTTGCACCATACCACAACCGTATGCCGGTGATTTTAAAAAAAGAAGGACAGGAAAAATGGCTGGATAAAAAATTAAATCAAGAAACGATTTACGATTTGCTGAAGCCGATTTCAAGTGATGCAATGATTGCGCTTGAAGCCAATCCACTAGAACGGAAAAAGAAAAAAGAAGCTAAAACTGATAGTCAGTTAGGTTTTGAATTTTAACAATATGTGAACATTTTATTCAATCTCCTTCCTCCTATTTCAAAATATTTATATTTACCCCGTTAAGAAATTTTATTCTTTACAACAATTTAAAGGCATTCTATACTTAAATATGAGCAAGACCAAACAAACCGACAACAAAATGAAATTTATTGTATCTACAGGTGCATTGTTAAAGCAGTTATCCCTTATTGATGGAGTAATCAGCACCAACACAGTATTACCTATTCTAGAAGATTTTCTTTTCGAAATAAAAAAAGGACGATTAACTGTTTTCAGTACTGATCTTGAAACATCAATGAGTACTGTTATGGAGGTGGAGGCAAAGGAAGATGGAAAAATTGCAATTCCGGCTCGCATGTTAATGAACATATTAAAGTCGTTGCCTGAACAGCCACTCACATTCAGTATTGATGAGCACAGTTATGGCATTGAAATAACTTCAGACAATGGAAAATATAAACTGACCGGAGAAAATGGAGACGATTACCCTCGTATTCCGGTTGCTGAAGACATAAAAGATATTAAAATCAGTTCTTCTGTTTTAAAAAATGCAATTAATAAATGTTTGTTTGCTGTAGGTACTGACGAGTTGCGACCAGCAATGACCGGAGTAAATTTTGAACTTAGTAAGGAGGGTATCACATTTGTAAGTACTGATGCTCATAAGCTGGTTCGATTTAAAAGATTTGATACCAGAAGTACAACTTCTGCATCCTTTATTATTCCTCGCAAAGCATTGCAGTTAGTAAATGGCGCATTACCATCTGAAGACACTCAGGTAAACCTTTCCTATAACAACAGCAATGCATTTTTCAGTTTCGGAACAGTAAATCTTATTTGCCGCTTGATTGATGCCAGATTCCCTGATTACAATGCAGTAATACCTACTGATAATCCGAACAAATTAATTATTACGACCAGCGAAATTCTTAACTCTCTTCGTCGATTAATTATATTCTCTAACAAAACTACACATCAGGTTACTTTTGAATTAAAGGGAAGCGAACTGACAATCACTGCGCGCGATTTAGATTTCAGTAATGAAGCAACAGAAAAATTAGTTTGCAATTACAGTGGTGAGGATATTGAAATATCTTTCAATGGTCGTTTCCTCAGCGAAATTCTGAGCGCTTTGAGTACCGATGAGGTTAAATTCGAATTCAGCACACCAACAAGAGCGTCATTAATTTCTCCAACATCAATTGATGATAAGGAAGACACACTAATGTTAGTGATGCCTATAATGGTAAATAATTAATTTATTCCGCTGGTTTTTCTGCTGAAGCTTCTTCTTTCTTCAGCTCTTCTTCCGTCTTTACCAAATTATTTGCTTTAAGAATATGGTACCAGCGTACCATCTTTTTTATATCACTGTTATGTACTCTAACCATATCATGATTAGGAATTGCTTTTGTAAAATAGTTCCGGAGCTCATCGTTTGAAGCTTTGGCTTCAGGAGCCGGGGTTTCATTTTCTATTTTTAAAAAATTCGCAAATACATATTTCAATTCTCTGTTTTCATCATTATCTAAATAAATAGTGATGTTCTCCAGCGAAGAAATGTTATGTACCCTTGCAGAGATGAATTGTGATTTTCCATCTTCAAGATTGGTAACTACTACTCCATTCGATTTGGATGAAAGCACTCTGAAAAGTCCTGACATTCCCGTGATTGCAACTATTTCATGAAATTCCATTAAAGAATATTTTGGTTTGCGAAAATAGAAATATTTTTAAGCGCCGAACAAAACAGTTTAAATGGCCAAACAAAAACCTCCAATTCAAAAACTAATTGATGTAAAACCAATTATTAAACCTGAATGGTTTGAACGGCCCGCCGTTCAGGCAGTCGTACTTGCAATAATTGCATCACTACTTTATGCTGTTACCTTTCAGAATGAGTGGGCGTTGGATGATGTTATCAGTATCACCATGAATTCATTTACCCAAAAAGGGTTTGCAGGTATTCCTGACCTTCTTTCAAAAGACAGCTTTGTTGGTTTTGTTGGAAATGCAAGTGACCTGACCGGTGGCAGGTGGCGACCATTAGCTTTGGTAAGTTTTGCTACAGAAATTGAATTGTTCGGCTGGAAGAAAAGCGGTATTGACAATAATTTATCTCTTGCTCATTTTATGCATTTCAATAATGTAATGCTTTATGCGGCAATTGCATTTTTGATATATCAGTTGTTGTATAAACATATCATAAAAGAAAAATGGTCTTCATTTTTTATAACTCTTTTATTTGTAATTCATCCAATACACAGTGAGGTAGTTGCGAATATCAAGAGTCGCGATGAATTGCTTTCTTGGTTTTTTCTTTTACTCACTCTGATCTTTACACTTAATTGGAAAAATAAAAATAAAATACTCTATCTGTTGTTGAGTAGTGCTTGCTTTTTTCTTGCACTAATGTCAAAGGAAAACGGCGTGACATTTATCGCCATACTTCCAATTACATTTTTCTGTTTTACTAAAATGAATTGGAAAAATAGTTTTATAGCAACAGCACCATTTATTGCGATTGTATTTTTTTATATCGTTCTCCGGTTTTCCATAATTGGTTTTGTTCACAAAGAAATTACCGAAGTAATGAATTCGCCCTATCTGTATGCAACTCCTCTTCAAGCATTTGCGACTAAAATGTTTGTGCTCGGAAAATATATTCTGATGCTGTTTCTGCCTCTGAATCTCAATTACGATTATTCATACAATCAAATTCCTTATACCTCTTTTAGTGATTGGCGGGTATTACTTTCTATTGCAGTTCAACTGGCATTGTTGGTTTTTGCTGTTAAAGAAATAGGAAAGAAGAGCCTGATTGCCTATGGAATTCTGTTTTATTTCTTCAGTGTGTTTATAGTTTCCAATCTGGTTGTTGATACCGGGGGTGTTATGGGTGAACGATTTGTATTTCAGGCCTCATTCGGATTTCTGATTGCAATTATTGCCGCAACATCTCTGATTATTAAAAAAATAATTGTTGATGAAAAAGTATTAAAATCAGTTATTGTCGTAGTTCTTATGGTCATAGTTATTCCTTGCTCCTACAAATCATTTTCGAGGAGTAAAGAATGGAAAAATGACAAAACACTGTTTATTAAAGATGCTGTTACAAATCCCTTAAGTGCAAGAACAAATAATGGCGCAGGTACATCATATATTTTTTTAGGTGATGAGGCAAAAGATTCAGTATTGAAAAAGGCCTGTTACGATAGTTCTGTTCATTTATTAAAAAAAGCATTGCGCATTCATCCAAAATATACAGACCCCTACCTGAATTTAGGAGTTGCTTATGATAGAAAAAAGATGATTGATAGCGCTGAATATTTCTGGAATAAAGCACGCGAACTTCAACCATCACATCCAAAACTCGGTGAGTTTGATAAGGTGCTGGTTGCGGGCTTTCTCTCAAATGCTTCAAAAGATTATATATTCGGAGATACTGTAAAAGCAATAAATGATTTTAGAAAAGCGGTGAAGTATGGCCCTAAAGATTCTAAGACCTGGTACAATCTTGCAGGAATTTATTTTACTGTTCACCGGTATGACAGCGCACGAATATGTTTTAATCAAACTCTTGTTCTACAGCCAGATCATGCTGAGGCTAAACAGGCAATAAATTTTATGGATAGAACCGGAAAATAGTATTAAGGTAAATAGTGAAATGAATTAAAGAATTTTTCTTTCTGCATTTCAGGTACATCTCCCACTATTGGGTTACATGTTAGTTCAAATAATTTATTGTCCTTATAAAACGCTCGAACCAATGATTTCAATCCATACATTTCGTATCTGTATTCCATACATAAGCCTCCATTAAATTGCATTTCTTTAATATCAGTCACTTTGGTAGAGAAGATATCTTCAATCGTTCCTATGTTCAATTTTACTCTATCACGAAATGATTGCTCGGTATAATTTGATTCTTCAAAGTTAACGCTGACATAAAAGTTGGTTAAAGGCTCGTCGAGTGTTGCAGATATAAACCAGCTATCCCCTTTTTTGTCTGCTTTTGGTTTTTCAGGAAACTGAACTGAAAACTTTGCTTTCTTTTTTTCTGAATAAGATACCCAATCCCCTTCTCCGTATTTGAAGGAAAATAAAGACAGAAGAATAACAGATATAATTGAAAGGCGAAATGCAGTTTTCATTATGTAAAATTTTTTGTGAATTTAACATCAGTACGAACCGATAATCAGAATGTTATACTTAAGTAATTAACAGATTGTCTAATGATTTCCTTTCATGTAGGCAGTACACCTCTCATCAACATTCTTTCGAATATTCATATAAAACAATCCGTAATCGAGTATGTGATAAATTTTCCAATCAAAAAAACCGCTTCCTCTGAAGTTGGGTTTATTAATCCATAACATTCCTTCGTGTACTTGTGCATCGCTTATTCCGGGAAAAGGATGGCGAATATCGCGTAACAAACCACCAAGGTTCATTTGGTACGAACTATAAGTAGTATCAATTCTCCAGTTAATTGGGTTGGTACAAATTGCATTGTTTAAACCGCCTTTGTAATAAGACGGATAATATCCATAAGCAAAAGTGTTCCATGAAATCCAGCAGTTTGTTTGCGTAGAGTCTTCACAAGGTGAAATACAACAAAATGAATCTTTCGGAACAGGCATTCCGATCAAATAAGCACAAACCAATTGCTTTTGCAGCGGTTGATTATCAAAAAAATCTTTCATTAGCCGAACAGCGTGTATTGTTCCCTGGCTATGTGCCGCAATTATTATTGGACGACCTTTATTAAAATATTTCAAATAATACTCAAAGGCATTCTTTACATCCGCATAAGCAGTATCAACTGATTTCCGTTTTGCGTCTAAGTCATTTGTGTAAAAAGCACTGATATGTGCCTGCCGGTATCTGGGTGCATAAATTTTGCAAGAAACATTAAATACACTTGCCTGTAATTTTATTGTTGATTCATTTGTTTTTTTATTCAGCTTAGTATCGTTTACATCACCATTCCATTTAGATTCTCCCTCAGGTTCATAAGTATAGATTGTCGGGTGAATAAAAAAAACATCAACCCTTGCAGAGTCTTGTCCATACTTTAATTTTTGGTCTGGCATTTCATCTGCCTCATCTTTAATTGTTGGCAATGCAGCCCAACAAGCTGTATTATTGTAATCAGGTGGTGCTGGAACCTCATTTGTTACAAATGGGGTTTGAATCAAATATCGTTTTGAAACTTTACAAGAAGCGAACAATGTAATAACTAAGAGAATTAAAATTTTATGCACAAAAATTCTTTATAAGTGGATTGCAAGAATACGATGATTGAAGTTAATACAATTTCAATCCTGATATTGTTTAATGTAAAAAACTGTAAATCCCAATATAGCAAAACACACCCGCAAAATATCCAATAAGAACAGGAAGGGTAATTTTTTTCAAGTACCATCCAAACGAAATATTTTCCATTCCCATTACTACTACACCTGCCGCCGAACCGATGATAAGCAGGCTTCCTCCTGTTCCTGCACAAAATGCAATCATCTCCCACATTTTATGATCCATAGGAAAAATGTTTAAAGGATACATTCCAATTGTTGCGGCAACTAATGGAACATTATCAATAATGGAAGATGCAATTCCAAGCATGGTTACAACGATGTCCTTATTGGGAATTGCTTTGTCTAACCAAACTGCTGTATGTTCTAAAATTCCGGCTGTTTGTAAAGCAGCGACAGTTAAAAGTATTCCTACAAAAAATAATATTGAACTCAAATCAATTTTACTCAAAACACTTGCAACCTGCAATTCTTTTCGCTCGTGTTTTGCATGAAGCAACTCTGTGATAACCCACAGAACTGAAAGTCCCAATAAAATTCCCATGTATGGAGGAAGGTGTGTAAGCTGTTTAAATACCGGAACCGAAATCAAACTCAAAACTCCAAGAATAAAAATGTGAACTGAAAATGGCTTGGGTGGTTCAATGTCTTTTTCAATTTCATTTAGCTTTTCGCCTTTCATTTTAAAACTGAAATAAATAAGAGGAATTAAAATTGAAATCAAGCTCGGAACAAAAAGGGTTTCAATAATGTTGAGCGCAGAAATTTGGCCACCAATCCAAAGCATAGTAGTGGTAACATCTCCTATCGGCGACCAGGCACCGCCAGCGTTAGCAGCAACTATTACCATAGAAGCAAAAACTATTCTTATCTTCTTATCTCCTATCATTTTTCGAAGAATGGAAACCATAACAATTGAAGTAGTTAGGTTATCGAGAATTGCTGAAAGAAAAAAAGTAATGAAACAAATTATCCAAAGCAACGAAACCTGATTTCTAGTTTTCACCAGATTACTTACTACCCGAAATCCACGATGAGAATCAACCAGCTCAACAATGGTCATGGCCCCCATTAAAAAAAATACTATTTCAGAAATATCAGAAAGATGATGCGAGAGCTCGGGAAGCAATTCAATGCCATTCATGCTACTAAACAATATTAAAATCATCCAGCTGATTACAGCTAATAATACCGCGGTTGCTGTTTTGTTTATTCGCAGCGGATGCTCCATGGCAATAGCCACATATCCAACTAAAAATAAAATTACCAGAATTGAGTTAGCCATGTTTTTGAATTACCACAAACTTAAAAAAACCATTGTCACTTCACTGTTTGAAAATTAAAGTTGTTACATTACTTGATTCCTGAGTTGTTGAGACTATATATTTGTTCCCGCTTATTATAGCATTTCTTGGAAAAATCACATGGGCTTAACAAGCTCACCCTTGCTGGATTATTAGTTACCCTCGGAATCATTTACGGTGATATCGGAACCTCGCCACTTTATGTGATGCAGGCAATTTTGGGTGACAGACCTGTGAGCGAACTTCTAGTATATGGAGGGTTAAGCTGTGTTTTCTGGACCCTCACTATTCAAACTACAGTCAAGTATATAATTTTAACTCTTAGAGCAGACAACAAAGGTGAGGGTGGAATATTTTCACTATATGCATTGGTTCGCAAGCGTGGTAAATGGTTGGTTTATCCTGCAATTATTGGTGGTGCGGCATTACTTGCCGATGGTATAATTACACCATCTATCACTGTTTCATCTTCCATTGAGGGGTTGCGGTTATATTATGAAGATATTAATACTGTTCCTATTGTTATTGCCATTCTATGTGGGCTTTTTATTTTTCAGAGAATGGGAACTATGTTGGTTGGAAGTTCTTTCGGGCCAATTATGTTCATCTGGTTTTCCATGCTTGGAATTCTTGGATTAGGAAATCTTTCAAATCATTGGGGAATTTTGCATGCAATCAATCCAAGGTATGCAATTGAAATGCTTATAGAATATCCAAAAGGATTCTGGTTACTTGGTGCAGTATTCCTGTGTACTACAGGGGCAGAAGCATTATATTCAGACCTTGGCCACTGCGGAAGAAAAAATATTCGTATTAGCTGGATTTTTGTAAAGACCTGCTTACTGTTAAACTATTTTGGGCAAGGTGCATGGATTATGCAGCACACCGGCGAAGTGTTATCAGCGCAAAATCCATTTTATGCCATTATGCCTGATTGGTTTCTTTTAGTTGGAATTATTATCGCAACAATGGCCTCTGTTATTGCAAGCCAAGCTTTAATTACCGGAAGTTTTACTTTGATAAATGAAGCCATGCGTTTAAATCTTTGGCCCAAAGTTCGTGTGCTTCATCCAACAGATTTACGCGGACAGATTTATGTTCCGAGCATAAACATTATGCTTTTTATTGGTTGTGTTGCAATGGTGCTAGGCTTCAAAGAATCAAAAAACATGGAGGCGGCTTATGGTCTTTCTATCAGCATCACTATGTTAATGACCACACTTTTATACTGTACTTATTTATATGTTAAGCGAGGTTCATATTTTTTAGTTGGCTTAACCGCGTTTGTTTTTCTCACTATCGAATTGTGTTTTCTTGCTGCTAATCTTAATAAGTTTATGCATGGCGGTTATGTTACTGTATTTATCGGTTCGGTATTATTTGCCGTAATGTTCATTTGGTTCAAGGCTCGCAAAATCAAAAACCGTTATCTGGAATTTGTAAATGTTAAAGATTTTCTTCCTCCATTAAAAGCACTGAGTGATGATGCAACTGTCCCAAAATATTGTTCTCACCTTATATATCTTACAAGTGCTGATTATCCGTCACAAATGGAATCAAAAATTTTTTATTCCATTTTCAATAAGCAACCAAAGCGTGCTGATGTGTATTGGTTTGTTCATGTTGATGTGGTTGATGAACCTTACACCTTGGAGTATGTTGTAACACCGTTAATTCCCGGTGATGTTTTCCGCGTTGATTTTATGCTAGGTTTTCGTGTACCACCACGCATCAATTTATATTTTAAGAAGGTGGTGGAGAACATGGTGGCGAATAATGAAGTTGATACGGTTAGCCGATACGAATCATTAAATAAACAAAATGTATCTGGTGATTTCAGGTTCGTGGTGATTGAAAAGTTTTTAAGTTTTGAAAATGAGCTTCCTTTTATAGAGAAGTTAATAATGGATGGATATTTCTTTTTGAAAAGTGTATCCCTCAAAGAAGGTCGCGAGTTTGGATTAGATACCAGTTCAGTGGCCATTGAAAAATTCCCATTGATTTTGATTCCGCCTAAAGATGTTAAAATGAAAAGAGTTTACGAATAGTTAACTCCCTTTTTGCTGCATAATTCTTATCGGATGTGCAATCTTGCTTCCATATTTATGAATGGTTTCCAGAATGAAAAAGTTGACCTGTTCTTTAACTTTCATAAACTCAAGATACTCGGTTTGCGGTACATAATATTCAATCATCAGATTCACAGCACTATCGCTGAATGAATCAAAGCGCACGAAATTTTCTTCATTCATTTCTTCACGACTGTCAAAATATTTCTGTAGTTCATTAATAATATTTCTAAGTTGTTCTGATGTGGTTTCATAACTCAAACCAATCACCATATTGACTCTTCGATATGTGCGTAGTGTAAGGTTATCTACACTCGAGTCAGTCATTTTTTTATTCGGAATGGTGACAAATGTTTTTTCTGTTGTGCGCAATCTTGTACTTCGAAAACCTACTTTCTCAACCTTTCCGGTCACTTCTCCTACTTTCACAATATCTCCAACAGTAAATGGCCGGTCTAAAAAAATAGTGAGTGAGCCAAACAGATTAGCTAAGGTGTCTTGTGCAGCAAGAGCCAGCGCCAACCCTCCTATTCCTAATCCGGTAAGAATACTGGCTATATTAAAATGAAGAATGGCGCCAAGAATAATTCCAACACTTATTAGTGTAACTATAATTTTTAATAGGTCTTTAATAAATGGAACAAGTTGATCGTCCATTTTTGATTCTGTTAGTTCGGCGCGATCTCTTAAAATTATTGTAATGAAATCTATAACGCGCAATAGCACCCATGTAAAAGAAAGCGCAATAATGGTTGCAAATAACCTGGCTAAAATTGTTTTTAAATCAGTATCAAGAATTTCTACATCCCATGCTTTAGGAAACTTCAATAAACGAAACGCAAACGATGCAGTTAATAAAACAATCAACCATGATGCCGGACGAAAAATTAGCGCATTAAACTGTTTAACCCGATTTTCTTTTGTGTATCGTCGAAAAAAATTATAAACTATAGTTCCTAAAATTCCTGAGATGTAACGCTTAAATAAAAACACAACCAACAGAATTCCAGCGAACCACGCATATTGTTCAATAGTATTGCCAAGTATTTTTTGTGATAACAATTCTTTCATTGAAAATTTAATTATTCGTTCGGCAAAAATAGAATTGAATATTAAGGTTGTGTTTTAATATTTATTACTAAAAATTCTTTTTTTACTTTTTATTTTTCTCTTCTGCTTTTTCTTATACATTCACACAACAAACCTCTCTTAAAATGAAAAAATTTTTTACCTTTTTCATTGCAATAATTTCAATTGCAATTGTTTCAAAAGCTCAATCATTTAGTGATGATTTTGAAAGCTATACCTCAGGAAGTCTTCTTGCTCAATCCTCAACAACATGGGCAACATGGAGCAGCGCGGCAGGTGGGGGGACAGATGATGTTGCCGTTAGTAGTACTATGGCGCATAGCGGAAGCAATTCCATTTATCTGGCTTCAACAGCAACAAATGGTGGTCCAGACGATTTGATTCTTCCTTTTAGCTCACAATACAATACAGGCACATTTATGTTTGAAAGTTGGATGTATGTAACAACAGGAAAAGGAGCCTATTTTAATTATCAGGGAACTTCAACTTACGGTGATGTATATACAATGGATGTAACTTATGAAACAAATGGAAATGTAAAATTTGAAAATAGCGGGTCTCTTCTTTTGCAAACAACCTATCCTCAGGGACAATGGTTTGAATTTAAAATGATTGCTAATTTGAATAATGCTTCCTGGTCTGTTTTGATAGATGGAATTGTAGTTGGCTCTTTTCAAAACCCTCTTTTTGATATTGCTGCCATGGATTTTTATCCGATTTTAAATTCATCATTTTATATGGATGATGTTAGCTATAGCCATACATCTTATACATTACCGAACTTAAATGCTTCATTAATGGGGTTGACTATTCAAAACGGATTAGCATCTCAAACCAGAAATCCAAAAGTGACTGTTAGAAATCTTGGTGTATCTGCTATTACTTCATTTGATCTTACTGTAAATTATAACGGAGCACCGGTTACACAAAATATTACCGGAGTAAATTATGCTTCAGGAACAGCAAATGCTATTACCTTATCACAAACAATTACACTTTTCGCAGGAACAATTCCGGCAAACATTATTATCAGCAATGTTAATGGGAATTTAAACGATGATGATATGTTAGATGATACAGCAACTGCATCGGTTACAGCAGTAACACCTGCTCCGGGTAAGGTGGTAGTTGCTGAAGAGGCAACTGGTACCTGGTGTCAATGGTGTCCTCGCGGTGCTGTTTATATGGATTTAATGACAGAAAAGTATGGTGATTTTTATGCCGGAATTGCAGTTCATAATAATGATCCAATGGAAGATTCGGCTTATGATGCATCAATTGGAGCCTTTATTACAGGTTATCCGAGTGCATTAGTTGACCGGTTACCGAAAATTGATCCTTCAGCAATAGAGCAGGATTTTCAAACAAGAATTTTAGTAAATCCAAAAGTTTTTATAACTAATGGAGCTACCTTCAATTCATCAACCCGTCAATTAAAAGTTTCTTTAAAATCTGATTGGCAGGTAGCTGTAACTGGTTCAAATTACAAATTGGCTTGTGTGCTTACTGAAGATAGTTTGCATGGAACAACTAGCAGTTGGGCACAATCAAATGCTTATTCTGGGGGTGGAAGTGGTGTAATGGGTGGATTTGAATTATTAGGAAATCCTGTACCTGCATCTCAAATGAATTACAATCATGTCGCTCGATTTATTTATCCGAATTGGGATGGAGCTTCAGCTTTTTCCGGAAGCATAAATGCCGGAGACATTGTAATTGATAATTTCACTTTTACATTACCATCAGGATGGGATGAAAACCAAATTCACATTGTTGGAATGGTTATAGAAAACAATGGAATTATTGATAATGCTTCTCACACAACAATTGATGAAGCTATTGCGAATGGCTTTTTACCAGGAACAGATTTAGGGGGCATTGGCAGCGGAATAACTTTTGTTGACCCTTCACAGCAAATTTCATTATATCCAAATCCTTCCTGTGACCAGTCATTTTTAAAGCTAAATTTAAATATCCAATCTGATGTAGTAGTTTCAATTTATAATTTGAATGGAAGTTTATTACAATCAAAAGACTATGGGAAACTATCTGGAGGAAATATTCTTCCGATTGAAACATCTTTGCTTGCCCAAGGAGTTTATTTGGTTGAGATTTCACTAAATGGAAAAAAAGAAATGCTGAAATTGGCAAAAGACTAATTACATTTTTAATTATTTGAAATACATAGGGCGATCTTAAATTTGATTGCCTTTTGTATTTTGATGTATTTGAAATTCAAAAAAAATAATGCCTTGAAATAATCTTGCCCTTAAAACTATTCAACGATTTTATTACTGTTGAAATGAAATAATCATTCAACCATTTTGCACTGAGCCACAGAATTATTTTTATGGTTCATAGAAAAATTATGTTTGAAGAATTTCTGACCCCCCTCAACTTATCGTCTTTCATTGATTTAAAAAATCTGCACGACACTCAGTGGGGGAAGCAAATACGATTTAATACAGAGGGAATCGAAGACCTGATTGGAATTGATTTGGCTATTATCGGAGTTATGGAAGATCGAGGTTCTTTACGGAATAATGGCTGCGCTGAGGCTCCTGATGCGGTTCGCCATCACCTTTACAAATTATATAAGCAACAATACGATTTGAATATTGCTGATCTTGGAAATATTATTCGAGGTGTAACAATGCGCGATACTTATGTTGCGTTGAGTAAGCTGGTTGCCGAGTTATTACGAATGAAAATTGTGCCGGTCATTATTGGCGGCAGTCACGATTTAACTTATGCGCAGTACGGCGGTTATCAAGAGCTGGAGGAAATAATAAATGTTGCAGTGGTTGATTCGTTTATTGATATCCGCGAGAACGAACCTGAAATTAACAGCGATAATTACCTTATGCGATTAATGATGCATCAACCGAATTATCTTTTCAACTACAGTCACATTGCCTATCAAACACATTTTGCTCCTCCGCATACATTAGAAACACTTGATAAATTGCATTTCGATTTATATCGTTTGGGGAAACTGTTTGATGGTACCGTAGAAATGGAACCTGTGTTGCGCTCTACACATATGTTGAGTTTTGATATTTCAGCGGTAAGATATTCCGATGCACCGGGAAACAGAAATGCCACGCCAAATGGTTTGCGTGGTGAAGACGCATGCCAGATTGCACGATACGCAGGATTGAGTGAGCAGATGACTTCATTTGGTTTGTATGAAATAAATCCGATGGTTGATGATAGAGAACAAACCGTTCAGCTTGCTGCTCAAATGGTTTGGTATTTTGCTGATGGGTTTTATAGTCGGCGAAAAGAACAACCGCGTGATAATGATGAGAGTTTTACAAAATACATCATACACTTCCGTCAAAATCATTATGAAATGACCTTCTGGAAAAGTATAAAAAGCGACATGTGGTGGATGGAAGTTCCGGTTGGTGGTCGCGGAAGAATCAGAAGAAAAAACAAAGTGCTGCCATGCTCTTATGAAGATTATCAATCAGCATGTAAAGAAGAGTTACCTGAGCGTTGGCTCAAAGCTTATCATAAACTGTCCTGAGTTTTATTTTCCTTAGTGAATTAAGCTTGTTTAGAAAATTGTTTGATTGGAATAAATGCTAAAAGCAAATTCCTGAACAAAATTTCAGATCAAAAAAACTAAATAATATCGTTTTATTATTTTAGCGAATTACAAATCACACAACAACACCAATAATGGGAACTGAATCAGTGACGACTGGAGGAAAAAAGAAAAAAAACATTCCTGAATTACAAGAGGATAATAAAATAGAGTTGCATTCAAAAAGTAAGGTGAGCCGTGAAGATGCTTTAGAGTATCACATGAAAGGCCGACCTGGTAAAATTGAAGTGATTCCTACTAAGGAAACCAAAACACAGCGCGACCTTGCTTTAGCATATTCACCAGGTGTAGCAGAACCCTGCCTTGAAATTGCCAGAGATGTAGAGAATGTTTACAAATACACTGCTAAGGGAAACCTGGTGGGTGTAATTACTAATGGAACTGCAGTATTGGGCCTTGGAGATATTGGTCCTGAAGCATCAAAGCCAGTAATGGAAGGTAAGGGATTGCTCTTTAAAATATTTGCGGATATAGATGTATTCGATATC